>Ga0228700_1001249_pt1 | contig 17249 bp, 15 predicted proteins | sample McNCre317_Aug_MG_FD_178019 | JGI IMG/M metagenome (GOLD analysis project Ga0228700, IMG submission 178019) | Freshwater microbial communities from McNutts Creek, Athens, Georgia, United States - 3-17_Aug_MG | ecosystem: Environmental > Aquatic > Freshwater > Creek | place: USA: Georgia...
ATGCGGTGCTGATCATGATCGAGCGCGGCTTTCGCCACCTGCCGGTGGTGTCCAGCGAGGGCAAGATACTGGGCGTGTTCTCGGTGCGCGATGCCCTGCCGCGGGAGGTGAATGCGGCGGTGAGCCTGGCGGAATTCAACGAGCAGGTGAATGATGCGCTAGGCTGAAACCGGGAGCTGCACGCTGAAAGGGCATCAGCCCTTCAAATAGAGCTCCACGCGGTCGGAGGTCCAGGTCGCTACGCCTGTACCAAAAAAGTCGGCGTCCTCGGTCCACACCGGACAGGTCATCGTCATCGCACAAGCCAATACGGGCCAATCATCGGCATCGCGCAGTGAGATTCTTTGCAGTGCCTGAGACTGCATTCCGACGTAGATACCCAGTTCCAGGGGGCGGACGATGGCTTGCAGCGCATCCAATACCGCCATTGCAGGTTCGCTCTTGACCCCTCTTTTCTCCAGCAAGTCTGGAAGGTACTTGCGGGCATCAGCATAGGCCACATCGGGCGCGAAGAATTCAACCCTTGCCGCATGCGCGACTATGAGTTCGCGTACCCGCTTACCCAGTACCGCACGAATCAGGATGTTGGCATCCAGAACAATGGCCCTGGTGCTCATGCGGCCGATGGTTTGGTCCTCTTGGGCGTGCTGGAGCGCCTGCGCGCTGCTTTGAATTCGGCGACCACCGCGTCCTCTTCAATGCTTCTGGCCGCAAGCAAGCGGTCCAGCGTCTTGCTGGCTTTCTTCAGTGACGCAATATCTGCTTCGTGCTGTCCCAGCGTAGGAATGAAGTAGCCAACGGTTTGCCCATGACGCGTCACCGCCACGGGGGTGCTGGACGCAATGTATTCGGCCATGCCGGCACGAAATTCCCGAATACCGACCTTGGTGGCTTCCATGGCATGTTCCTTCAGACGAGGGCGCAAATTTGTGAATCATAGTGTACACAAATTGGCTAGCACAGGATACCGCAAAGCCACGCACCTGCCGGCCAGGGAACACTCCTTGGAATCAGCTTGGTGTCTGCAAGCAGCAGTTGCGCTGCCTGGCGTACCACCCCCTGCGGCTGGCGCCTCAGGCCAGAACCAGCAAATTCTCAAACGCAAAACTCAGCTGCACCGTGTCGCCTCGTGCCGGCAATTTCTGGTTGGGGTCGTTGAACACGTCCATGGACAGCACTTCGCTGCCCAGGTGGCTGCGCACGCGCACGATGGAGCCCAGGAAACTCACATCATCAACCACGGCCTGCACCGTATTGCGGCCCTTGCCGCCGCCCTGCAGGGTGACGGCCTCGGGGCGCAGCGCAAGTGTGCAGGCTTGGCCATTGCTCAGCTCATCCAGCGGGTTGCTGGTGACCAGGAGCTGCTCGCCCACGCGGATTTCGCCGCGGGCGGTGTCCACCACAGTGCCGCCCAGCTGGTTGAGCGTGCCGATGAAGGACGCCACAAAGCGGGTGCGCGGAAAGTTGTAGATCTCGGAAGGTGTGCCGATCTGCTCTACCCGGCCCTCGTTGAGCACCACGATGCGGTCCGAGATGGACAGCGCCTCTTCCTGGTCGTGGGTGACAAAGACGGTGGTGATGTTGAGCTCGCGCTGCAATTCGCGGATTTCCTCGCGCAGGGCAATGCGGATCTTGGCATCCAGCGCGGACAGCGGCTCGTCCAGCAGCAGCACCTTGGGCCGGTTGGCGATGGCCCGCGCCAGCGCCACGCGCTGCTGCTGGCCGCCTGACATCTGCCAGGGGTAGCGCTCGGCCAGGGCATCGAGCTTGATCAGCTTGAGCATCTCGCGCACACGGGCTGCAATGTCGTTTTGCGAGGCACCGGCCACTTTCAGGCCAAAGCCGATGTTCTCGGCCACCGTCATGTTGGGAAACAGGGCGTAAGACTGGAACACCATGCCCACGTTGCGGCGGTTGGTGGGCACCTGGGTGACGTCGCGCCCGTCAAACACAATGCCACCGGCCGAGGGGGCTTCAAAGCCGGCCAGCATGCGCAGGATGGTGGTCTTGCCGCAGCCCGAAGGGCCGAGAAAGGTGACGAACTCACCCTGTTCGACGGAGATCGAAAAGTCGTGCACGGCGGTATGGCTGCCAAAGTGCTTTTGAAGTTGGGAGATTTCCAGAAAAGCCATGGGGTGGTTCTCGTGCGGGGTAGGCGTTAACGGTTGGGTTGGCGGCGCGAGTTGCGGCCAAAGACATTGATCAGGCCCATGGAGGCCCAGGTCACCAGGAAGGCGATCACCGCCAATGCCGAGGGCTCGTAGGCCCGGTTGGCACCGATGAGCTGGAGGTAGGGTCCAAAGGCCGGGCGGTCCAAAAGGCTGGCCATGGTGAACTCGCCGATCACCACTGCAAAGGTGAGAAAGGCGCCCGACAGAATGGCCGAGGTGATGTTGGGAAATATCACCCGCAGCAGAATGGTGGCGCGCCGCGCACCCAGCACTTCGGCCGCCTCGGTCAGGGTGCGTACATCGATGGTGCGCAAGCCGGTGTCGACCGAGCGGTACATATACGGCAGCGACAGGGTGACGTAGCTGCAGACCAGCAGAAAGTCGGTGGCATGTTCGCTGCCGGTGAGCGGAAGGATGGAACTGCTGTTGTACATGCGCAGGTAACCAAACACGATCACGATGGCCGGTATCACCAGCGGCAGCAAGGTGATGAACTCCACCAGCGGGCGCAGTTTGGGCATGCGCAGATGCACCCAGTAGGCGGTGGGCACCACCAGCAGAACGCCCACCGCAATGGTGGCCAGCGCCATCACGATGGAATAACCGAAGGTGGCCTGGAACAGGGGGTCGCCGAACACCACCTTGTAGGCCTCAAAGCTGTACTCGCCGCGCTTCATGCGCAGGCTGAATTCAAACGTGGCAATCAGCGGCAGCAGGAAATACAGGGTGCCCAGGCCCATGGCAATCCAGGCGCCCAGGCGCGATTCACGCGGTGCGTTGTTCATGCGCCCCTCCGGTCGGTCTTGCTGCGCAACACCATGTAGCCGGCATTGGCCAGGCCGGTGATGACGATCATGCCCAGCGCCATGGCGTAGCCCAGGTTGGGGTTGTGCAGCACGTCGCCGCGTATCTGCGCATAGAGCAGGATGGGTACGATGTTGAGCGAGCTGCCGGTGAGCGCATAGGCGGTGGCCACTGCGCCAAAGGCGTTGGCAAACAGCAGCAGCATGGCGCCCAAGATGCTGGGCCACAGCACCGGCATGGCGATATAGCGCCAGTACTGCAAGGTGCTGCCGCCCAGGCAGTCACAGGCCTCGCGCCACTCTTTCTTGAGGCCTTCCAGGGCTGGGGTGACGATCAGCACCATCAGCGGAATCTGGAAATATAAATAGGTGAGGGTCAGGCCGGTAAAACTCAGAATGGAAAAACCGGTCGAATAAATATTGATGTCCAGGTAGGTGCGCAGCAACACTGTCACCAGCCCCATGCGGCCCAGCGTGGCCAGAAAGGCAAAGGCCAGGGGCACGCCGGCAAAGTTGGAGGCAACCCCCGAGAAGGTCATCAGCGTAGGGCGTATCCAGGCCGGCAGCTTGCCCAGCACCGCTGCCCACGCCAGCAGAAAGCCCAGCAGGCCGCCCGTCAGTGCCGATGCCACGCTGATGCGAAAGCTGATCCAGTAGGCGTTCAGCACATTGGGCTCTAGCAGGCCGGCCAGATTGGCCAGGGTGAAGTGGCCCTCGGCATCCTGGAAGGCGCCCACCATCAAATAAGCGGTGGGCAGCAGCATGAACAGCAGCGCAAAGAGGAAGAAGGGCAGCACGCCCAGCCAGTTCAAAGGCAGGGGCCGCGGCTGCGGGCCGGCGCCAGCCGGCAGCGATGCAGAGGGAGATGGTGCGGACACTTGGAGCTCTCTGGTATCAAACAAAGACCGTGATTGCCGGTCTGAAAAATAGAAACGGGCATGGCAAACTGCCATGCCCGATGGGTAGGCCTACGCGGTCAATTTATTTATTTGACAGCCGCACCCACCACAGCATCCCACTGCTTGGTGATGACTTCCTTGGCTGCACCCTGCTGCTCCAGCGTGGGGAAGGCCGCCTTGGCATAGCCGGCGGCCGGGGGCAGCTTGTCCAGCGAAGCCTTGGTGAACTTGTTCTTGGCGATCAGGTCGTTGAAGCGGATGGGGTGGCAGTAGCCATTGAGCAGGCCTTGCTGGCCTTCGTCGGAATACAGGTATTCCATCCACAGCTTGGCGGCATTAGGGTGGGGAGCATAGGCACTGATGGCCTGCACATACACGCCGGCCACCACACCGCTCTTGGGCACTACCACTTCCACCTTGGGGTTGCCTGCCAGCTTGTCACGGTCGGCCAGGGCGTTGTAATCCCAGCTGATGATGATGGGTGTGGTGCCCTGGGCCAGCGATGCAGCCTTGCCGATCACCGGCACAAAATTGCCGGCCTTGTTCAGGTCGGCAAAGAACTTCAGGCCGGCGGCGGCCGACTTGGCGGCATCGTTGCCACCGGCGCTCAGGCCCGCGGCATACACCGCCTGGATGGCCTGGTTGGAGGCACGCGGGTCACCGGCCAGGGCCACGGCGTTCTTGTATTCGGGCTTTTGCAGATCGGCCCAGTCTTGCGGGGGCTTGACCATGTCGGCATTGACCTGGAATGCCAGCACGCCGTAGTAGTCGCCCACCCAGTAGCCTTCGGGGTCTTTGGCGCTGTCGGGAATGCTGGACCAGGTGGACACCTTGTAGGGCTGCAGCAGGCCGGCCGCCTTGGCGCTGGGGCCGAAGGACAGGCCCACGTCGATGGTGTCAGGGGCCTGCGGGCCCTTGTTGTCCTTGTTGGCCTTGATGGCCTCGATTTCGTCACCGGAGCCGGCGTCGGGGTTGAGCTCATTGACCTTGATGCCGTACTTGGCCTTGAAGGCATCGATGATGGGGCCATAGCCGCACCAACTGCGCGCCAGCGCAATCACGGTGAGCTGGCCTTCGGCCTTGGCCGCGGCGATGAGCTGGGCCGATTGGGCCGAAGCGCTTTGTGCGCCGCACACGGCCATTGCAGCCAGTGTTATGGAAGTGATCTTCTGAATATGCATAACTGTCCCTTTATGAAGTTGCCGGCCCAGTATGGCGCTGCAAGAAGTCAAGGCCGTGACAATCAGTTTACAGTTAGCTTACGCATTTGAAAATAAATAAATATGGACCAAGACCTGATCACAATGACGCTGCACCTGGTAGGTGCCATGGGCGTGGGAGGGGCCATTGGGCTGGAGCGCAGCTACCATGGCCGCCCGGCTGGTTTTCGTACCCACACGCTGGTATGCCTGGCCTCCAGCCTCTTGATGCTGGTCACGCTCTACCAGAGCAAATGGCTGCCCCCTGGCGCCGCACCCGATTCCTTTCGCACCGACCCCACCCGCATGGCCCAGGGCATCATGACCGGCATTGGCTTTCTGGGTGCCGGTGTCATTTTCAAAGAGGGCTTGAGCGTGCGCGGCCTGACGACTGCGGCCTCAATCTGGATGACCTCGGCCCTGGGGGTGCTCATCGGCATCGGTTTCTACTATCCGGCGGTGGTGGCCACCCTCTTGACGGTGGGCACGCTCTCGCTGTTCCGGCTTATTGAGGCGCGCATTCCCTCGCACCACTATGCCCAGCACTTTCTTACCTTCGAGCGCAGCAAGACCATGGACGAGGACCAGGTGCGCGCCATGCTCAAGAGCCATGGCTTCACCGTGGCCAACATGAGCTACCGGGCCTCGGACAACGGTGAAGATTTTGAATACCGCATGGTGATCCGCACCTCGGACCCCCGGCGCTTCTCGGCCCTGGCCAACTATTTGCGCGGCAGCATGCCGGTCAAGACCTTCCGCATCTCGCCCACCGGCGATTGAAGAGCTTCAGCTAACACAGCTGCCCAGGGTTTTCCCCGTGCTTACCCCTTCTTACATCCGAAACAGTTTGATCACCACTTGCCTACCCCGTGAAACGCCCTGGTTGGGGATACTGGCTTCCTGTGTCCAATTGACGGGAGCAACCCATGAACCTCGGTCTTCATACCAAACGCATTCATCCCCTGGTCGCCGTGGCGGCCGGTGCAGTCACCATCTTCAGCCTGGTGGGCATTGCCGCCATCACCGGCATCCTGCCCACCTCGCAGGGCTCGGTGAACGATGGCAGCCGCGAGGCGCTGCAGTCGGGTGCGGTGGTGACTCCGGTGCAGACCAGCGCCAACCCCAGCAACTGGGAAGAGACCAATCCCGCTGCCAAGAACCAGCAGCCGCACAAGGCGGTGGTGCATGCCAAGGCCGGCGGTGCGCAGGATGAGGCGGCAGCCCGTCCGGTGGCAGCCGCCCAGCCGGCACCTGCACCGGTGCACAAGGCCCCGCAGAACAGCCCCGTGGGCATCGGCGTGGGCGCTGTGGTGGGTGGTGTCCTGGGTAACCAGGTGGGCAGTGGCGACGGCAAGACCCTGGCCACCATTCTTGGTGCAGTCGGCGGCGGCTACATTGGCAACGAAATCGCCAAGAAAAATCAATAAGCGTTCGCGCCTGTTGGGGCCATGGACCGCTTTGGCGGCCATGGCCTTTGTGTTGTGTACCAGCGCCTGCACCACGGTGATAGGCGAGGGTGCCAAGAAGACGCTGGAGGACCGCCATACCAGCGACTTCGTCACCGACACCCAGATCGGCACCAACCTGATGTCCGCGCTGGCCCAGAAGGACGCCAACCTGGCCATGGACGTGAACGTGGACGTGTGGGAGCAGCGTGTCATGCTCACCGGTACCGTGGCCGACGCCCGCACCCGCGCCGAGGTGGTGCAGAAGGTGCGCGAAGACAAGCGGGTGCTCAAGGTCTATGACGAGATCCAGGTGGTCTCGGCTGCCGAGATCGCACGCCGGCGCGCCCTTGCCAAGCAAAAAGATGCCAGCCAGAAGGAAGGCTTCGAGCGCTTTGTTAGCGACTACTGGATAGAGACCAAGATCAGTGGCGCACTCATCAGCGCGCGCGAGGTGGCCTCGGTCAACATGCGCTGGCGTTCGGTACGCAATATCGTCTACCTCATAGGCCGTGCCCGCACGCCCGAGGAATACCGCAAGGCCACCGAGCTGATCCGGTCCGTGGACGGTGTGCAGCAGCTCAAGTCCTTCGTCGAGGTCAAAAAGTACTAGGCTTTCAAGGCCCATGGCCGCTCCAGCGGCCGCACCCCTGGCCACATGCGCTAAGGTGGAGGGCATGAAGCAAGCTTTTTGGAGCCTGGGCTGGCACAGCCTCTGGCGTGACCTGCGCAGTGGCGACCTGCGCCTGCTGATCGTGGCCGTGACCCTGGCAGTGGCAGCGCTGTCTGCGGTCGGTTTTTTTGCCGACCGGCTGCAAGGCGGGCTGCAGCGCGATGCACGCCAGCTGCTGGGGGGCGACGCCGTCATCGCCAGCGACAACCCCACGCCCGCTGCCTTCGTGGCGCGGGCCCGGGCGCTGGGCCTGTCCACCGTCACCACCCTGGGTTTTCCCACCATGGCGCGCGCCGAAGATGCCAAGGGCGGTGCCTCCAAGCTGGTGGCGCTCAAGGTGGTGGAGCCGGGTTACCCCCTGCGCGGGCAGCTGCTGATGGCCCAGGGCGGCCAGGAGCAGCCCACCCGCGCCATTCCCGCGCCGGGCCAGGTCTGGGTCGACGCGGCCCTGCTGGACGCGCTGGGCCTGGCAGAGGGTGACAGCCTGCTTTTGGGCGACAGCCGCTTTTCCATCAGCGGTGTGATTGCCCTGGAGCCCGACCGGGGTGCGGGCTTCATGAACTTTGCGCCGCGCGTGATGATGCACCGGCAGGATGTGCAGGCCACCGGCCTGATCCAGCCAGCCAGCCGCCTCAACTACCGCATGGCCGTGGCCGGCAGCGAGCCCCAGGTGAAAGCCTTTGTGGACTGGGCCGACCAGGAGGTGAAGGGAGATGCCAAACGTGCGGAGCATGGCGTTCGCGGTGTGCGGGTGGAGTCGCTGCAGACCGGCCGCCCCGAGATGAGCCAGACCCTGGACCGGGCGCAGAAATTCCTCAGCCTGGTGGCCTTGCTGGCGGCGCTCTTGAGCGCCGTGGCCGTGGCCCTGGCGGCACGCGCCTTTGCCGCCCGCCATCTGGACGACTGCGCCATGCTGCGCGTGCTGGGCCTAAGCCAGCGCAAGATTGCCGCCGGCTACACCCTGGAGTTTGCGCTGGTGGGGCTGGCTGCCAGCGCCCTGGGCGTGCTGCTGGGCTATGCGGTGCACTACCTTTTTGTGGCGCTGATGGCCGGCCTGCTGGGCACCGCCCTGCCTGCGGCCAGCCCGGCTCCGGCCTTGCTGGGCCTGGGCATGGGGCTGACCCTGCTGCTGGCCTTTGGCCTGCCGCCGGTGCTGCAGCTGGCACAGGTGCCTCCGCTGCGCGTGATCCGCCGCGATGTGGGCAACCTGCGCCCGGCCTCCCTGGCGGTGCTGGGCGTGGGCGTGGCCGGCTTTGCCACCCTGCTGCTGGCCGTCAGCAGCGACCTGAAGCTGGGCCTGATTGCCGTGGGTGGCTTTGCCGGCGCGGTGCTGCTGTTTGCGGCGTTGAGCTGGCTGGCTGTGCGTCTGCTGCGCCAGAGCGTCAACGAACAGACGGCCCCCCGCTGGCTGGTGCTGGCCACGCGCCAGCTGGCCGCACGGCCGGCCTTTGCGGTGGTGCAGGTCAGCGCCTTGTCGGTGGGCCTGCTGGCCCTCCTGCTGCTGGTGCTGCTGCGCACCGACCTGATCAGCAGCTGGCGCCAGGCCACGCCACCCGATGCGCCCAACCGCTTTGTCATCAACATCATGCCTGAGCAGGGGGACGGCTTTCGCGCCGCGCTGACCGCGTTCGGCGTGCAGCGCTTCGACTGGTACCCCATGATCCGCGGCCGCCTGGTGGCCATCAACGACCACAATGTCTCCCCCGAGGATTACGCCGACGATCGTGCCAAGCGCCTGGTGGACCGCGAGTTCAACCTCTCCCACAGCGCCAGCCAGCCGGCGCACAACACCATCGTGGCCGGTGCCTGGCAGGCCGAGGAGGCCGGCGCCATCAGCGTGGAGGAAGGCATTGCCAAGACCTTGGGCCTGAAGATGGGCGACAAGCTGGAGTTCGACATGGGCGGGGTGCAGATCCAGGCCCGCATCACCTCGCTGCGCAAGGTCGACTGGAGCTCCATGCGCGCCAACTTCTTCGTCATGTTCCCTGTCAGTGCCATGCCGGATGTGCCCAGCACCTTCATGACCGCCTTCAGGGCGCCGGCCAAGGCCGGCTTTGACAACGCGCTGGTGCGCCAGTTTCCCAATGTCACCGCGGTCGACATGACCAGCACCCTGAACCAGGTGCAGCGGGTGCTGGACCAGGTGATACGCGCGGTGGAGTTCCTGTTTGGCTTCACCCTGGCCGCCGGCCTGGTGGTGCTGTTTGCGGCGGTAAGCGCCACGCGCGAGGAGCGGGCCCAGGAGTACGCGGTGATGCGGGCCGTGGGCGCCGGTGCCGGCCTGCTGCGCCAGGTGCAGCGCGCCGAACTGGCGGGCGTGGGCCTCTTGGCCGGCTTCCTGGCGGCGCTGGTGGCCAATGCCGTGGGCTGGGCCCTGGCCCACTATGTCTTCGAGTTTGAGTGGACGCTCAACCCCTGGTTGCCGCCCCAGGGGGCGCTGTGCGGTGCCGCCCTGGCCCTGGCAGCGGGCTGGTGGGGCCTGCGCGACGTGCTGCGCCGCCCGGTGGTGCAGACCTTGCGGAGGGCCGCCACATGAGCAGCGAGGACGCGGGCGCCGCCGCCCGCCAAGATGACGATGAAGCCCAGCAGGCGGTGAGCGCCTACACCCTGATTGGCGGAGAGACCGCCATCCACGCCCTGGTGCAACGCTTCTATGACCTGATGGACCTGGAGCCCGGCTATGCGGCCCTGCGTGCGGCCCATGGCGCGTCGCTGGAGCGTGCGCGCGAAAAGCTGTTCTGGTTTCTGTGCGGCTGGATGGGTGGGCCGCAGCATTACACCGAGCGCTTCGGCCACCCGCGCCTGCGCGCGCGGCACCTGCCCTTTGGCATCGGCATCCTGGAGCGTGACCAGTGGCTGCTGTGCATGGACCAGGCCATGGGCGAGTGCCAGGTACCTGCCGACTTGCGTGAACGCCTGCGAGAATCCTTCTTCCAGACGGCCGACTGGATGCGCAACCGCTAAGCGCAGCACCGACGCCTACAACCCGGGGAGGGACGCTTGAATTCCGGCTTGAATTCCAATCTGCACCACGAGCAGCAACGCCTGCAGGAAATCCTGGATGGCACCGGCGCCGGCACCTGGGATTGGGACATGGACACCGGCGAACTGCAGGTGAATGCGCAGTGGGCGGCCATCCTGGGGCACCGGCTGGACGCGCTGTCGGCCATCAACTTTGGGTTCTGGAGGTCGCTGGTGCATCCGGAGGACTTTGCGCGCACCGACGCAGCCGTGGCGGCCCACCTGGCAGGCCAGACCCCGCGCTATGACTGCGAATTCCGCATGCAGCACCAAGAGGGACATTGGATCTGGGTGCACTCCAGCGGCCAGGTCCGCGCCTGGCATGCCGATGGACGGCCGCACAAGATGTTTGGCACCTACATGGATGTGACCGAGCGCCAGCATGCCCGCCTGCGGCTGATCGAGGCCGAGGCCCAGCAGCGCCGCCAGTACGAGGCCACGCCGGCCATGCTGTACTCCATCAGCCCCGAGGGCAATCTGCTGGCGGTGAGCAACCTGTTTGCCCAGCGCCTGGGCTATGCCCGCAGCGAGCTCATCGGCAGAAAGCCCTCGGATTTCATGACACCGCCCTCGGCGCACCGGGCCATCACCCAGGTGTTCCCGGGTTTCCTGAAAACCGGTGAGATCCGCGATGTGGCCTACCAGTTCGTGCGCCGCGATGGCGAGGTGATGGACGTGCTGGTATCTGCCGTGCTGGAGCGCGATGCCCAGGGCCTGCCGCTGCGCAGCCTGTCCAGCATCACCGATGTCACCGAACGCCTGCGCATGGGCCGCGAGCTTGAGCAGGAGCGCCGCCAGCTGGCGGCCAGCGAGGCGCATCTGCGCAATCTGATCAACAGTGTGCCGGCACTGATTGCCTATATCGACGCCTCGCAGCGCTATGTCTATGCCAACCAGCAGTACCAGCAGCGCTTTGCCCCCGCCCTGCAAGACCTGGTGGGCTTGCGCGTGCCCGAGGTGCTGGGCCCCACGCTCTACGCGATCGCCCGTCCCCACATCGAACAGGTGCTGCAGGGCAACGCGCAGAGCTATGAGTCGCATTCCTTTGCCGGCGTGTGGCTGCATGTCAACTACCTGCCGGTGCGGGATGCCGAGCAGAAAGTGAGCGGCTACTACGTGCTGTGCACCGACATCAGCCGGATCAAGGCGCACGAGGCCGAGCTCGACCGGGTGGCCAACTTCGATTCGCTCACGCACCTGCCCAACCGGCGCCTGCTGTCCGACCGGCTGCAGCAGGCCTTGCTGCGCAGTGACCGCAATGGCCGGCTCACCGCCATCTGCTTCCTGGACCTGGACGGCTTCAAGGCCATCAACGACCAGCTCGGCCATGCCGTGGGCGACCAGGTGCTGGTGGGCATGGCCCAGCACCTGAGCACCGTGCTGCGCGGCCATGACACCCTGGCCCGCCTGGGCGGTGACGAATTTGTGCTGCTGCTCACCGAACTGGCCTCCACCCAGGAGTGCACCCAGATCCTGGAGCGGGTGCTGGAGGCCTGCCGCCGCCCGATTGCCATTGAGGGCAGCACGCTCAAGCTCTCGGCCAGCATTGGCGTGAGCCTGTATCCCAGTGACCGCTCCGACCCCGACATCCTGCTGCGCCATGCCGACATGGCCATGTACCTGGCCAAGCAGGCGGGCAAGAACCGCTTCCAGCTGTTTGACACCGAGATCGACCGCAAGGCGCAAAGCCGCCGCGATGTGCTGGAGCAGATCGAGCGGGGCCTGCAGTGCCAGCAGTTCGTGCTGCACTACCAACCCCAGGTAAACCTCGCCAGCGGCCAGGTGGTGGGGGCCGAAGCCCTGGTGCGCTGGCAGCTGCCCGGCCAGGGCCTGCGCGCGCCGGGTGAGTTTTTGCCGCACCTCAATGGCAGCCACCTGGAGGCCCGCTTTGGCGAGTGGGTGATTGCCAGTGCCCTGCAGCAGCTGCGCGCCTGGAAGGCGCAGGGCCTGGCGCTCAAGGTCAGCGTCAACATCAGCGCCAACCACCTGCTGCAGGCCGATTTCTGCGAGCGTCTGGAGCTGGCGCTGCAAGCGCATGCCGACGTGGCTGCGGCCCATCTGGAGCTGGAGGTGCTGGAGACGGCGGCCATCGGCGACATGCAGCAGGCCGTGGATGTGCTGCAGGCCTGCTCGCGCCTGGGCGTGCGCTTTGCGCTGGACGACTTTGGCACCGGCTATTCCTCGCTGACCTATTTGCGCAAGCTGCCGGTGCACACCTTGAAGATCGACCAGAGTTTTGTGCGCGACATGCTGGCCGACCCGGATGACCTGGGCATTGTGCGCGGCATCATTGAACTGGCCCGGGTCTTTGGCCGCCAGGTGGTGGCCGAGGGCGTGGAGACGCTGGAACACGGTGCCGTGCTGCGCCGCCTGGGCTGCCGCCTGGTGCAGGGCTACGGCATTGCCCGACCGATGCCGGCCGAGCTGCTGCCCGACTGGTGCCGCGACTGGCAGAGCCGCCAGCTCAGCCCGGGCAGCCAGGATATGGTGGGCACAAGCCCTTGAGCGGCGCCGGGCCCCAAGCCGCGAGGGCCCCCTGAGGGGGCAGCGACCCACACGCAGTGGGGGAGCTAGGGGGCTTCTATTTTTTGCTCAGTTTGCGGTAGACGGTGGCGCGGCTGATGCCCAGGGCCAGCGCGGCCTGGCTGACATTGCCGCGTGCCTGCTCCACGGCCTTGCGGATCAGCGAGCTCTCCAGGTCTTTCAGGCCCACGGCCGGCGCGGCCACGGGCTCCACGCGCGGCTGCTGGCCCGGCGTGCTGGCGGCGGCCTGCAGCCACAGGCCGTTCCACAGGGGCAGCTCCAGCGTGTTGTGGCTGCGTCGCGCCGCATCAAACAGCAGCTCCAGGGGCATGCCAAACACATCGCTGGCATGGCAGGGGCGGCCACCCTGCAGGCCGGGCACCAGCTGCCGCGCAAGCGCATTGGCCCCGATGATCCAGCCATCGGCGTCCAGGCCGAGCAGGCCGTCGGTGTCGCCGCCCAGCATGCTGCCCGGCCAGTTCAGGCGCAGCAGCAGGCTGTGGTTCTGGGCCTGCACCAGGGCATTGCCGATCTTGCCCGCCACCTGGCTGACCAGATGCGCCAGCTCGGGCCGTTCGGCCGCGGCAATGCCGGTCAAATCGAGCATGCCCACGCAGGCTCCGTTGGGCCCGGCCACCGGAGCTCCAGCGCAGCTGTAGGCCGTGGTGTTGGAGAAGAAGTGCTCGCCGCGGTGCAGCCACACCGGGCGCTGTTCGCCCAGTGCCGCGCCGATGGCGGTGGTGCCCACGCGCTGCTCTGAGAGGTCGGTGCCGATGCGGGTGATGAGGTCGGCCCGGCGGTCGCTGCGGTCGATGGCGCCGGCCACCTCCACCACCACGCCCCGGGCATCGGTCAGGATGGCGAAGTAGCCGGTGTTGCGCACCGCGCGTGCCAGCTGTTCCAGCAAGGGCCGGGCGATGCGCACCCAGTGGGCATTGGCGTCCACCGTTTGGCGCATCTGGGCAGGCAGGATCTGGTCGAAATCAGCGCTCTCCTGCGGGCGCAATCCGGCTTGCAGGCAGCGCTGCCAGGAGCGCGTGATCCAGGGTGCCACCAGGGTGCTGCTGCAGTCGCCTGCGCTGCTTAGGGCCTGGCGCGCCTGGGCAATGGCGGCCAGGCGCTGGCTGCTGGCATTTTGGGCGCTAAGCGCGGCGCTGGGGGCTGGTGTCATGGCTGTATCAATTTGAGAATTTCCGTGCGACAAGGCCTTTGCCAAGGGTTAACCCTAGGGAATTACAGGTCTTTCACTTCAACAATCCCTAGGTAAATTATTTCATAGGCAAGGCCGTGCATAGGTACTGGCAAGCCCTTATTTCAAATAAAGGAGTAACGCATGCAAAAGTTGCTGCACATCAACGCCGACAAGTGCACCGGATGTCTGCAGTGCGAAATGGCCTGTTCCTACGAGAACTACGGCACCTTCGCCACCGCCAAGTCCCGCATCAAGGTCTTCAACTTCCATGAGACCGGCAAGAAGGTGCCCTACACCTGCACCCAGTGCGACGAAGCCTGGTGCCTGCATGCCTGCCCGGTGGAGGCCATCACGGTGGACAAGGCCACCGGCGCCAAGGTGGTGAACGAAGCCACCTGCGTGGGTTGCAAGGTGTGCACCATTGCCTGCCCCTTCGGCACCATCAACTACGTGGAAGAAACCGGCAAGGTCCAGAAGTGCGACCTGTGCGAAGGCAGCCCGGCCTGCGCCGATGCCTGCCCCACGTCTGCCATCACCTTCATCGACGCCAACTGGACCGGCTTGAGCAAGATGGAGCAATGGGCCAACAAGCTGGGCAACCAGAACACCAACGTTTAAGGAGCCACAACATGTCTTGGGCTGGAAAAATTCTGCGCGTTGACCTGACTGCGGGTACGGTCAAGTCTGAACCCCTCAACATGGACTGGGCCCGCGCCTACATCGGTTCGCGCGGCCTGGGTACCAAGTACCTGTGCGAAGAGGTCGATGCAACCGTCGACCCGCTGTCGCCGGGCAACAAGATCATCTGGGCCACGGGTCCCCTGACCGGCACCATGGCCTCCACCGGTGGCCGCTACACCGTCATTACCAAGAGCCCGCTGACCGGCGCCATTGCCTGCTCCAACTCGGGCGGCTACTGGGGTGCCGAGCTCAAGATGGCCGGCTGGGACATGGTGATTTTTGAAGGTGCTTCAAGCAAGCCTGTGTACCTCTATGTGAACGACGATGTGGCCGAGCTGCGCGACGCCGCCCACCTGTGGGGCAAGAGCGTCTGGGAAACCGAGGAGACCTTGCGCAAGAGCCTGCAGGACCCGCTCACCCGCGTGTCGAGCATTGGCAAGGCCGGTGAAAACGGCGTGCTGTTTGCCGCCGTGGTCAATGACCTGCACCGCGCCGCCGGCCGCTCCGGCGTGGGCACGGTGATGGGCAGCAAGAACCTCAAGGCCATTGCCGTGCGCGGCACCAAGGGCGTGGGCAATATCCGCGACCCCAAGGCCTTCATGCAGGCGGTCAAGGACAAGAAGAAAATCCTGGCCGAGAACGGCGTCACCGGCCAGGGCCTGCCGGCCTATGGCACGCAGGTGCTGATGAATGTGATCAACGAAGTGGGCGCGCTGCCCACCCGCAACCACCGCGCCAGCCAGTTCGAGGGTGCCAAAGACATTTCGGCCGAAGCCATGGCCACGCCGCGCGCCACCGACGGCAAGAAGCACCTGGTCACCAACCAAGCCTGTTTTGGCTGCACCATTGCCTGTGGACGCATCAGCAAGATGGACCAGGGCCACTTCACCGTGGCCACCAAGCCGCAGTACTGGGGCGCCAACGGCGGCCTGGAATATGAAGCGGCCTGGGCCCTGGGCGCTGCCAATGGCGTCAAGGACCTGGAAGCGCTGCAGTACGCCAACATGATCTGCAACGAAGAAGGCATTGACCCGATCAGCTTCGGCGCCACCGTGGGTGCCGTCATGGAGCTCTACGAGATGGGCGTGCTGACCAAGGAGCAGGTGGGTATCGAGGCCAAGTTCGGCTCCGCAGAAGCCCTGGCATTTCTGGTCGACGAGACCGTGAACGGCCGCGGCTTTGGCAAGGAAATCGGCATGGGCTCCAAGCGCCTGACCGCCAAGTACGGCCACCCCGATCTGTCCATGAGCAGCAAGGGCCAGGAGTTCCCGGCCTATGACGGGCGCGCCATCCAGGGCATTGGCCTGGCCTATGCCACCTCCAACCGCGGTGGTTGCCACCTGCGCGGCTACACCATCGCCTCGGAAGTGCTGGGCATTCCGGTCAAGACCGATCCGCTGGAGCATGAGGGCAAGCCCGAGCTGGTGAAGGCCTTCCAGGACGCCACTGCCGCCTTCGATTCGTCGGGCCTGTGCATCTTCACCACCTTTGCCTGGGGGCTGGCCGATCTGGCGCCGCAGATGCAAGGTGCCTGCGGCGAGGAATACACCACCGAAGCCCTGGCCCATATCGGCGAGCGCATCTGGAACCTGGAGCGCGAGTTCAACAACCGCGCCGGCTTCACCGCGCAGGACGACAGCCTGCCCAAGCGCCTGTTGAGCGAAGGCGTGGGCAGCGGCCCGGCCAAGGGCAAGGTCAACATGCTGGCCGAGATGCTGCCCAAGTACTACGCCGCCCGCGGCTGGGACGAGCAGGGTCGCCCCACCGCCGAGACCCACGCGCGTCTGGGCCTGTAAGCACAGCGGCTGTGCGCTCCCCGATGCCGCTGCGCGCCAGCGGCGGGGCGGCACGGCAACCATGCTGCAGCCACAAAGGCGGTCACCCACGGAGACCGCCTTTCCTTTTTCTGGAGTACCCACCATGACCCACCACCTGATTCTCGGCGCCGGCCCGGCCGGTGTGATTGCCGCTGAAACCATCCGCAAACTGGCGCCCAAGGATCGCATCACCATCGTTGGTGACGAACCCGAGCCCAGCTATTCGCGCATGGCCATTCCCTACCTGCTGATCGGCAACATCGATGAGCAGGGCACCTACCTGCGCAAGAGCCCCTCGCACTTTGCCGACCTGAAGATCGAGGTGCTGCAGGCCAGGGTGACGGCGGTGGATGCACAGGCCAAAAGCGTCCAGCTCGACAAGGGCCAGCGCCTGGCCTTCGACACCCTCTTGATTGCCACCGGTTCGCACCCGGTGCACCCGCCCATTCCCGGCATCGACGCACCGGGTGTGCACACCTGCTGGACATTGGACGATGCGCGCAAGATCGCCGCCCTGGCCACCCGGGGCGCGCGCGTGCTGCAGCTGGGCGCCGGCTTCATCGGCTGCATCATCATGGAGGCCCTGGCCGCGCGGGGCGTGCAGCTAAGTGTGGTGGAAATGGGCGACCGCATGGTGCCGCGCATGATGGGACCGACGGCCGGCGGCATGATCCGCGACTGGTGCGAGGCCAAGGGCGTGCAGGTGTTCACCTCCACCAAGGTCGAGGCCATCACCCGCGAGCAGCCCGGCCTGGGCGGCCGGCTGATGGGGCTGCTGGGCGCAGCGCCTGCGCCCGCACCGCTGCAGGTGCAGCTCTCCAACGG
>Ga0228700_1001250_pt1 | contig 17245 bp, 16 predicted proteins | sample McNCre317_Aug_MG_FD_178019 | JGI IMG/M metagenome (GOLD analysis project Ga0228700, IMG submission 178019) | Freshwater microbial communities from McNutts Creek, Athens, Georgia, United States - 3-17_Aug_MG | ecosystem: Environmental > Aquatic > Freshwater > Creek | place: USA: Georgia...
ACGCCCTTCTGCCCGTTGTTACGCAGTTCGCGCATGGCATCCTGCACCGCGAGGCCGCGCTGTTCCGTGGTCAGGCCGGTATCGCCCACAGCCTGCTTGAACTGGTTTACAGCCGCGTTGATCTTTTCCGCCTGCTTGACGGTGAACTGCCGCATGGCTTCACCTTCCGGCGTGTCCATCTTGCGGAGGTTTTGCTCCTGCACCTGAACGCCGAAATCTTGCGTTGCATTTCCGCGTGACAAGGGAATGCCGAACTGGTCAGCGTTCTCAACCCTGCCGAGCGCGGTGGGCGGGACGGATTCGGGGGTGGCACGGGCAACGGGTGGCACGGCGTCAGGCGTGATCGCCGGAGCATCGGGGGTAGGTTGATTTGCGCCCAGCTTGAATACAGGCGGGTCCTCGCTGGCAGCAACCGGAGCCTCAGGTGGCAAACCATCACCAACTGCCCGAGCAACCGAAGGCTGCGCGCTATCATTGGCAACACCGCGCTGAACGGCAGGCGGTGCCTCATAGGCCGCGTGAATTTCGTCTGGCGTGACACCTTGCCGCGCTGCCACTTCCTGCCCGTGCGGGGTCAGGTTGCCAGCCTCGTCAATCATCGCCGCCTTGGGGGTTTCTGCGACAACTTCCGGCAAGGTCTTTGGTGTACGGATAGCGGCGCGCTCAGCTACTCCGGCGAGGCCAACGGGGGTTAGACCACCCGCCAACCCCGCCATGAGCTGCCCGACTGGACCCGCACCGTCCTGCCGCGCAAGTTCTTGACTGCCGCCTGCTGTTCCACCTGAAACTGTGGAGAGGATGGGCCGGTGTGCCAAAGCTTCACCCGTCACGCCAACAAGCCCTTTGCTACCCGCCATGAGAGTGCCAGCGCCTGCCGTAAGAAGGGCTTGCGTGCCGCCTTCGCTGATTGCCGTGGTGAGTTGTTCGGTTGGGCTTTCCGGCTGTTTCAATCCCATTGCGTCCGCACCAGCCGAAGCCAGACTGCGGAACGGGTGAAGGTCAAAATTCGTGCCCGCAACGGCATTGGTCGCAAGGTTGATTGGCCCCGCCACAACATCAACGAGACTGCCAGCGCCCTGCATCAAAGCGCGGGTTCCCATGCCGAAGCCTTCACCGAATGAGCGAGGCGCGGGCTTGTTGAGTTTCACGCCATTGGGTAGACGAATTTCACCGGCCTGCACAGCGCGCTCAATCTCGGCGCGTGATGCCGGGTCATCATCCATCACATGCGAATTGTAGGCGTCGATCACCTGCTTGGGCAGCACGGGAACGCCAGCGGGATTAGGCGGTGCCTTATACCAACGCGGCGGCATGTAATGGCCATCAGCCACCGCAGCATCGAATGCAGCGGCATCCTTAGGTGTCATTCCGCCCGGCTTACCCACGTTCATGCGGGCCTTGAATACGGCATCCAGCGACGGGCCTTGGTCTGCCTGCTGCGCCTTTACGCGATCGTATGTGGATTGTTTGGGGGCTTGACCGCCCGCCTTGGGAGCAAGCCCGACATGCAAATGCGCGCCGGTCCCTTGGTTTGCACCTTGTCCGCTTTCGTTCAGGAACTCGCCGGGATTGATACCCTGATCGTTCAGGAATGAACGAATGGCCGATGGCGCAACATTAGACGGCAAGACCAGATCAAGACCATTGCCATTCAAGTGCTGCGAATTGGTGGCGCGTGTTTTGCCCGCTGCGACTAGGGCGGCTTGTTCAGCGGGGGTGCGGTTGGTGCTCGTAATCCGCACACCGGGGAAGGCTTGCGTGATGAGCGCCGCAACCTGATCGGCCCGCGACATTATTTTGAGCCATACTTGTTGATGATAGCGCGGACACCGGCAGGCGGTTGATCCTTGCTATTCACCTTGATTGCGTTGCGGTTGAACTCGGTGAAGGTCGTTCCAGCGGGAACCAGAACGCCGCCAACGGTGATGTCGGTTCCGGCCCTGCCGAGACTACCGCGATTTGCTGCCAGCCAGTCGCCTTGACGTTCACTGGCCTGAGCCGCGCCGAACTTGATGCGTGAATAGCTATCGAGCCACTTGGCGACGTATTCAGGCGGTGCCGTGTCGGCAGGGAAGCCTTGCTTGACGAATGCAACGTCCTTGTCCGATGCAGAGCCTGGAGGCAGCATCTTGAGCGCGGCACTGTTGATGAACTGGTTATATTCGCTGCGGAGTTGCGACACCGAGTCCTGATTGCCGGTCTTGGACTTGATAACCTCTGCCCAGCTAGAACCGAACCCGCCACGCGCACCAGATACGCGCAAGGTGGCAGCAAGGTCTTTCGCCCGATTGCCAAGCGCCTCATCGGTGACGGCACTGGTTACCGCCGTATTGACTGCACCGCGTGCCGTGGAATCGAGATTGCTGCCCTGCAACTGCAACTCTTGCAGTTTGAGTGCGGTTTGTGTGGCGAGAGTGTCCTTGTCGAGATCCAGCTTAGCCCAGCCAAGTTTCGCGTTATCAACTGCAATCTGCGTATCGGCGACCCACTTGGCGCGCTGTGCCTCGGCGGTCTTGAGGTCGCTTTGAATGACGTTTGGCTTATATGCCGCCTCAGTCTGCTTGATTGAAGCGTTGGCGTTATTTGTCGCAACATCGCTCGGCAGAAGCGCGTAGGTCTTATCCGCGCCTGCCATTTTGTCGTAGGTTTCGCCGAACTTGTCCGGCCCCATCGCCGCAGCGACGTTCATATTCGCCAGCGCCTTTGCGCCGTTGGGGTTGGTCTTGATCAGCGCGATAAGCTGCGGATAGCCGGAAACATCAACGCCCGCTGCCTTGTCAGCCGCCATATGAGATTCAAGAGCGGCAACAGCCTTGTCGCTATCGCCAGACTCAAGATAGCCCTTGACGTCAACAGATGTGCGAAGGGCCGCTTCTTTTGCGCCACCTGAAAGCACTTCCCAACCTTTGGAAAGCGCCTCATGGACATCGGGATATTTGACCATAAACGCCATGACGTTGCGCGGCGATGGGTCTGCCATGAGCGCGCTGGTGTCTATAGCGCGGTGCTGCGCTGCAATGATCGCTTGAGCATTGGCAGGGTTATCGGCGGCAATAGTCGCCATGAGCGATGCGGTGTCGGGCTGGGCATTCGCTGGCATCTGGCCTTGCATCGGTGCGGTCTGAACGGGGGGCAATGCACCGCCATTCGTCACCGCGATCTGGTCTGGCATCGCCGCTTGCTGGGCAGGCTGCCCAAAGCCGCCCGACTGCATCACAAGCGCCGCCTGAGCCTTTCGCGCTTCATCGGCGCGGTGCAAGGCTTCAAGCTGCAATCGCTGCTGTTCAAGCGCGTTGCTGCCCTGCTGCTGCTGCTGCTGACCAAGGATCGCCGCACGGATAGCCTCGGGGATTCCCGTGTCCGGCCCACCAAGCAAAGCAGTGTAGTTGTAGGGTTCCGGCATCAGAACAGCTTCCCGACCCAAGAGGTCACATCTTTGTTGTTGATCAGCCCGCCAAGCGTTCCGAAGATGTCCTTGGTTGTAGCGGCTCCAACCGCGCCATTAGACAACGCCGCACCCGCCTGAGCCTGCCCTTGCGCTTGCAAAAGATTGGCGATGTTAGATGATGCGTTCGCACCAAATACGCCAGTCTGTGCCGCTGCATTCTGGCCTTGCTCAGATACACCGCCAAGGTTGGTAAGCTGGTTTTGAATAACGCCTGAAAGCGTATCACGCCCGAAGTTCGCCAGTGCACCTTGCGTATTGCCGCCGCGAAGCCCGCCCGTTGCCGAGGCATTGGCAAGCAAAGTGTTTTGCCCGTTGTTGAATAGCGACTGATAGAGCGGGGAGTTTTGCAGGGCGGTGATCGCTGCCTGCTGCTGATCGGTGCCATTAAGCCCAAGCAAGTTGCCCTGCATTCCCGACGCGGATTGACCAGAAGTTACCCAAGGTGCGAGATCGGCGCGGGTCGTGTCATATTGGCGGCGGGTTTCATCAATCGCCGCCTGATCCTTGGCCGTCTGGATGGCAGCCGCCTGATTAGCGGCAGACTTCTTTTGCCCCGCGCTAATCAGTGAGCCGCCAATAGCAGTTGCCCCGACTATCGCAGCGGTAGCGCCCGCACTAAGGCCAGCGGCTGCGGCCCCGACTGCTGCAATTATTGGCATGTTTCACAATCCATGCTGAGAATTTCCCAAGGCTGACCAAAGGTATCGATGGCCTCGCCGGTTGGAGACATGCCCATGCCAACGGCATAAGCGCGAACATTTGGCCGATCAGGCGGAATACGGGTCCATAGCGTGCGGGTGCCATTCTCACGGGCTAGGGCTATTGCTTCCCGTGCCGCCTGCCGCGCCCATGCGCCGCGCCCCTCGGGAAGGATGAAGGTGTGAACCTCACGGCATCGAGGGGCGGTCCACACAAACGAAAATCCGCCGAAGTCACCAAGCGGGAACAGGTTTTCTGGTCGCTCAACAATCGAAGTCAGATCGGCGTAGTCATCACCCGGCCCGACAAACGGACGCACGGCGGGATGGTTCACCGCCGCGTTAATTGCCGCCACATCACGGGAAAGGGAGAGGATCGCGCTCAGGGTCTTGCCTATCAAAGCCAAGTGACCCGGCGCGGTCTGCAAACTGCCGTGGTAAAGAGGTATTATATTACCGCTTGCAAGTCAAGCGTCACAGAACCTTGCTGGCCCGCATAAATGATCCAGCTTGCGGCGTGACTGTTCCCGCGCTTTCCGTGCATCGGAGTTGAATGGTCGTTGCGCCGTTGGTCATCACCAGAACCTTGAAGCGGAACACGTGATAAACCGCCGTAGTCAGCGACCCGCTTGCGGCATGAGCCATCGTGGTAGCGGCTTGAACGTGCGCCTCGCCGTTGACCGGAGCGCCGGTAATCGTTGACGTAGTAAAGCCAGTGATTGGTGTTTCGGTGTAGAAGCTGGATGAGACGATTGGCGCGCTACTGAATGCCCAAGTCCAAGTTACCGTCCCCGCCGTGGTTTTCAGGAAATAGGCAACCGCTTCGATCTCATAAACGCTGCTGGCATCAAGCGAGATTGACGAGGTGAAATAGTCGGCAATGGTTGAACCAAGTGCTGCGCCCGCCGCCGTGTATTTTACGCCAGTCCAGCCAAGCGTCGTGAACTTTGCCGCCGCAGGAGTTGAACCACCGATCGCCGTGCTATCAATTGTCCCGCCAGTGATCGCCGCGCTGGATGATGCAAAGCTGTTCGCTGTCAGCAGTCCCGCGCTTGAAATTGTCGCTGCATCGGTAGCGCCGCCGTTGACAACAAAGTGAATGGCATTTGCTGTGGTCGTTCCGATTGCCAAGTCGCCACTGGTGGCGGTCACATAGACCGCGCTAGCTGCATTGAACGCGCCCGATCCGGTAAAGCCGGATGAGTTGATGCCGAAATTCCCGTAAAAGGTCGTGGCCGTGCCGGAGTTATTCGACACAACAAAATCAGCCGAGGCCGCCGTTCCTGAACTGGTGTTCTGGATAATGTGCTGCGCGTAGCTGTTTACACTGGTCTGCGTCGAAAGCGCCAGATTGGTATCGGAATAGGCAAGCGTCCCGTAAGAGTAAGCTCCCGTGGTCGATGATCCAGAAATTGCCGCGCTGGCAGTTATGGTCGTTCCCTTGACCGTCGATGCACTGGTCCCGCCAATCGCGGGGGGAGATGACAGATCAAGCGTTCCGCCGAGTGTCAGGCTCCCCGAGCCGGTCACGGTGCCAGTAAGCGTTAGCCCGTTTACCGTGCCGGTCCCGCCCACGCTTGAAACAGACGCCCCGCTTGTCACACCCAAGATACTAAGCGCTGTTGCCGCGCTCAATACCTCAGGCGCACCCGTTCCGGCAGTATTGCGCCCGATGAAGCTGGCCGTCGCCATATTGGCTTGCATTGCCAGCGTGACGGTCCCTGCGGGCAGGGTGACGGTTCCGGTGAACGTAGGACTAGCCAGATCGGCCTTGAGGTTCAGGGCGGTCAATTGGGCCGTGCTGACGGGCTTTGCGCTGTCAGCAGTGTTGTCAACGCTTCCTAGGCCCACATCGGCCTTGACGAGGCTCAAGCCGGTCTTGAATGCCGCGACTGATTGCGTTCCGGTCAATCCCGTCACACTGGTCTGCGCAATGTTGGTGACGTTGCTCAAGCCGACCATTGTAGCAGTGATGCCGCCAACGGTGCCGGTGAATGTCGGAGATGCAAGCGGGGCCTTCAGCGCCAGCGCCGTGTTGAGGTCAGTCTGCGAAGAAAGGGTGCCGGTGATCGCCCCCCAAGTGCCGCCAGCATTCGGATTATAGCTCATATGATGATCCAGACCGCATTATCAGAGACGATAGTGACGGACTGATATTGCGTGTTCAGTCCATAGGTTGCCGCGCCGTCGATTGTCTCTGCGCCCGCCGCCGCAACGGTCAGCGTTCCGGCCACCATCAGTTTAAAAGTAAGCATGGCAGTGTTGCCGACTGCGGTGGGGAGCGTCACGGTCTTGCCGCTGGCAGTCATCTTGACCACGTTGCAGCCGCTTGTTGCCGTTTCGGTGTAGGATGTTGATTGCGATGTCACGACATAGGAAAAGCCGCCACCACCCCCGCCGCCCGTGTTTGTAATCACACCGGTTGCTGAATTATAGGAAATGCCAGAACCAGCCGACAACGCCGCTCTTGACCGCGCATCTGTGTAAAACAGATTGGTTGCGCCCTCGGTGACGTTATCCGTGTTGAGGGTGAATTGTGCAGCGGCAGTCAAGCGCCCCTTGGCATCAACTGTAAACGAAACGGTCTTGTTGTTTGCACCATAGGCACCAGCCGACACAGCCGTTGCAGCAAGGCCGAGTGAGTAGTTGGCGTTAGCCCCGCCATCTGTCCCAACCAGATCACCTGATACCGGCGCAAAGGTACGCTCAGAGCCAAGTGCCGTGTCCAGTGTAAGGGTTAGAAACTGCCCTGTCGAAAGCGCATCGTTCTGGTTTGTCAGATCGGCCTGCACATCCTCAAACGCACGAATACCGCGCTCAGATGTGACAAACTGGCCAATCTGCTGCCGTGTCAGCTTTCGGGTTTGCAGCGCCGTCATGCGAAGGGTTCAACGTCACACTCCAGGCGCGCAATGCCCATCAGTGACCCGTCAACGCCGCGAAACCGCAGGCCCATGTATTGCTCAAATCGGATGCCCGGTCGCCATGCCACGCGCTTGGTATGTTCGCCCGACTTGCCCGCTGATGTCGCCCGTTCGACAGACCAGAATTGCCCGTCCTTAGTGTAGCTGAAAAATACCACGCCTTCAGACCCGCGCCCCGGTGTCCCCACCAAGTCAATGCCGGTCAAAAGCCCGCGATTGGCCTCATTGTAGAAAAGCGTCGTGTCGAATTGCCAGCCAACCTCGGCACCGTAGTGCAATGCTGTGTTGCCATCCAAAACGCCGATCTCGCCGGTTGAGGAGCCGACAATCCATTGTCCATAGCAATAGACCAGCCCGCGCCCCTCATAGGCCCCGCTGTCCGATGTGCTGGTGACATACTGGCACCACGTCTTGACCGATGATTTGCGCGATACCTGCGCGGCAAAGCCCCATGATCGATTGGGCAAGTGAACAATCAGCCGCTGTTCGTCATTGAACACACGGGATTCCACCCACACCGCCGCCAGTTCGGCATCAGTTAGCGCGGCAAGGGAATCGTCAACCTCGGCAGAACTGATCTTGTTGGCATCGCCTGCACCAAGCAGGAATACACCCGGCCCCGCGTTTTCCTGACCGCCGACAAATGCCACAGTGCCAAGGTATTTGCACTTAGCCCGAGCGCCGACACAGCCATAAGGAACGGTCGCGGTCTTGACAGTCTGAAACGGAAAGCCGCTGCCGCCGATGTTCTGAAATACCTGCACCGTGTAGCGGTTGAGCGCGTAAACCTCGCCATGCATGTGAATGAGGCCGGTGACGGCATCAGGGCTTTCTTCGCTTGACCCATATTTCAGCGGATTGACCGCCATTGGATCTGCAAGTTCGGTGACAACCAGATTAGTGCCATCGGCCGTCATGGTGTAGCCATCGACCCAAATGGCATCTACAACCACACCAAGATCGGGGTCCGTTACCTGCCGGAACCCATCAGTGGCATTCCAGTAATAGAGGTTCGTTCCCGCGTTCACTATCAGGTTGTCAAAGCTGTAATCGAACGCGCACGGGCCGGAACCTGAGACGGTGCCAAGTTCGGTAATCACCCAAGCGCTTGAGACGGAAACCAGCTTGAGGCCCATCACGCGATAACACACACCATTCCAGTTGATGCCGCCACGATCTGCGCCGGGGCCGGTAGCCTTGGTGACAATGCCGGGAGGCACGGCAAGATACCCGTCGCTCAGGCCGGTGTCCTTCAGAACGGGTTCGCGGTTGATTGGGTAACTGGTGAGAAAGTCCCCGCCCTCAGTCGCCTTTACCCCGGAAATAACAGGGACGCGCATGGGTTCACCTCGTCATTGAGTAGGGATAGCGCATTGACCAAGGCTTGTTGCCGGAACCAATCGGGGTGCCGGGTGCAAGCGAGAGCGAGGGGACAAAACCATCAGCCGCGCTATAAAGGGCCTTCATCGCGCTATTCAGAGCAATGCGGCTTTCCTTTGATTGGGTCTTGCCCATTGTCGGGCAAAGGCGCTCAGCACCAAGAATGGCAAGCGCAAAGAACGCCTGATCTGGACAGCCCAAGTCGTCATTCAATGAGCCTGCACCAATGCCGGAGGGGAAGTTATAACCAATCTCGATCCCACGCCCGCGAAGTTCATACATCAGCATATCAAGGCGGGTCAGCGCGGTGTCTTTTTCATCGCCGGTAAGGTCGTATTCCCAACCATTCAGCGCGCATTCGGTAAACATCTGCTCAACCAGTTGGCGCTTGGTGGTCGAGGCGGGCCGAAAGCTGTCTGCACCCGTGGCTATAAGGAGGGTAAAGGTGCGCTGTAGCGTCTGCCCGCCCGATGTCGTGACGGTATTGGTAAATGTGCAGGACATGCCATCTGTCCCGCCGCTGATCAGATAGGTGAACAGTGCTCCCGAAACCTTGCTGGAAACGATTGTCGCATCACCAGACGATTGAACGAACGTCCAACCCGAAACGGCATCGCCGCCGAGTTCTTCGGTCCAATCGTCCTCATATGCGACCGTTTCCGCTGGTGGTTTTGGGTTCCATGTGGTCACTGCCTTAGACCGCCGTATAGCCTTGCAGGTTAAAATAGACGTTGCCGGTAGTGCCAGCAGAGAACGTCACGTTTACCGCAGTGTTAGCCGTTCCTTTCAGCGGGGGGTCAAAGTTCAGCGTAAAGCCGCCAGCATCGGTTGCGGCAGTTTGAAGCTGCCCCTGCCAAAGTGTCGTGCTGCCATCCTGAATAATGATCTGCACCGCAGCTCCAAGCGTGGAGTGGCTGATCTGTGCCGACTTGATGTAGTTCTTCACACCGGAGACAGCCGCCTTGACAGCGGTTTGCGATGCCGATGGGGTAACGCCCGTCGCAGCATAGTTCCACGAACCAGTGGGCATTTCGCCATTTTCGAGAAGGTTGGCGCAAGCAATCGCACCAAGTTTTTCGGCGGCTGCATCGGTCGTGGTTACATCAACCACGGTCATGCCTGAGCCGTCATTTGCGCGCCGCAGTGCCATTATTCAGCGTCCTTCTTTTTGGCTTTCGGGGCCGGTGCTGCCTTGGGCTTATCAATCGACCAGCCATCGGCCTGCGCGATCTCCAGTTCGTCCGCATCGGCAACGATGACGTAATCAAAGCCCTCGCCATCCCAAATGAACATGGAGCCGAATTTGTAGAGCATCAGGGGGAACTGCATCAGTCTATCCTTGTAATCAGGGCGGGGCCGAAGCCCCGCCCGTCATTGATGCCTTACGACAGGCGGTAGGTGACGAAGGTTGCCGCAGCAGTCTTGAGGGTGCGGAAACGTCCGGTTGTGCTCAGGGCAACAGCAGCAGCACCAACGATGGTGTGGCCGGTTGAAGCCGTCACGGTGAACGCGTTTGCACCGCCCGTGTTGATCGCCGACCAGTCGAACGAGTCGCCGATTGCAAACTGGTTGGTCGCATCAAGGATAGCGCCCGTGTCCAGCGTTGCAGCGACAGCCGCCGCCGTGGTCGAAGTGACGATGCCGCCAAGGATCAGCGCCGAGGTCAGCGTGCCGGTGGCATTGAGAGTGCCGGGGGTGGGCTGATAGTTCGGGCGCTCAATGACAACAGGGCCGGTGCCGTAGTTGTAATAGAGCGGCGCACCACCTGCCTGAATCAGCACAGAGGTTGCAGCGGTATAGGCCGACGAGGTGTAAGCGCCGGTACCGTTGAACACCTGCGTCGGAACCGGCGAAGGGTAGTTCGCAAAACCAGTGACGGTCTGCACGTTGTAGTTGCCCGCGCTCCAAACAGCGATGCCGCTGGATGCCGGGACGGGGACGATGGCCGAGGTATACGGCGCGAGGACTGTGGAAGCCATTTCTTGAAAACTCCATTATGAGGGGGCAGGCCAAAGACCCACCCCCATCGCAATAATCAGGCCTGCGAGAACATTTCCGCGCCGGTCATTTCGGGCTGCTTGTTCACAAGACCAAGGAACGTGTCCCAGCGATACTGGCAGGAAAGATCGCCGATCTTGCCCTGGCGTGTCATCGTCACGGTAACGCCGTTGGCGGTCGTGGCGCGAAGCACCGCAAGGCCAGCGTCTTCAACCGGGCGATAGTTGCCGGGAACGATCTCGAACGCGTCACCCTGCCAGAACGGGTTAACAAGACCCGAGGTGGTGTTGAGCCAAGTCAGGGCAGCATTCGAAGCCGGAGTTGCCGAGCAGTTCTGATACTGCTTTTCAGGGTCCGAACCGCCACCAGCCGAGATGATCGGCGGGGTGATAACCAGCGTAGTGCTGGAAGGAACCGAAACAACGCGGAAGGTCTTTGACGAACCCGTGTCCAGCTTGGTGATGTGATGCACCTCATTGACACTTGCCAGCGTGAAAGCATCGCCCGCCTTAACGCCCGTGGTCGAGTTGACCGTGATCGTCTGATAGCGGTTGTCCACATTGCTAACTTCGCCAGTTGCCGACACCGAAGTTGCCTTCGGGGTGTAATACTGGTTGGCAGCGTTGAGGGTGATGCCCGAACCGGCAGCGGCAGTCAGGCGATAGCCATAGTCTGCCTTGTAGGTTTCGAAACCAGCAATATCGCCGACAAACGCCTTGCGCAGGGCAGGGTCGGAAATGTCGTTGCCGAAAGTGCGGGTGGATGCGGCGAGGTTCGATGCCATTGCGTTGTAATGGGTCGAAGCAAGGATTGCCTTGCGGTTGCCCATCGGAACGCCGTTGCGGTTGAATGCGTCATCGCAAGCGGCAATGTCATCAAAGCCCGATGCAGCGGCGGTGCGCTTCACAAACACGGTACCAGTCAGGGCAGCGAGGTTCGAGCAAGCGACATTGATCTGCGAGGCAAGGCCCTGCATGGCAGCTTCGCCCAGGCGCTTTTCCTGCAACTGGTCGCGCAGTTCGGTGGCGCTCAGGGTGAGCGGAACTGCGAAGCTGTAACCAAGCGTGGTGGGAACCGAAAGCTGGGTATAGTTGCGGTTGAAGTTCGCCGACTGATCGATGCCGGTGAATACCTGCGCGATGTAAGGCTGCGGACGCCAAATGGTGTTGCCGGTGCGCTCAGCGGTTACATCGTCGAGCGTGTACTTGTTGAACAGATTGGAGATAACGAGGCCGTCTTCGAACTTCTCGAAGACCTGATCGAACGCGACGCGTTCCTCTTTACTGAATGTGTTTGCCATGACTGGTCGCCTTGAGAAAAGGGGTTGATCCGTTTTCTCGGCGACGCACGCCGGTCAAAAATGCTCGCTCTCTGCTGTCTCAGCCGCAGGCGCTGTAGGTGCAAGCGGTATTCAGATACCTCTCACACCCACACAAGTCAAGCGGCGCGTTTCAATGCCCGCTTATAGGCAATCACCTTGCTGCGATCACCCGAACGATCTGCCTCTGCCTCCAGCTTGGCCAGTTCCTTAGAATCGTTCGTGACAGCGGTTGATGCCGTTGCGCCGGTCACGCGGCTTTCTGGCGGGGGTGCCTTGCGCTTCATAACGCGAATGTCCTTTTCCATCTTGCCGATCATCACGGCGAACTTGGCGAGGTTGGTTTCGCCTGCGAGTTGGTCAAGCCGCGATGGTGAACGCCCGAGCGCGTAAATCAATTGCGCGGGGTTATCAGCGCCCGAAACGAGAATGGCGATCTGCTGTTCGCTCATCCGGTCGTGAACCTCGGCGGCGCGGGCCTCATAGTCCGATACGCCAAGCGACTTGCGCTGCTGCTCGATAGCGCGGGCGCGCTCCTGTTCGGCGGTCTGGCGTTTGCTTTCGCGCTCGGTCTGGCGATGCCTCCATTCGGCATGGGCATCACGCGCAGCATCACGCGCCTTGATCGCCTCGCTGTGCCGGTCAGTGTCGTATTCAAAGTCTTCGATCTGAGGAATCGGCGGAACGACAGGCTCGGGGTCGTTCGACACTTCCGGCTCATCGGCGCGGCGGTTCACCTTGCGCGATAGATCCCGCACTTGCTGACGAAGCTGCTTGATCAGCGGCGTTTCGTCCTCACCCTCTTCGGGGTCGTCTGAAAACGCAATGACGGGGAATTCATCCTCTTCGCCTTCGATGGGGGATGGCGCATCGTCTTCGGGAAAGCCCGCAAGCTCAAGAACCTCGCCCTCGGCGATTGGTGTGTCGTCGGCCCCGTCGATCATCTGGCACCTATAGTTAGTGAAAGGTGCTAACTGTTAGCAATTCTCACCAACTAAATCAAGCCGCGTTGCTCATTAGGCTGTTGATGTGTGCAACGTTCGGCTGTTCGGCCTCCATGTTGGTCTTCTTGGCTTGCGCCAGTGTCAGAACAGTCTTGGCGTTTGACTGCTTGGTATCGGCCTCAAACTTGCCCGCCTGCGCTGTCAGAGCCTTAGCCTGAGCATCGGCAAGCACCGCGTTGGCATCGGGCTGCTGTTGCTGGCTAGATGCCTGCTGCTGTTCCTCGGGTGTCATTTCATCAAGGCCGAGCTGCACCGAAACCTTGTGGGCATAGTCGCGGAAGTCATCGATACCTTCGCCGTCCATGTTCTTGATCGCGGTCAAGAGTGCGGCCTGTCCAAGCGCCTGAGCGCCAACGGTCTGTGCGGCCTGTGCCAGCGTCATCATGGTGCGAACGGTCTTATCGCGGCGCGTTCCGGTTGCCTCGGTCACGTCAGCAATGACATTGAACCGGCCAACGCTCAGATCGTAGCGCTTGGCGGTGATACCGGTCCCTGCATCGGTGTGAAGTTCATGCAGCGTGGCAATTTCGGTGTTGCCTTCATCGTCCATGCTTTCGACCTCGCGGCCTTCCTCCACATAGACCTCGCGGGCCATGCTTTCGTAAATCTCACCGAAGCACTGCACCGACTGCTTGAAGTTATCCATGTAGAGGAACGACTTCGCATCAACACGGGCAGCGGCAATGTCCATCGCATCACCGGAGACATTCGACTTGATCTCCATCGAGCCATCGTCGGCGTTCGTAATCTCGGCAATATCCGCGCCGGTCTGCTGAATGAGCGCGGCGAGAACAGGCGAAAGCGTCGGTGGTTGAATGTTGCCAATCGGGCCAGTCTGCACAATGCTGCCAGTGATCGGATCAAGCACCGGATGAGCCAAGGCATAAGGATGGCGGTCAATGTTCTGCCGCTCCCAATGGCCCTGCAATCCCTCAACCTGCTGCGGCGCAAAGATCGGCACCTCACGCGGGGCAAGGCTGGCGGTCTCGGTCAGCTTGCTGATCTGCGCATTGTAGACCCGTGCAGGGTCTTTGGCATCGCGAACGTGGCCCTTGAAGCGCTCCACATTATCGATGAACACGCGCTTGCCGTAATAGGGGACAATCGGGATGCGCTCGCCAGCGATGAACCCGCAATCCTCCAGCACCTCAGCGCCGGACAGAATCCACTTGTGGATGCGCTTGCGCTTGATCTTGCGCTTGGTGACGGTGAAACCGCGCTTGGCCAGATCGTCCACCATTTCCGGTGTCATATCCTGCGCCCAATAGCGGAACTCTTCATCGGTCGCGGCGCGGTTGTAGATCCGCAATTCCTGCGTCTGATGCTCAACCTCGTAATACTCAGCCACGTAAACGACAGTTGGCCGGAACCAGTCGAACCAGTTGGCACGAGCGCGGTTCTCGGGCCAAGAGGCAATGCGGTCATCACCATACTGCTCCTTGAACGCGCCAATCGTCATTGAGTGCATGACATAGGCGAACCTGGCATCGGACTTGTCGTAGAGTTTAGCATCCAGATCGAAGTAAACGCGCTGGTCTGCGTCTACGATCTGCTCAATGCGAATGCGCTGGTGATCGTTGTCGGCGTCGCTGTCGTCTTCGTATTCGTTGCACAATCGCCATGCACCAAAGCCACCCGACGCACCCTCGCCGAATGCGTTGTCTAGCGCCTGCTGGCCCTTTGATCGGTACATATCGGCATACATCAGGCCATTGAGCAATTCAGCGGTGTCATCGTCTGCGCCCGTTCCGGGCTTGGCGCGGAAGTTCACGCAAAAGCGGTTGGCGCGATAGTCGTTCACAATCTTGTCGTGACCGCGTGCAACCTTGTTGATCTGGACGCGCAGGCAGTTCTCGAATTGCTGGCCCCAGTCGCCTTCCCATTGCGCGCCCTGCACAAACACGAACCGGCGATCCTCAAGCGCCATCATCCGTTCATCACGGGTAGCGCTGCTAATTTCGTTGAACCGATCAAGGGCGCGTGAAAGCACCGCCTCATCAGGGCCGGTTGACGTGTCTTGGTCTTGGGTTTCCACTGGACGCACCTCTAGCATTACGCCCCGAGGTGCGGTCGGGAGCGGTATTCAGATACCGCTAGTCGATGGGAATTGCAAGCCTATCGGTTGAAGGCTGTTGCCATGCGGGGTGGTGCAACGGGCGGTGGCGTTTCTGCGCGAGGCCGGATGACGCTCGGGAACAGTTCAGCAAGGCACCAGATCAAGGCATCAGCGCGGTTAGGACTATCGCCACCGACATAACCATAGGTCGTGAATGAGGTTAGCTCCTCTTCCAGTTCATTGAACCGGCCCACATGGCGAACCTTGCCTTGCTCATAGAGCGCAGAGAAAGGCTCTGCACGGACAACCTTGCCGCGTGTTGCTGTCACCTGCCTGAAATTGGTGCGCGGTCTGGCGGTCTGGATAACGTGGTTGACCATCGCGCCGCCGTAGTTCGTTTCACCCACCACGACATCAGCCTCGTGCCGGTCGAACAGTGACGTGGCAACGCGGCCCCATGTTCCCGGCCCAGCCTTTACCGTCGCGTCCTCAAGCAGGTAGCAATTGCCATCGGTTCCCAAGCCCGCTGCGATAATCCCGATAGCGTCATTGTCGGCATTGTCCGCATCACCAGCGCCGGACGGGTCAACGCCGATCACGATACGCACCATGTCAGGCAGATGCCCGCCAATCACACGATATTGCTCAATCAGCTCATCCGTGAACAGCGCGCCCGCAACCTCTTCGCCAAAGTCACCATCGCGGAATCGTTTCCGCATCTTGGCAGACATCGCGTCGAGCGTTTCCAGATAGTCGGTCGCCACGTTGTCGCGGTTGTCGGTCGGGTTGATCTTGAATGAAACGTAGTCATCAGGCTTTGACAGCGCCACCTTGGTTTCGGGATCAACCTTCTGGATGAACTGGCGATAGGTCCAGTGTGATCGTCCAGGCGGGTTCATATCATAGAACACACGCGGCTTGAGCGGTCTGGCCTCTCCATCAATCACCTGAACAACCTGCTGGGCAAGGCGCGTCAATGCCGTTTGCAGTGAACCATAAGGAATCTGCGAACACTCGTTGAAGTAGATCGTGGCAAATTCCATGCCCAGCACTTTCTCGGCGCGTTCGGCATCATCAAGGCCCGCGAACCATATCTCGCTGCCATTGGGGAACTTGGCATACCAATCTGTCTTGTCGAGCTTGTAAGGCACGTTCGGAAAGGCAAGGCGCATCACCTTGGGGAAGGTGTCCAGAACGATTGAGGCCTTGATCGCGTTGAACCTGAAGCGGAACACAACATGGCGGCTATTCTCTGCCTTCAATGCCCGCATAACCACATTGCGGACATGCAGGAACGTCTTGCCAGACCTTGACCCGCCGAACAGCATCACATGCTTGGCGGTGCCAGCGCAGATCGCCTGAGCCTCTGCCTGCTTGGCGGTTAGCTTAAATGTCTGCGTCATGGTCGCCGGTCGTAACCGTCACGCTGCCCCTGTGGTCAACCTGCTTGCTTTCGCGCCAGTCGTTCGGGAAGCGGGCTGCCATTGATCGGCTGTAGAGCTGGGCTTGGAATCGGTCAGCCATCAAATTGGTGCGGCCTTTCCCTTCCCACCATGCCTGCGACAGTTCTCTCGCGCGCGCGAACGCTTCTAGAAACTCAGGGTTAGCAGCAGGCCAATTCGTTTCCAGAGTGGCACGCGCAACACCAATATGCGCCGCCATTTCCACGACCGAGTAACCCTCAGCACCGAGGTCAAGAACCTTCTGGCAGTATTCGGGCTTGTAATCACTTGGACGCCCGCCGCTCATTTTCGTTCTCCGGTCGTTGAGGTCGTTGCCATTGCAGGTGACGCCAATAGATGCGCGCCCATGTGGCTCCTGTTAGCGCCTTGAACCATGCCGATGCTTTCACGGGTTCGGATCATAATGGGTTTGATCCTGTTTGGCTAGGGTTGATGGGCTTCAAACGAACGCGCCCGAGAATGCGGGTTCTGTGGAACTTCATAATTGTGATGGCGCTGGGCAGTTCTTCAAACCACACCGCCAACTGAGCCATCCAGCGAAAGCGAAAATAGCGGAAGTCGCAGTAAGTCTTGCTGCTGCTTATGATTGTGGCACCAGCCCAAAGCGGTTTGAGTTCAGTCACCACCAGCCACCTTGTTCTAGCCATTATGCGCCCCCATCGAGATCGACCGGCGTGACCTTGCCAGTTTCGTCCTTCACCAGCGCGCCGAGCGATAGGCCAAGCTGCACCAGATATTCCGGCATAACGTCCACATCGGCTTGCGTGACGGGCTTTGGTGGGTCCGGTTTATATTCCGTGCGGACAACAGCGAGGCGCGGGGCCTTGATGGCGGGCCGGTTGCACCATTCCCAATCCTTGCGGTTTTCATCGCAATAGGTGTTGATCGAAGGGATGATCTTGGACGGGTGATCGTGGCGACCTTTGACGTGCTGGCAGGCTCGAAGGAACAATCCA
>Ga0228700_1001251_pt1 | contig 17234 bp, 19 predicted proteins | sample McNCre317_Aug_MG_FD_178019 | JGI IMG/M metagenome (GOLD analysis project Ga0228700, IMG submission 178019) | Freshwater microbial communities from McNutts Creek, Athens, Georgia, United States - 3-17_Aug_MG | ecosystem: Environmental > Aquatic > Freshwater > Creek | place: USA: Georgia...
TTCCCCGCCACAGGCGTGAGTGCGCGCACGATGTCTTGCGCGACCGAAGGTTTTTCGGCAATCACGAGGGTTTTGCTCATTTCAAAGTTCCTTAAAAACTGACCACTACAATTTGCTTCTCTCGCGCGTGCGCACGCGCGCCCATGCGCGCGCACGCACATGCGTACGTATTTAAGTTAACAGAAAAAATCAGTGTCCAAAAAATCACCCACTTCAACCCCCGCGCCCATCCAAGGCCGTCGCATTCAAACCCGTCGTTCGGGCGTCCATGGCAAAGGGGTGTTCGCACTGACAGACTTCGCCAAAGGCGAGACCATCATTGAGTACGTGGGCGAGATCATCAGCTGGAAAGAGGCGCTGCGCCGTCACCCGCACGACCCCACCGATCCCAACCACACGTTTTACTTTCACATCGACGAGACCCATGTGATTGACGCGCTGTACGGTGGCAATTCCTCACGCTGGATCAACCACTCCTGCAAGCCCAGCTGCGAGCCTGACGAAGTGGATGGCCGCATTTTCATCAAGGCGATCCGTGACATCAAAGCCGGCGAAGAGCTGAGCTACGACTATGGCTTGGTCATCGATGCACCCATGACGCCCGAGCTCAAGCTGGAATACCCCTGCTGGTGCGGTACCAAGAAATGCCGCGGTACTTTGTTGTCCTCCACCTCGGAATTTCCAAAAGGCAAAGAGGCCAAAGCAAAAACCGTGAAAGCCAAGAAGGCCGACAAGCCCAAGAGTGAGGCCGCCAAAAGCGACAAAAAGAAGGCAAACAAAAAGTCCAGCGGCAAGGCCGACAAAGGCACATCCAAATCTAAAAAAGGCTGAGCCTCATGATTTGGCCTGCTGAAGACCTCTGGCTTGCCCTGGTTGCCCAGCAACCCGGCTTGACCGTTGAGGTGCTGCCAGCGATGGATTCCACCAACACCGAGCTGATGCGCCGTGCCCGTGCGGGCCAAACGGAACCCGTGCTGTTGGTGGCTGAAACCCAAACCGCAGGCCGCGGTCGCCTAGGTCGCCCTTGGCATGGCGAGGTGGGGGATGCCCTGACCTTTTCCTTGGGCCTCATGCTCAAGCCCGTAGATTGGTCGGGCCTCTCGTTGGCGGTGGGTTTGTCGCTGGCGCGCAGCTTGGATCCGCAAGGCGAATTAGGCGTGCGCTTGAAGTGGCCCAACGACTTGTGGGTGAAGCGCCCGTCTCTGTCCACACAGACGCCCACAGGCTGGGGCAAATTGGCGGGCATCTTGATTGAGACCGCCTTGCCTGCAGGCATGGCCCACAGCGTTGACCAAGGGCGAGAGCACGGTCGTTATTGCGTGGTGGGCGTCGGCATCAACATTGCCCCGCCGGTGGCCGAGGGCCTGTCGACTGCGCCAGTGGGTCTGCAAGACTTGCAAAACGGCATCACCGCTCCTCAGGCCTTGATGAAGGTGGCTGAGCCCTTGCTGGCCACCTTGTTGGCGTTTGAACGTACGGGTTTTGCGCCTTTGCAAAACGCCTTCAACGCTCGCGATGCCCTGAGCAACTTGAACGTTACCTTGAGCGATGGCCGCCATGGCGTGGCAAGGGGCGTCGACGCCACCGGCGCATTGTTGGTGGACACCGAACAAGGCCAAGAGGCCATCAGCAGCTCCGAGGTGAGCGTGCGGCCGGTTTAATCACGCGTCTCGCTGGCGCAACTCAAGCAACCCAGGTGGTGTTTATGAACTCAAAATATTTTTGGCGCAACGTGGTTTATGCCTTGGCGGCCATCAACCTGCTCTTTTGGTTGTGGAACGACGGTGGTTTGCGCTTTTTAGGCCTTGGCCCTAAGCCTGTGCAAGAACCGCATCGCATAGAAAACCAAGTGGACCCCGAGTTGCTCAAACTCAAAGCGGCATCTGAACCTGCTTCGAAGTGATGCCAAGAAAAAAGCCCAACGTTTCAGGCGTTGGGCTTTTTGGTTGAACCGGCGTTTATTGGCGAATCAAATAATCAAACGCTGACAAAGCCGCTTTCGAGCCTTCGCCTGCTGCAATGATGATTTGCTTGTAGGGCACGGTGGTGCAGTCACCCGCGGCGAACACACCGGGCACGCTGGTGTGGCCCTTGGCATCCACCACGATTTCGCCGAATTTGCTCAGCTCAATCGTGCCTTTCAAGAACTCGGTGTTGGGCACCAAGCCGATTTGCACGAACACACCTTCCAGCGCCACGTGGTGCACCACCTCAGAGGCGCGGTCTTTGTAGCTCAAGCCATTGACCTTGCTGCCGTCGCCCGTGATTTCAGTGGTTTGCGCGTTGGTGTGGATCGCCACGTTGGGCAAGCTCTTGAGCTTGTTGACCAACACCGCATCGGCTTTCAACGCGTCGGCGAACTCCACCAAGGTCACGTGCTCGACGATGCCCGCCAAGTCAATTGCGGCTTCCACGCCTGAGTTACCGCCTCCAATCACCGCCACGCGCTTGCCTTTGAACAAGGGACCATCGCAGTGTGGGCAGTAGGCCACGCCTTTGTTTTTGTACTCGGCTTCGCCGGGCACGTTCACATTGCGCCAACGTGCGCCGGTGGACAAGATGACGCTTTTGGCCTTGAGCACGCCGCCGTTTTCTAAGCGCACTTCGGTCATGCCACCGGCTTGTGCGGCGGGCACGATTTGGTTGGCGCGCTGCAGGTTCATGATGTCCACGTTGTAGTGGCGCACTTGGGCTTCCAGCTCGGCCGCGAGTTTGGGGCCGTTGGTCTCGAGCACCGAGATGTAGTTTTCAATCGACATGGTGTCGTTGACTTGACCGCCAAAGCGTTCAGCGGCCACGCCCACGCGAATGCCTTTGCGGGCGGCATACACCGCAGCGGCTGCACCGGCGGGGCCGCCACCGACGATGAGCACGTCAAATGGGTCTTTCTCGTTCATCTTGGCCGCGTCGCGGGCGGCGGCATTGGTGTCGAGCTTGGCCACGATTTCTTCCACGCTCATGCGGCCTGAGCCAAACACTTGACCGTTCAAGAACACCATGGGCACGGCCATGATTTGGCGCTCTTCCACTTCCTTCTGGAACGCGCCGCCCTCAATCACCACGGTCTTGACCTTGGGGTTGACGATGGCCATGAGCGAGAGCGCTTGCACCACGTCGGGGCAGTTGTGGCAGCTCAGCGACATGTAGACCTCGAAGTTGAAGTCGCCGTCCAAACCTTGGATGCTGTCGATCACTTCTTGTTCCACCTTGGGGGGGTGGCCGCCAGTCCACAACAGGGCCAACACCAAGGAGGTGAACTCGTGGCCGAGTGGCAAGCCAGCAAAACGCACGCCTTGGCTTTCGCCGTCGCGAACCACGGCAAATGAAGGCTTGCGTGCATCGGTGCCCGAGGTGTCGAGGGTGACTTTGTCAGACAGGCCCACGATGGTGTCGAGCAGCGCGTGCATGTCTTTGCCGGTCTCGCTGTCGTCGAGTGAGGCGATCAAGCGGATGGGCTGGCGCAGCATGCCAAGGTATTGCTGAAGTTGGGCTTTGAGTGTGTCGTCGAGCATGGTGTTCTCCTGTTTCAGGGTGCAAACGTCCTAGGCCATGCGCTTGTGGCGCTGACCTGAGGGATAAAGGGTTGGGGAAGTTCGTTGGGTACAGCGCACGCGGTGTGCCCATGTGCGCTGCGCTCAACGACCTGCGTGAGCAGGTGTTGATCGATGACCGCCCTGCGGTCGCAGGGCGTGATCTTGAAATTAGATCTTGCCGACCAAGTCGATGGAAGGAGCCAAAGTCTTGGCGCCTTCTTTCCACTTCGCTGGGCACACTTGACCTGGGTTGGCGGCGGTGTACTGAGCAGCAGTCAACTTGCGCAGTGTTTCAGACACGTCGCGAGCGATTTCGTTGGAGTGAATTTCCACAGTTTTGATCACGCCTTCTGGGTTGATCACGAAGGTGCCGCGCAAGGCCAAGCCTTCTTCTTCAATGTGCACGCCAAACGCACGTGTCAATTGGTGCGTGGGGTCGCCCACCAATGGGAATTTGGCTTTGCCCACAGCGGGTGAAGTCTCGTGCCACACTTTGTGCGAGAAGTGGGTGTCGGTGGTGACGATGTACACCTCGGCACCGGCTTTTTGGAAGGCGGCGTAGTTGTCAGCCGCATCTTCGATTTCTGTGGGGCAGTTGAAGGTGAAAGCAGCGGGCATGAAAATCAAAACAGACCACTTGCCTTTGAGGCTGGCTTCGCTCACTTCGATGAACTTGCCGTTGTGGAAGGCTTGGGTTTTGAAAGGCTGAACTTGTGTGTTGATCAAAGACATGTGGTTTCCTTTGGTTGGTTGTTAAAAACTATCGAATGAGCAAAACTCATTGACGTGAATGTTATCCAAGAAACCGTGTGTCGGTGATTGTTTGTCTCAATGATGGCGATTGACGCAGCCTTGCATCATCCGCTCAGGACTTGCCGCAAGGCTCGCTTATTGGGTTGATTCGGCGCACTCGGGCTTGGAGCACACGCCATACAGAGACATCGAGTGGTTGATCAGCTTGAAACCGTGTTTCTTGGCAATCTTTTCTTGGCGCGACTCCACTTCCTCGTCGTGAAACTCCACCACGGACCCACAGCTCAAGCACACCAAGTGGTCGTGGTGGCCGCCTTCGTTCAATTCAAACGTGGTTTTGCCAGTTTCAAAGTTGGTCGCGACCAAGATGCCCGCATCTGCAAACTGTGTCAGCACGCGGTACACCGTGGCCAAACCAATGTCGCCTTCATGCGCCAAGACTTTTTTGTACACGTCTTCTGCAGAAAGATGGCGCGCATCGCTTTGGTTGAAGATTTCCAAAACAGTGATGCGAGGGCTGGTCACTTTGAGCCCTTTGTTTTTCAGCTGCGAAGAATACTTGTCCATGTCCACGGTGTGTTCTTTCATTGATGGGGTTCGAATTTTGACGGAACAAATCTGCGCCAGCTATGCGCCAAAAAAATCAATGGGCACAAAGCGCCTATCCAAACATGCCAAGGCGATGCAACGTCATGCAAGTCGGGGCTGCCATAAAGCAACGACAAACCTGTGAGCCCCAGCGCCACAAACATGCACACATTCATCAGTCCCAAGACCCATTTGACCGATTCGCCTTGCTTGTGCCACATCACACGCACATGGGGCCACACGCCTCGGCCACACAAGATGCAAAACAACCAAGTGAACACGCCGTGAACCACGCCCACGCTGTGACGCAAAGAGGCTTGCGCAGGCGACATCTCCATCAACTCAGACGCGGGCAGCACAAACATCACCATGCCTGTGACGAACAATAACAGACACACAGCGGCCATCAGCCAGAACGTCGTTCTGCCCCAGCCCGCCAAGTGTTTTGTTTTGCTCATCGCGTTCTCCACATACGGGCGTGATTTTGACGCAAGGCCACGCGCAATTCTGGACACAGCAAAGTCGACTGCATGGCCCATTTGGTCAGCACGTCTGCCGCCATGCAGGTGCTGGCTTGGACGGTGACGCTTTGCCACCTTGGCCTGGCATGCGGACGCGTCAACACAAACTCTGGGTTGAGGGTGCCAGACACAGAGGTGGCTAAGGCTTTTTGGCGAAGGTGTTTTTTGGAGCGCAAGCAACCGTCCATCAAATGGGTGTTGGCGTGGCGAACATCCACGGGCCACGTCCGTTCACCGATGGCGCGCAAGTCGCCGCCGGCGTTGACCATGGCGTCGCGTATGCCGTGTGCCATGAGGACCTCGATGGCACGATCCACGGCATAGCCTTTGGCAATGCCACCCAAGTCAAGCTTCACCGCTTGGTTGAGCTGAACAGCCGTGTCAGACACGATGCGGATGTCTTGCAATGTGCCTGTCGCAGGGTGAGCAATGCCTGGGCGTTGGTTCAGGCGTGACAGTGTTTGCGCCGCAGCACAAGGGTTGAATGCACCCCCGCTGCGTGTGACCCAGTGTTGCGCGGCACGGATGACATGAAGGGTCTCGGCATCCAACCTCAGCACCTGATGAGCCTGCGCTTTGGACAGACGCCCGAGATCTGAGTCGCCATGGTGCGCACTCATCACGTGGCTGATGTGCGTCATGATGGAGAAAGCCTCAGCCATGGCGTGTTCAGCAAGTTCGGTGTTGGTTGAGATCGTCTTGATCTGTATTGAAACCACGGTGCCCAACAACGGGCGCGCTCTGGTCATCCACATGGTGTGTTCACTTTCCAGCAAGCAGCAGGGTGGTCAGAGCACTCAAACGCTGCATGCCTTCGGTGACGTGTTGACACGACAACGTCGCACCCGAGATGTTGCGAATGTCGTCGGCAAAGCGCATGGCCACAGCGCCTTTTTTACCCACGAATTGTTTGCGCCATGCCGACTGTTTGATTTCCGAACCGTGTGATTCGCGATAGGCCATGATCTCAAGCCCTGCCGTGGTGCCATCGGTTAAAAAAGCGGCGGCGTAGTCAATCAAGTCATATTTGCCAATCACACGGTCTGTGATGACCCAGCCCAAAGTTTTGGGGCCTTGATTCGCGCGCCAGATTTGGGGATTGAAATTTTTTGGCACGCGTGTGTCTGTTGTTTTGGCAATGTCGCTGAGTTTGGCGTCATCGAGCGACAGGCTCACGGCGGAAAAACTGTCGGCTTGTGGCAGCAGTAGTTTTTGCGCTTGTTCTACGTCCATGAAGGTGGCAGCAAAGACATGGCTGGCGAGCAAAGGGCTGATGCCTAAGCTTGCTGCGCCCATTCTTCGCAGCATTTCACGCCGATGGGTGAATTGCATTTTGTTCATCTCAGTAATGGAAACCCAGCCCCATGTTGAAGCGATCAAGGGCATGGTTGTTGAGGTACTTTTGCACATCCATTTTGACAACGACTTGAGGGTGCAAGTAGTAGCTGGCGCCCACGGTCCACACTTGGGTGTCTGGATCGTTGGCGGGCGCTAGGCCGTTCAGTCCAGAGAACCCCAAGGCGGTATTCACCCGTTCATAACGTGTGAACGGCACCAAGCTGGTATCTCCCTTGCGCCACAAGCGGTAAGCAGCTTGGGCATACCAACCACGGAATTGGTCTGGCACGGGGTTCACACCATTGCCCGAAGCGTTGAAGGCGCTGACATCATGAAAGCGGCCTTGCGCTGCAAGTGCTGACAAATCCCAAGACCCCACTTGCCACTTGGTGTGAACCTCTGCCAAGGTCACAGAGGCATTGGGTGAGGCGATGGTGGGTTGCTTTTGACCGATGCCACCCTGGAACAAGCTTCCACCGACATTCACGCCGGGCACACCGTCGTAGTTGAGTGCGCCGTAGTAGCCGAGTGAGGCGGCTTTGGCTTTTTGTCCCTCTTGGTGGATCGCGCCTAACGGAGATTCTTTGGTTTCGGCGCTGTCGGTGGGCCATTTGGTCAAGTCAAAACTGGTGACCACACCTGCATCCCAGCGAAGCCCCGAGTCTTGAATGCCTCGCAAGCCAACACCAATCTCGCGCCACGTGCTTGGAATGATCGCGGTTTCCACCAAATTTCGTGTGACGCCGTAATAGCGTGTGGGCTCGTGACTTTCGTTCATATAGCCCACAGGCAACAAGAACAACCCCATCTTGGTAGACAGACCATCGGTGATGTCGTGTTCGACATACAGCTGTTCAAAAGCAACTTCACCGCTGTCGTCTTTGGAGACCACGGCATGTTCGACTTCGAGCTCGGCTGCAAAACGTGTGCGTTCATTGAATCTGTACCCAAAGCCCAAGACCGCGCGGCGAGCGGTGGCCTCAGAGCCCGCGATGTTGTTTCTGGGGCGCGTGAAATTCAGCTCACCGTAGCCAAACATGTTGACGGCGTTAGGGGCGGGCTCCGCCGTGCCTTGGTTTGTGTAGGCCGCGACGGCGACAGGCGGGGCACTGGTGCTCGCAGGCGCGGTGGTTGCAGGAGATGGGGCAGCAGCTTCTGGCGGTTTTTGTTTTTTCAACGCCTCCAGTTCAGCGCGCAACTGGCGTAGCTCATCGCGCATGTGTCGCATTTCGGCAGCAACCTCTTTGGCCGTTTGTGCATGGCCCACTTGGCAGGCCAAGGCAATGGCTGTTGCGACGAGTGTGGTTTGAAATTTCATGTCATGTTTCCTTTCAATTCATTCAGCGATCGTTCAGGGTTTGTAAGAAGGCGATCAAGTCTGTGATTTCTTGCGCATTCAGTGCGGGGCCAAGACCTGTGCGGTTGTACGGACCCTCGGTCACGTTGACGTTGCTGCGCATCAACGCGGGCAAGTCGTTGTAAATCAAGACGCCTGTCAGGTCCGAGGGATACCAAGCGGCCGCGTTGGTGTCGCGCGTGATGTAAAAGTTCACGACTTGTTCCAGTGTGGTGAACTTGCCGTTGTGGAAAAAGCGTTTGCGCTTGGCCACGTTCCTGAGGCTGGGCACTTTGAATTTGCCGCACAGATGGGTGTGTGCTGACAAATCGGTGCGCACGGGGCCGCACAAACCTTTGTCGAAAAAATTGGCGTCGCTGTTGGCCGCGATGTCCGTGTTGCGCGGCACGCCAAGGCTGTCATACGAAAAATCCGTGAACAAAGCGGCGGGTGCGTTGTCGGGCTTGGTGCTGGGGTGACACGCCGCACAGTTGCCTTTGTCTGGCCGATTGAACAAGACGAGCCCTCTCAGTTCTTCGGGCTTGAATGCTTCTTGTCCTTGATTAACTGCATCAAACTTGCTGGTGAATGGGGCGAAGTCGGCATCTTCAATTTGGTAACGCTCGAGCGCAAACGCCACGCGGTCGAAGGCGGCCGTTGGGTTGTTCAAGATGTCAGCACCAAAGACTTTTTTGAATTGGTCTGCGTAGGTGGCGTTTGCCAACTTGGCGATGACCGCCGCCTCATTGGCGTTGGCCATTTCGGCGACGTTCAAAAACGGGCCTTTGGCCTGTGCGGCTAAAGAGTCAGCGCGGCCGTCCCAAAAAAAGCCTCCTTTGGGCGCGCCATTTTCAAATTGGAACGGGCCATTGAACTTGAGGTAGTTGATGGCCGGTGGTGTTCGAAGACCTTGTTGTTCAGGCAAATGGCCGACATTGACCACGGCGTCAGTCAATGGCGATGCATGTCCGATGCTGGGGTCATGGCAGGTTTGGCACGACATGGCGCCTGTGGCGGATAAGCTGGGGTCTTTGAAAATGAGTTGCCCCAGTTGTGCGGCAGCACCCATCGATTCCGCCGCGTTTTGTGTTGCGTTGCCGCCACCGCAAGCAACGAGCAATGTCGAATAGATCAAGAAAAGGGCCGAAAAACAAGACCGAAACATGGGGGATGGACGCCGTGGCAAGGGTTGGGAGTAGAATGAGTATAAATGCGAATCGTTCGTATTTGCGTTTCGAGTTTAAAATTCACCACGTTTTTCAAAACAACGCCATGCCTACCAACTTTTCTACGATGACTTCGCCAAGCCAATTGCCCTTGACGCTGGAAAGACTCGCCAGCGGAGAGTCTGCGAGTGTCATGGCCATCAATGTGGACGACGAGTTGAAAAAGCGCTTTTTTGCTTTGGGCTTGAAAGAAGGATCACATGTGCGTGTGTTGCGCCATGCCAAGTTTGGTGGCCCTATGCATCTGCGCGTGGGCACGAGTGAGTTGATCCTTCGCCTGAAAGAAGCCAGCTGCATCTGTTTGGCCACAACCCTTACCTCGGCGTAAAGCCATCGTCACATGAAACGCGTCGCACTTTTGGGCATGCCCAACACCGGCAAGTCCACCCTCTTTAACCGACTCACGGGGGCACATGCCAAGGTGGGCAATTGGCCAGGACTGACGGTGGAGTTGCTCAATGCGCGTTTGATCGTGGGCGACCAAGTGGCGCACATGGTTGATTTGCCCGGCATCTACGACCTCAAGGGTTACTCGGACGATGAGCGTGTCGTGACCCAGTTCTTAGAGACGCAACCACCAGACCTCATCATCTTTGTGCTGAACACCTCGCAGTACGAGCGCCAATTGAACCTACTCAGCCAAGTCATGGCCAAGGGCATACCCATGATGTTGGTGATGAACATGGTGGACGAGGCCAGTGCCATGGGCATCCATGTGGACGTGGAGGCCTTGAGTCGCAAATTACAGATACCTGTTCATTTCCTCTCCGCCAAATATGGCCAAGGGGTAGAGCGCTTGCAACCCGCCATGCGTCAAGCCTTTGGCGAAGTGCCGACCCAACCCGTTTTGCCAACACTGGCCGAGGTGGAAAAGGCGTTCAATGCCTCCATCAATGTGCCTGCACAAGCATCTAATGCAACGACAGAAAAGCTAGACAAGGTGTTGCTGCATCCCGTGCTGGGGTTGCCCATTTTCTTTGCCGTGATGCTGTTGCTCTTTCAAGGGGTGTTCACCATTGGCAAGCCGCTGCAAGACGGCGCGACTTGGTTGCTCAGCGAATTTCGGCTGATGGCGCTGGAGCCTTTGTTTGCACATCTGCCAACGGTATTGCAAGGGCTGTTGTTAGACGGCATTTACAACGGGTTGAGCACGGTGGCCAGCTTTGTGCCGCTCATTGTGTTGTTCTTTTTGTTCATGGGCATGGTGGAAGACACGGGCTATCTGTCACGCGCGGCGTTTTTGATGGACGCACTGATGGCCAAATTTGGGCTCGACGGCCGCAGCTTTGTGATGTTGCTCATGGGCTTTGGCTGCAACGTGCCAGCCTTGATGGGCACGCGCGTGATTCGTTCAAAAGGTTTGCGCTATTTGACGATGCTGACCATTCCGTTTTCGCTGTGTTCGGCGCGCATGCAGGTGTTTGTGTTTTTAATTGCCGCGTTGTTCACCGCAGAGCAGGCCCCGTGGGTGTTGTTTTCGCTCTATGTCATGAGCATTGTGATGTCGATCATCACCTCGCTCATTTTCAAACGCCAGTATGTGAACAACGACGCTTTCATTTTGGAAATGCCGCCCTACCGTTTTCCCACCGTGCGTCAAATGGCGCTCACGGGTTGGCAAGAGGTGCGTCATTTCTTGAACCGCGCCACACGCTTCATCGTGATTGGTGTGGTGATGATTTGGGTGCTCACCAATTTCCCGCAAGGCGTGCAGCCCGGCAGCCTTGATTCATGGGCGGGTCAGTTGGGGGGCTGGTTACAGCCGATTTTTCAACCCATTGGTATCAATGCCGAGTTGACAATTGCTTTGTTGTTTGGCTTTATCGCTAAAGAAATTGTCATTGGTTCGTTGGCTGTCATTTATGGCCAAGAAGGCGCGGCGTTGGTGCAGACCATCACGCAGCACATCACATGGGTTGAGGCTTACAGCTTTATGTTGTTTGTGTTGATTTACACGCCTTGCGTGTCGACCATTGCCACCATTCGCAAAGAAACAAAGTCTTTGTGTTTCACAGCCCTGTCGGTTGCGTGGCCGTTGGTGGCTGCATGGGTCATCACCTTGGCGTTTTACAAAACCGCCATGTGGGCGCTGGCCTAACGCGCCTCGTCCGCACTTGGGTGCTTAAGCCTGTGTGTTCGAAAAACGGACGGTGAACCGTGCACCCGGCATGGGCTTGCCAGGGAAGGCATCTTCCAACGTCACCACCGCCGCATGCTGATGCGCGATTTCCAGCACGATGGGCAGACCTAGGCCCGAGCCATCGGCTTCGGTACCCAGGGCGCGGTAGAAGGGCTGGAACACCAAATCGCGTTCCGCTTCCGGGATGCCGGGGCCAGAGTCTTCCACTTGTAGCACCACCACTTTGCCAAACTTGTCAGCCAACAAGCGCAGGGTAATCACGCCCGGGTTGTCCTCGGTAGAGGGGGTGTAGTTGATGGCGTTGTCCACCAAGTTGCGCACCATTTCTTTGAGCAACGTGGAGTTGCCCATCACACGTACGCCCGTGCTGCCGGACTCGACGCCCTCGTAGCCCAGGTCAATGTGTTTGTCCAAGGCGCGGGGCAGCGAGTCTTGAATCACATCACTCACCAACTCGACCAAATCACAGGGGCTGCGGGCGATGTTGGTGCTGCCGCTTTCAGCACGCGCCAAAGACAGCAATTGGTTCACCGTGTGTGTGGCGCGGATGCTGGCGCGGCCAATCAGCTTGAGTGACTGCTTGAGTTCATCTGCACTGGAGTCTGCGCGTTGCGCCAAGTCGGCTTGCATGCGCAAACCTGCCAGCGGTGTTTTGAGCTGGTGCGCCGCATCGGCCAAAAAGCGTTTTTGTGTGGCAATCGATTCTTTGAGGCGTGTGAGCAAATCGTTGATCGAGGCCACCAACGGCGCCACTTCTTGCGGCACGGCGGATTCATCCAGCGGGCTCAAGTCGTCGGGTTTGCGTAAGCGGATGCGCTCTTCGAGTTTGTTCAACGGGCGAATGCCGCGAGCCAAAGCCAACCACACCAACAACACGGCGAGGGGCAAGATGACGAACTGCGGCAGCATCACGCCTTTGATAATTTCGGTCGCCAACACCGAGCGTTTTTCTAGCGTCTCGCCCACTTGCACCAGCACGGGTTTGGCGCCCGGCATGTCTACGCGTACCCAGGTGTAGGCCACGCGCACATCCGCGCCGCGCATTTCGTCATCGCGAATGCGCACTTCGCCAGGGAGCGGTTGTTCTTCGTCGGGGGGCAGCGGAAAGTCGCGCTCGCCACTGACAAACTCGCCGCGTGAGCCCAGCACTTGGTAATAAATCAAGTCGGCTTCGTCGGCGCGCAAAATTTCTCGCGCTGGCAGTGGCAGGTTGAAATACATGCGCGTTTGGTCGCTCTTGACGAGCTGCGCGAGGGCTTGCACGTTGTACTCCAAACCACGGTCAAATGGACGGCCCGCAATGTTTTGTGCCACCAACCAGGTCAGCGCCAAGCTGACGGGCCACAGCAGCAGCAGCGGCGTGAGCATCCAATCCAAAATCTCGCCAAACAGCGAGTGTTGCTCGCGCCGAAACAGCTTTGCCATGCAGGGGGTACGTGTTTAGCCCGGAATTTTTTCGAGGCAATAGCCCAAGCCACGCACGGTGGCGATGCGGATCGGGCCTTTTTCAATTTTCTTGCGCAAGCGGTGGATGTACACCTCAATCGCGTTGTTGCTCACCTCTTCGCCCCACTCGCACAGGCGTTCGACCAATTGATCTTTGCTCACCAAGCGACCGCTGCGTTGCAACAGCACTTCAAGCAAACCCAGTTCACGGGCCGACAGCTCCACCATCTTGCCGTCGATGGTGGCGACACGACCGGTTTGGTCGTACACCAAGGGACCGTGTTTGATAGACGACGACGTGCCGCCCATGCCGCGACGTGTGAGGGCGCGCACACGGGCTTCGAGTTCTTGCAAGCTGAAGGGCTTGGCCATGTAGTCGTCTGCGCCGTAGTCCAAACCTTTGACGCGTTCTTCCACGCCATCGGCGGCGGTGAGGATGAGCACAGGAATGGAGGAGCCGCGTGAACGCAAACGTTTGAGCACTTCGAGGCCGTGCATTTTGGGCAGGCCCAAATCCAAAATGAGCAAATCAAACTCATCGGTGGTCATCAAGGCGGCGTCGGCTTCGGTGCCGCTGGCCACGTGGTCGGCGGCAGCACCCGATGCGCGCAGCGTGCGCAACAGGCCGTCGGCCAAGACCAAGTCGTCTTCTGCAATCAGGATGCGCATGTGTTGTCTCCAGCTTTTTTGCGTTATGAGAGGTGTCAGGGCTGAGATTCTAGGCTGGAGTAACCGCTCGCATAGGCCTCCAAGCCTAGGCTCACCACGGTGGCCACGTCGGGGCCGACTTCTTGTTTGAATTCCGCTTCGGTTTGCGCCACCGCTTGTTCGAAAGCGCGCAGCCAAGCCAAGCCGGTTTCGGTGAACACAATGCGCCGCGCGCGCGCATCTTGCGGGTCGGGTGTGCGCTGCACCAAGCCCCAGGCCTCGCACTGGGTGACCAAGTCGCCCATGGCTTGCTTGGTCATGCCGGCGCTGTCGGCCAGCTCACTCAGGCGCGAGCCTTGCAGGCTCAGGTGACGCGTGATGTGGATGTGCGCCGCGCTCACTTGGGCGCGCGCCGCGAGGTTGGACAAGGCCAGCGGCACATCCACGTTGTGCGCCATCAGGTGCAGCACGCGCGCATCAAAGCGACGCATGGCGTGGCCCAGCAAGCGCCCTTGCAGAAAGTCGTTCAGGTTTGTAGCTGTCGATTAACTAAGTTGTTGATTTTAAAAGGCTTTAACCATTGGATCTTGTATCAATGGGTCACTTAACTTTGTATTTTCTTGGTTTTTCGTCATTAAAGAATGTATTTTTTGAATAGATTTACGCGAAATTACGGTCGGCCCCTATGTTGCAATGACCCGTCTGTTTAACCAGCACCAGCAGTAAACTTTAGTAGTTAATTGACTGAGCCGCAGTCGAGGTTCTGTGCCGGGCGTTCAGCCAGGCCGATGGCATTGACCGACATCGTCAGGCGAATCCCTCGGGGTTCTCCTAGCCAAATCATTCGGAAGCTTCTCTCAAAATCACCTTAAAAGTAATTTTTATTGTGCATTTGCACAAATCTTGGGAAATTGGGGCATTATTTACGAATGAGCACCAAAATCAAAACCAAACTTAAAGTAAAGCCGACGTCAGTGCATAAGCGATCTGACGCTGGGGTTTTGGTTGCCCGACCCAAAACTACGTCGCGTAAAAATAAAGTTTTGATCAAAGCCCTTCACGGCATGGAAGCTTTTGAATTGATGCAATCACTTGGAATTTTTAATGCCAAGGGCAAGCCTAAGCCTGCATATCGATGAAAGCTGATAGGAAGCAAAGTCATAGTGCGCACGTCTGGGTTGCTGCTTTGCGAATTCGAGGTCAGACAGCTTCAGTTCACTCTTTTTTGACGATTACGAATCAAGCAAAGAGATGACGTGCCTAGCGCTGCGAGCTGAGCTAAGATTGTCAATGGATCTGTGAGCGGACTTTGATGCTCTGAATCGGAGCACGTGACAAAAATGGATGGGGCTATGCCCTACGTATCTTTATGTAATGCGAACTTCTCGCAGCGCTGGCGTAGGAGCGCTCACAGGTCCTCTTATGGGGAGAAAGTTTTTGTCGACACTTGCAACCTTGCAATCATGTGCGTCGTTTCAAGACGTAGCTCAGATGCTTGGATTTACCCCGCGAGCAGTTGCATACCTTCTCTACAAGCTTCCGGCAAATTCAAAGTACACAACCTTCAGTATTCCGAAACGTTCTGGAGGCACGCGCGTCATCGCAGCGCCCTGTAAGCAGTTAAAGCTGCTACAGCGCAATTTGTCAAATATTCTCCAAGACTGCCTTGAAGAGATTCAATTCAAGCGTGGAAACGCAGACGGGAGTAAGCGACCTGATCGTATTTCCCATGGCTTCAAGCGTCGCAGGTCGATCGTGACGAATGCTATGCAGCATCGCGCACAACGTTTCGTGTTCAATGTTGATGTTGAAGACTTTTTCGGAAGTATTAATTTTGGTCGAGTTAGGGGATTTTTCATTAAGGATCGCGACTTTGCCCTGACCCCTCCTGTAGCTACTGTCCTTGCGCAGATCGCATGCTTCAATAACGCGCTTCCTCAAGGCAGTCCATGCTCTCCAGTCATATCGAACCTAATCGGGCATGTAGTTGACATCCACTTAACATTACTTGCAAAGGCAGAGGGGATAGCTTACTCTCGCTACGCCGATGATCTGACGTTCTCTACGAACAAGCGCTTGTTCCCTTCGTCCATTGCTGTTGCAGATGAAACGGAACCTCACAGTTGGGTGCCAGGCGGAACGCTTAAGCATCTGGTCGGTCGAGGTGGCTTTAAGCTGAACGATGCAAAGACCCGCATGCAGTACCGCGACTCGCGTCAGTTGGTGACTGGACTGGTAGTTAATCGCAAAATTAGCGCTCCTGACGAGTACCGTCGCCAAGTGCGTACACTTCTTCACACCTATACCTCCACTGGCTCTTTTTATTGTAAAAAGAGGGGCGATGCCTCAATCGGTCCGGCGCAAGAAATCAAAGAAGTCGGCAAGCCAGAGCAACTAAGAGGCATGCTCGAGTACATCGTTTATGCAAGCCGTCGTGGGTCTGTTGCTGACTATTCAGCGCCTCTTAACTCTCCTGAGAGGCTGTATCGAAAATTCGTTCTGTTCCATGATTTTTATGCGCCGACGGAGCCACTGATTCTGTGCGAGGGTAAGACTGATTTGGTTTACATCGCACAGGCAGTTCGAGCCTTAGTCACTAGCTATCCGCAGTTAGCCAGTGTTGCGGCAGATGGAAAAATTAAATTTCTTTTCCGACGTCATCGCTATCCGATCAAACAGCGCGGAAAACTAACTGCAAGAGTATTGGGAATTCATGGGGGAACGCCACATATTAAGGAATTCATACAGACTTTGTATGACGAGTACAAGTCCATCATGGCACCTCCGGGAACTCAACCGGTAATCATTGCACTTGATGATGATGACGGCTTGAAACAAATACGCGCATATGTAAAGAATAAGTTTGGAAAGGATTTGGATCAATCAGTAGAGTTCCATCACATCTTCGGAAATGTCTACATAGTTCTCACGCCTACACCTCATGGGAAGACGTCATCAGATATGGAGGATCTTTTCAACGCAACCGCGCATTCCGTCATCGTCAATGGGCGAACTTTTGATAGATCTAAGGATAGTGACACAAAGACAACATACGGGAAAGCAACGTTTGCTTACGAGGTCGTTGCTAAGCAGGCGACTGCGATCGATTTCACAGGTTTTAAGCCTATATTGGACCGATTCGTTAAGGCATTGAACGATTATCGATACCGTTGTTCGACTCCACCTTGAGTCGCGGTCATTTCACAGGCTCTCTCCACAGAAATGAAGTTTCGATGGCTGTCATTTGATGAAAACGACAATGCATCACTTTTTGTGAATTTAATTAAAAATTAACAGGGCAAGTGCTGCACTCGCATTTTGCACATCAAGTTCAGCTGAAAATTTCAACAAATGCATATCGAAGCAACTTGATTGTGCTCCTGCGGCATGTATCCTTGCGCGAGTACTTTCATTTAATTCCATGTCACTGTTCGAAGACGAATCTGAATATATCGAAGTGGTTCGAGACCGAGCGATGCGTCAAATTGATTGCAACGTCTGGGAGGGCATCCAGCGAGATCGGTTGACTGGCTGGTTTGGTTCGCTGAGGAACATTGAGTCGGAGTTGTTGGGGGCCTATTGTTGAATTGCATCCAATAGTGAGCCACTAAACCTAGGAATTTGCATCCAAATTTGACCCACGTAGTCAAACTGTCCTGCTCAGCATTGAGCAGGAGACACAGGAGTGATCAACGTGGCGTTATT
>Ga0228700_1001254_pt1 | contig 17223 bp, 10 predicted proteins | sample McNCre317_Aug_MG_FD_178019 | JGI IMG/M metagenome (GOLD analysis project Ga0228700, IMG submission 178019) | Freshwater microbial communities from McNutts Creek, Athens, Georgia, United States - 3-17_Aug_MG | ecosystem: Environmental > Aquatic > Freshwater > Creek | place: USA: Georgia...
CAACGCCAAGTCCACCCAGCTGTGGTTCACGCGCAGCGGCAACAACCTGGATGTCGCCATCATCGGCACCACCGACAAGGTCAGCATCCAAGACTGGTTCCTGAGCACCAGCAACCGCATCGAGAAATTCACCGCAAGCGATGGCAAATCGCTGACGGCGGCCAAGGTCGGGGCGCTGGTGTCGGCCATGAGCGGCTTCACCAACCAGGCCATGGGCGGCACCGATCTGGGCAGTGGCGTGCCCAGCACCGTCACCAAGCTCATCAGCAGCAGCTGGACCACCCCGTGATGTCGCCATATGCACCCACGGCGGCACGCTGTGGGTGTCCAAGGCTTGCCGCGCGGCCCCCAGATGAGGGCTGCTGGTGAAAGCCCGAACCAGGCGAACCACGGGCCGACCTTAGGCTAGACACATGGAAAAACGGCGGGCGCTTTGACGGCCGCGAACCACAAGAAGCGCAGGGAGAAGGAGGCACACACCCGCCTCCACTGGGGATGGCCGGAGACCAGGCAACCGGCGTCCGCCGGGGTCATGGACCTCTTCCGGCGCGGCTCACCCGCCGTCCGCATCCCGATCCATCACCGGCAACATCCAAAAAGGGGAATCACCATGAGCAACACGATCGACCTGTCTCACACGACGGGCAGCCAGTACATCGTCGGCACCGCCGACGACGACCTGATCCTGGGCGGCCTCGATGCCGACACCCTCGATGGCGGTGCCGGCAATGACACCCTGGATGGCGGAGACGGTGCCGACCGCATCATCGGCGGGGCCGGCGACGACCGCATGGTGGCCAGCGCCCTGGCGGCCAACCAGCGCGACGTGTTCGAGTTCGTGCGGGGCGGATCGAGCCAGGCCGATGGCAACGACACCATCTCGGGCAGCAACCGCTTTGACCTCTCTTTCGGCCCGCAGGTCGACATCAACGCCCTGGTGCTCACGCCCGTTGGCCGCGACCTCGTCATCACCTACCAACTCTTGGGCATGCAGGGCGACCCCAACGGCGTGGGCTCGGTCACCGTGCGCGACCTGTCGATCCTGGATGTGCGCATCTTGGGCAACCCGTCGGCCGACGGCTCGACGGTCACGGTTCGCAACCTGAGCGACATCATGGCGGAGCAGTACCCCGACACCTGGGGCACCGAATTCGACGACATGCTGTTCGACCAAGGCACCAACGTACCCATCTGGGGCAATGGTGGCAACGACACGCTGTCCGCAGCCTTCACGTCGACCTTGCTCGACGGCGGCTCCGGCAGCAACCTGATCCGCGGTGGCCGCGGCAATGACACCCTGATTGCCCGCGGCGTCAGCGACACCCTCAGTGGCAGCCGTGGCGCGGACACTTACATCATTGCCGACACCGCCACGGGTTCGCTGCAGCTGACCGTGGACGCCTCCGACCAGATCGTGCTGGAGAGCACCGTGCCCGTTACCGGTGGCATGAGCAACCGCTATGACAGCGCCACCGACACCCTGAGCCTCAGCTACTACAGCGGGGCCAACTTCACCCAGTTGCAGATCGCCAAGGCCTCGGTGTACGGCAACGTGCACGTCACCGACACGGCCGTGCAGGGCGCCAGCTTCGACTACACCCTGTCGCAACTGGTCGCCCAGGCGGGTCGCACCTACCTGGGCACCGATGGTGCAGATGCCGTGCAAGGCGGCAACGGTGCTGACCTCATCCATGGGCTCTACGGGGCGGACACCCTGCAAGGCAATGGTGGCGCCGACGAGATCTACGGCGACGGCGGCGACGACTGGATCGATGGCGGCGCTGGCGCTGACATCCTCAAAGGCGGTGACGGCGACGACACGCTGGTGGGCGGCGGTGGCAACGACGACCTGACCGGCGGCGCAGGTGCCGACCTGTATCGCCTGAGCATCACCCCCAACGGGATCGACTCGCAGGTGCCCTACGTTTACGCCAACGTCCATGCCGATGCCCGCGACACCATCTCGCTTGACCTGGGTGTGAGCGGTCAGCAAGGCTACAACCTGTCCCAGCTGGTGCTGACCCCCATCACCGGGGGGCTGTACGTCACGGAAAAACTCCAACCCGGCCTGACCTATTCGCGCTTCAGCTTGTACGTCACGGGTGATGCCGGCCTGTCCAGCATCATGGACACCCGCTGGCTGGTCAACGGCCAGGCCACCACCACGGCGGCCCTGCTCGACCCCACCAACCTGGTGTCGCAGACCGCGCCCAACAGCTCCGTGGGCGCGCTGCTGGACGGCTACGACGGTCGCCAAGACAGCCTCACCGGGCTCGGTGGCAACGACACGCTGCGCGGCTTTGGCGGCACCGACACGCTCAGCGGCTTGGGCGGCGATGACCTGCTCGATGGCGGCGCTGGCGACGACGTGCTGATGGGTGGCTATGGCAACGATACCCTGATCGGTGGCGATGGCTACGACACCCTGCGCGTGGTGATCGGTGAAGGCAATGACGTCATCCATGCCGATGTCAACGACACCCTGAACCTCATCAGCCCCTCTGGCGCAGCCATTGTCGGTGTGCAACAGGCCGCTGACGACGCCACGGCATTGCTGTTGACGGTGCGAGGCAACCTCAGTGGCACGTCCACCCTGCGCCTGCAGAACTACGCCAACCTCGGCCAAATGAACGTCAAGATCAATGACCTGCCGGGTCAGACCTTGGCGGCGCTGATGGGCCAGTTCAATGGTGGCGTTGATAGCTTCGGTCGGGTCTTCAATGGCACCGATGGCGTCGACTCCATCGTCGGCTCGGCGGGCTCTGACACGATCTACGGCGCCGGTGGCAATGACACCATCGACGGCGGCCTGGGCAACGACTCGATCGAAGGCGGTCTGGGCAAGAACCTGCTGCAAGGCGGCGAGGGCAATGACACGCTGGTGTCGATCACGCAAGGCGACACCCTGATCGGCGGTGCAGGCAACGACGTCTTCCACATCAAGGACATGAACTTCACCTCGCCACGGGCCTTGGTGCCCACCGAGGTCTACCTGAGTGGCGCTGACCGCATCCTTGACCAGATGCTGCTGTCGATCGATGACATGACCGCGCAGTCCTCGCTGAGCATCGCGCCGGGCGACGTCATGATCAACACCTTTGGCATCCAGAGCACCCTCATCCACGGTGCAGACCAGGCTGGTGTGGTGGTGGACGCTGGGAGCAACAGCACGTTCATGCTCCGCGACGTGGTCAGCCGCCTCATGGCGTCGGGCTACACCCTGTCGGGCTCGGCCAACGCCGAGCTCCTGCAAGCGGGCGACGGCAACGACCGCGTCTACGGTGGTGCGGGCAGCGACACGCTGCAAGGCGGCGCGGGCAACGACACGCTGGACGGCGGCGATGGCAACGACCTGCTGCGCGGTGGCGCGGGCCAGGACACCTATGTGCTCAACCTCAACAGCGGCACCGACGTCATCGATGCCGACGTCACCGACACCATCCAGGTCAACGCCAACTTCGCCGATGTCAAGGTGCAGTTCGGTGGCACGGCACAAGAAAGCGTTCTGGGCTTGCGCCTGGCCGACGGCTCGATGCAACAGCTCGCCGTGGTGCAGCATGCCGACCAGCTGGCGGGCATGACCGTGAGCTTCTCAGACACCTCGATGGACTGGGCCACGTTGCAGAAGACCTCGGCATGGGGTGCGGGCCTGTTGGTGACGGGCACGGCAGGCAGCGACAGCCTGAGCGGTGCCGCCTCCAACGACACCCTGCGCGGCCTGGCTGGCGCGGACACCCTGCGCGGTCTGGATGGCGATGACTCACTCATGGGCGATGAGGGCTTTGACCTGCTCGACGGTGGTGCGGGCAACGACACGCTGGTGGCGAGCACCTCGGGCGACACCCTCATTGGCGGCGCTGGCAACGACACCTTCGACCTGTCGGTCATGACCTTCTCGTTGGCCAACCTGCGTGGCCCCCACACCGACATCACCCTGGAAGGTGCTGACGTCATCAAGGTGAATGACGCTGTTGATGCGGCGTCGCAGGCGGCCAGCTCGACCCTGACCGTGCGCGGCCAAGACACGGTGCTGAGCACCCTGCTGGACATCGCTTTCGTCGACATCCACCGTCCCGACGAAGCGGGCGCCACCATCTTGGGCAGCGATGGCACGATGACCTCGGTGCACGATGTGGCCGAGCAACTGCGCCTGAGTGGCTACACGATCGAGGGCGACAGTGGCGCCAACGTGCTGGCCGGTGGCTCGGGGGCCGACACCTTGCGTGGCTTCGATGGCAACGACACCCTGCAAGGGGGGCTGGGCAGCGACCAGCTCTACGGTGGCGCTGGCAGCAACACCCTGGTCGGTGGCGCGGGTGCAGACACCTACTTCATCCAGGACAACGCATCGATCGACACGCTCGATGCCGACGGCAGCGACCAGGTCAACCTGACTTACCAGTCGACGGGCATGACCGTGGTGCAGTGGTCGACGGACGACTCCCTGACCTTGTCGATGACCGATGGCAGCCGCACCAGCGTCGTGAACTTCCAGCACGCCGCGAGCCTGCAGGGCCTGATGCTGAACTTCACCGACAAGCAGGTGAGCTTTGCCAGCGTGTACGACGAGGTGGTGCGCACCACGGGTCGCGCGATCAATGGCACCGCCGGCAACGACACCCTGACAGGCCGCGACGGCAACGACACCCTCAACGGTGGTGCGGGCAACGACCTGCTCATCGGCGGCGCAGGCAACGACCTGCTCATCGGTGGGCTGGGCCGCGACGTCTTCGATGGCGGGGCCGGCAACGATACGCTCCAGGTCAACGCTGCCGGTGGCGGTGGGCTGAGCAGCTTCGGTCCGGGCACGGGCAAGGACGTGGTCACGCTCGAAGGGTTGGCCACCGACACGGGCGCACCGCCTGCTGCGCCGCTGCTGACGGTCAACGTCCACGACACGCTGTTCCAAGAAGACCTCTACTGGAGCGTGTCCACCCGCGCCCTGAACAACAGCAGCTACGAGACGCTGATGACCACCTTTGACATCGGTGGCGACCAGCTCACGGCCCGCACGGGTGCGGTGATGTTGAACTTCCTGAGCGATGGCAGCAGCCACCTGGTCACGGGCAGCGATGCCGTCACCGCGTCGTACGAGCTGCGTCAAGGCACCAGCGCGAGCGAGCAACTGGGCTTCACCAACAGCCTGGGCTACGGCAAGCTGATGGGTGGCGAGGGCAATGACACCCTCAACGGTGGCACGGGCTTCGACGTGCTGCTGGGCGGTGTGGGCAACGACAGCCTGCTGGGCGGCGCAGGCAACGACACCCTGCGTGGCGATGCGGGTGACGACTGGATGGATGGCGGCGCTGGCGCCGACACCTACCGCGTGCTGAGCGGTCAGGGCCGCGACACCATCGTGGCCGATGGCAGCGACACCCTCTTGCTCGGCAAGGACATCCTGCGCAGCGGCGTGAGCTTCACGCAAAGCGGCAAGGACGTGGTGATGGCCATGGGCACCAACGACAGCGTGACGCTGAGCAACCTGATGGGCCTGAGCAATGCGGCTGGGCTGACCGTGCGCTTTGGCGATGGCCAGACCTTGAGCGGCGCGGCCATCCAGGCGTTGTTCGCTCCGCCTTCGCAAACCCTCACGGGGACCGCCGGCGCAGACAAGCTGACCGGTGGTGCGGGCAACGACACCCTCAGCGGCTTGGCGGGCAACGACAGCCTGGTGGGCGGCGCAGGCAACGACAGCATCCTGGGCGGCCTGGGCAATGACACGATGAGCGGTGGCCTGGGCAAGGACACGCTGGTGGGCGACAAGGGCAACGACACCTACCTCTTCGCCCGTGGCGATGGGCAGGACCTGATCGTCGACAAGGACAGCACCTTGTTCAACAACGACCTGCTGGCCTTCAGCAACGCCAAGTCCACGCAGCTGTGGTTCACCAAGTCGGGCAACAACCTGGACGTGGCCATCATCGGTACCACCGACAAGGTGTCCATCCAGGACTGGTTCTTGAGCACCAACAACCGCATCGAGAAGTTCACCGCCAGCGATGGCAAGTCGCTGTCGGCGAGCAAGGTGAGCGCGCTGGTGTCGGCCATGAGCGGCTTCACGAACCAGGCCATGTCGGGCACCGACCTCGGCACGGCGGTGCCTGGCACCGTGACCAAGCTGATCGGCAGCAGCTGGACCACACCCTGACAGGCCATTTCCAGGGTAGAAACCCACCGGTACCATGGCGCGGTTCCATGTAGAATCCGCGACAGTTTCGGTTTGACGGCGCGCGCCTTTCGGGGGGCGCGCCGATTTTCTTGGTGGGTCTGCAAACGGTGCACGGCGAAGGTGGGCGGGTTTGCGGCAAGATGCCTGCGGCCAGCCCATTGGGCCGTTTGACACCCGCCATGCCGAAGCCCCACGCCCCCTCTTGCGACCGCAACCGTGACCCCATCCTGGCGGTGATCCAGCCTGAGCTGGCCCAGGCCCGCTGCGTGTTGGAGCTGGGCAGCGGCACCGGCCAACACGCGGTGCATTTCGCAGCCGCCATGCCTCACCTGCACTGGCAAACCACCGAGCGCACGCCCGAGCAGCTCGATGGCATCCGCCTGTGGCTGGCCGATGCCGCGCTGCCCAACACCCCGCCGCCCCTGGTGCTCGATGTGGCCGCTCCGCAGTGGCCGGCTGCAGCCCAGCAGGCCGATGCCGTGTTCACCGCCAACACGCTGCACTACATGCCCTGGCCAGCCGTGCAGGCGCTGTTCGCCCACTTGCCGCAGGCCTTGGCGCCGGGGGCTTGCCTCATCGCCTACGGGCCGTTCCGCATCGACGGCCAGCACACCAGCGCCAGCAACGTGCAGTTCGACCAGTGGCTCGCCGGTGTCGACCCCCGCTTTGCCGTGCGCGACCTGGGCGAAGTCGATGCGCTGGCGCGTGCCATCGGCTTGCAGTGCGTGGCGCGCCACCCCATGCCGGCCAACAACTTCACCGTGGTTTGGCGGCTGAGCCCACTTCATCAAGCTTGATGAGCTGAGCGGCCGCAGCCCCTCGCGCGCGCCCCCCGTGGCCGCTAAGCTGTTTTTGCGATGCGCAATCCGCGCGCCGCTCAACACAGGGGATGCACATGGGCTACGTTCTCAAGCTGGGGTCGGATGGCACCGACGTTCAAGCGCTGCAGCGCAAACTCATCGGCAAGGGGTTGTTGGCCGAGCAGGATGGCCAGGGGCACAGCAACGTCGATGGGCGCTACGGTCGCCTCACGCAGGATGCAGTGCTGGCCTTCCAGCGCCAGCAGGGGCTGCGCGCCGACGGCGTGGTGGGCGCGCTGACGGCACAGGCCTTGAGCCTGGTGGCACCCGCGCAGGCGCCGCCTGTGCCGCATGACGACGGCCATGTGTTCTCGGCCGCGCAGCTGGCGCAACTCGCCGAGCTGGTCGACGCCTGCATCCCGACCGGTCCCTTTGACCTGTTCGATGGCCCCGCCATCCTGTGGGTGGTCAACAAGGTTGATGGGCTGCTGGCCCAGTGCTTGCCGCCCAAGGTGGTGGGCTGGATCCACGACCTCTCGCAAGGGGTGGATGGCATGACGCTGGACAACCTCGAGCGCCGCATCGTCACCCTGCTCAACCAGCAGGTCAACTTGCCGCTGCTGTCTGAGGCCACCGAAGAGAAGATCATCCGCATGGTGGTGGACGTCTTGATCGACGCCTTGCACCTGGGGCGCACCTTCGAGGATGCCGTCCGCAGCGTGAAGCTGCGCACCTGAGGAGCACCCACCATGAGCCCCGTGCGCCTCACCGACCACTTCACCCTTGATGAGCTGACCTTCAGCCAGACCGCAGCCCGCGAAGGCATCGACAACACCCCGCCGCCTGCCGCGCTGGCCAACCTGCACCGCATGGCTGCGCTCATGGAGCAGATCCGTGCGTTGCTGGGCGGGCGCGCCGTGCACATCAGCAGCGGCTACCGCTGCCCTGTGCTCAACCGCCGCGTGGGCGGGGCGACCAAGAGCGCCCACATGGACGGCCTGGCGGTGGACTTCACCGTGCCGAGCCTCGGCTCGCCGCACGAGGTGGCCCTGGCGATCGCCGCGAGCAACCTGCAGTTTGACCAGCTCATCCACGAGTACGGCAGCTGGGTGCACGTGGGCCTGGCGCCCCTGGGGCAGCAGCCCCGCCAGCAACTGCTGACCTTTGTGCATGGTCAATCGCAGGCCCTGGCTGGCATCCAGCCGGCCGACACCGCGCTGGCGTGAAGGTGCCGCGGCGGTGCGGCAAAGCGCACAAAGCAGGGGGATTCGGGGGCTGATGCGCGCCTGGCGGGGGTGCATCGGCCCGTAAGCTCGTGGCCTGGGCGGGCGCCATGCGGCCACGCCGGGTCGCGACATGCTCAAGAACATCCCCACCCGCCAGTTGCGCATCGGCATGCACATCCACGAGGTGTGCGGCTCGTGGCTGGACCACCCGTTCTGGCGCCGGGGCTTTGCGCTCAAAGACGCCCGCCAGCTGGCGCAGCTGCAGGCCAGCGTGTCCGAGGTGGTGATCGACACCGCGCGCGGGCTGGACGTGCAGGCCGACGAGCCGGCCCAGGCCTGGGTGGACGATGTCGAGCTGCCCCCGGCCGAGGCTGCGCCGCCCGCGCTCGGTCCTGCGCCGTTGGATGCGTCGCCTGAGGCACCTGCCGATGCGTCCAACCCCCAGCCCCAGCACCTGCCCCTGCACGACGAGCTCGGGCGTGCGCGACAGATCGTGGGCGCCGCGTCGGCCGAGGTCCGCGCGCTGTTTGCCCAGGCCCGGCTGGGCCGTGCGCTCGACACCACCCAGTGCTTGCCCCTGGTGGCCGAGATCACCGGCTCGGTGCAGCGCCACCCGGGCGCGCTCATCAGCCTGGCGCGGCTCAAGACCTCGGACGACTACACCTTCTTCCACTCGGTGGCGGTCTGCGCGTTGATGGTGGCCCTGGCACGCCAGCTGGGCATGGGCGAAGCAGATTGCCGTGAAGCCGGCATCGCCGGCTTGCTGCACGACATGGGCAAGGCCCTGATGCCCCCCGAGGTGCTCAACAAGCCCGGTGCGCTCACCCCCGATGAGTTCGCCACCATGAAGCGCCACCCGCAGGCGGGCCATGCGCTGCTGCAAGGCGTACCGGGCATCGGGCCCATCCCGCTGGACGTGGCCTTGCACCACCACGAAAAGCTCGATGGCCGGGGCTACCCCGAAGGCCTGCAGGGCGAGCAGATCAGCCGCTGGGCCCGCATGGGCGCCATCTGCGACGTGTACGACGCCATCACCTCCAACCGGCCGTACAAAGCGGGGTGGGATCCGGCCATCTCGCTGCAGAAGATGGCGCAATGGGCCCGCGACGGGCATTTCGACGAGGCCTTGTTCCAGGCCTTCGTCAAGTGCGTGGGCATCTACCCCACGGGCTCGCTGGTGCGCCTGCGCTCACAGCGCCTGGCGGTGGTGGTGGCGCAGGGCGTGGGTGCCTTGCTGCAGCCCACCGTGGTGCTTTGCCTCGATGCCCGCACCCGCCAGCCCCTGCCCCGGGTGTTGCTCGACCTGGGCGACCCGGCCGTGGGCGACGCCATCGCCGCGCGCGAGCGGCCTGAAGACTGGGGCCTCAGCGATGTGGACGCCCTCTGGTTGCACGCCAGCGGCTGAACCACGCGCACAGCAGACCGCCGGCCAGGGCCAGGGCCCAGCCCTCGGGCTCGGGCACCGGGGCCGAAACGGCCGTGTCGCCCGCGTTGCCAAAGCCCAGGCCTCCCCCCAGGCCGCCCACCGAGTCGCCTCCCAGGTCGCCGTCCGTGCCATCGCCCATACCGCCCCAACCTGGCGGAGGGAAGAACAGGATGGGGGTGTCTGTCGGAACGGCGGCCACGACGACGCGCCCGCCTCGGGGGGGCAGGGTGCTGGGCACGTCGGGTGCGGCGGGCAAGGCCAGCCGAGTGCGGGGCGCGGGTGTCCAGGATGAGGTGGCCAACGGCTCAGGCCAAACATCCGTCAGTCGCTGGGTGGTCTGGTGGGTCTGGCGCAGCAGTTGTGCCAGGTCCTCGTGGCTGTCGCTGAGTGGGGCGCGCGCCGACACCCCAATGCCGGCGGCCACCCAACCGCCTTGGCGCCAGGGCATGTCGCGCTCCAGCAGTGCCAGGGCAGCGCCCACGGCCTGGCGGCTCGACGCCACCCCATGCGGCACAGCAGCCTGCGCCGCAGGCCGCGTTGCCGCACCCCACCACAGGTTGCTGACCCAGCCGCCGCCCGAACCGTCGTTGGTGTTCAAGGCGGGCGGGTCGTCGTTCATCAGGGCCTGGGCCTTGATGGCCACGAGGGCGGCCACCAGCACCGCGCCACGCTTGATCATGTTGGGCTCCCAGACCGCGGGTCAATCGATGCGCGGATCTTAGGAAGCCGTCGTGATGCCCTCGTGACGGTGCTGGCTGGGCGACCATGCCGATCGGCTCATGCCACCCCCTCCAACCGGGGTGGTTGCGGCCACTCAGAACAGCGTCACGGTGCCGGTGGCCTTCGGGGTTGCGCTGGTGGTGTCCAACGTGGCGGCGGTGACGCCATCTTTGCTCAGGGTGAGCGTGCCCTTGCCATCTTTCATGGTGCCGTCCAGCACATAGGTCGAGCCCTGCAGCACATAGGTCAGCTTGTTGGCGCTCAGGGTCGTGATGGTGGTCTGGGCATCCACGGCTTGGAAGGACATCACCATCACGCCCGACTTGAAGGTCACCGTGTCTTTGCCCATGTGGGTGAGCGTGGCGCCAGCCGTGGGCGTCAGGGTGAACTGGTCGATCGTGGCGGTCGAGCTCAGGTCCATCTTGAAGTTGCCGTTGGCAGCGTACTGGTTGGCGCTGTCTTGCAACTGGTTCAACACGTTGGCGGACGAGAGCTTGAAGGCTTGGCCGTCAGCCGATTGGCTGAAGCTGAAGCTGCTGCTGGCGGTGCCCGTGAAAACCGGTGGCACGTCGTCGTCCACGTTGTCCATCGGCACGCACTGCTTGAAGCTCAGGGCCAGCACGTGTTTGGCGTCGGCGGTGATGGTGGGATGCCCATCGGTGGCCTGGCCGTCGAGCGTCAGGTTGGTCACCGAGCCCTTGGCGCAGACTTGGTCGCTGCTGCGAGCGACCAGGGTTTCGCCATCGAAGGCGGCAGACGGCGCCAGGGCCAGGCTCAGGGTCTGCGCCATCAGCGCATCGATCAGCTTGGAGAAGTTCTCCAGCGTGGTGACGTCCGTGGGGACCGGCGTCGGGGGCGGTGGGGTGTCATCTTGGATGGTGAAGCATTCGGGCAGCACGGTGTTGTTGTCCACCTGGCCGAGCTCGCGCACCTCGCGCTTGCCATTGGCCATCACCACCACTCGGGCGGTGGCGCCCTTCTTGACGGGCACGCTGAACTTGCCGCCGGTGCTCGGTGGGGCCCAGCTGACGCTGCTGTAGCTGACGCCTTCGCTGTAGGCCTCGAAATCCTGGGCCAGTGCCGCCACGCCCGCCGACGTCTTGACGCAGCCTTGCACCGTCACGGTGCTGCCGATGGGCTTGTCGGCATTCCAGAAACCCAGGCGGGAGATCTGGCCTTCGTAGTAGTAGCCGGTGCTGGCATTGCCTTGCAGTGTCGCGGTGCCCGACGGCACCCACAGCAGGTTGGCCTCGTCAAAGTAGTACAGCGGGAGGGTGGCTGGGCGCTCGCTGCTGCGTGTGGCCACAGGGATGCGCAGGGTGGCGGTTTTGCCGGCGGCCAGGTCGAGCAGGGTGCTGTTTTGCTGGATGTCGACGTTGACCGCGCCGAAGCTCTCCAGCGCTTGGCGCTGGCTGGTGCCGGGCACCGTGGTGTCGTAGCGGCCGCCGTACATGCTCAGGGGATCGGCCGCGGGGTTGACCGGCGCGACCAGCACCGACACATTGCCGCTGGCCGTCTGGCTGGTTGCCGCAGCGACCACCAGGGCATTGGCGGGCACACTCAGCGCGGCGGTGCTGCCGCTGACCTGCACGCTGGCACCGGTGCTGGCCGACATGGTGGTGACCTGGCCTGCGGTGGCCTTCACGGTGGGCAGGCTGGGGGCCGGTGACGGCGTGGGCACGGTCGTGTCGGTCTTGGCCGACGGACTCGCGGTGGGCGCATCACTGCCACCACCACCGCCACCGCAGGCCGCAAGGGCCAGTGAACATGCAATGGACATGGCGCTGCCGCGCCACGAAGCGTTCTTCATGGTTCTTCTCCCTGGATTGGATCGTTTCGCCCTCTTGTTGGGGCGAGTGCGCGACAGTCTAGGGGAAGAAGTGACGGCCGCCCTCCTCCAAGAGAGGGGGCGCCCGCTCGTCACTGGCTCGACAAGCTCAAGCCCGCGTGCTCACGCAGCGGGTGGAAGTGCACCAGCGGGTGGCGCTCAGCCGTCAGCCGCAGGTCGTACGTTGACGTGATCATGTAGGCCAGCGTGTCGGCGGCGTCCAGGGCCAGCTTGCTGGCGTTCTCGTCGCAGAACTTCTTCAGGGCCTCGGGCGTCTCGGCCGTGATCCAGCGCGCGCCGGTGAAGCGGCACGGCATCAGGCGGATGTCCACGCTGTACTCGGCCATCAGGCGGTGCTGCACCACTTCAAACTGCAGCTGGCCCACGGCGCCCAGCAGCATGGCCCCACCCACCTCGGGGCGGAACACCTGGATCGCGCCCTCTTCACCCAGCTGCAGCAGGCCGGCTTGCAGCTGCTTGCTCTTCATGGGGTTCTTCAGCTCCACGGTCTGGAACAGCTCGGGCGCGAAGAAGGGCAGGCCGGTGTACTGCAGGTTGATGCCATCGGTGATGGTGTCGCCCAGCTGCACGCCGCCGTGCGTGGTGAAGCCGATGATGTCGCCGGCAAAGGCCTCGTCCACCGCCTCGCGGCGCTGCGAAAGAAACGTCACCACCGAGGTGGGGCGCAGCTCCTTGGCCGAACGCTGCACCTTGAGCTTCATGCCCGGCTCGTACTTGCCCGAACACACGCGCACGAACGCAATGCGGTCGCGGTGCGAGGGGTCCATGTTGGCCTGCACCTTGAAGACCACGCCCGAGAAGTTGCCCATGTCGGGCGAGATCTCTTTCTTGCTGCCGTCCTTTTCGGTGCTGAAGCGCGGGCGCGGCGAGGGCGCCAGGTCCACCAGGGCGTCGAGCACCTCTTGCACGCCGAAGTTGTTCACGGCCGAGCCGAAGAACACCGGCGTCTGCTTGGCGGCCAAGAAGGCCTCCAGGTCGAAGGCGGGGGCGGCCTCGGCCATCAGCTCCATGTTCTGCTCGGCCAGCTCCCATTCGTGGCCGAAGCGCTCGTGCAGCTTGTCGCGCTCGTCGAGCGACACCGCTTCGTACTCGTCGCTGCGCTTGTCGTCGCCGGCCTGGAACAGGCGCATGGCGCGGGTGCGCAGGTTGACGATGCCGCCAAACTGCTTGCCCTGGCCCACCGGCCAGGTCATCGGCACGCAGGGCATGCCCAGCTCTTGTTCGACCTCGTCGAGCAGCTCCAGCGGGTCGCGGCCTTCGCGGTCCATCTTGTTGACGAAGGTGATGATGGGCGTGTCGCGCTGGCGGCAGACCTCGATCAGGCGCTTCGTTTGCGCTTCCACACCGTTGGCCGCGTCGATCACCATCAGCGCCGAGTCGACGGCGGTGAGCACGCGGTAGGTGTCTTCAGAGAAGTCCTTGTGGCCCGGGGTGTCCAGCAGGTTGACCACGTGCTCGCGGTACAGCATCTGCATGACGGACGAGGCCACCGAGATCCCGCGCTGCTTTTCGATTTCCATCCAGTCCGAGGTGGCGTGGCGCGAGGCCTTGCGGCCCTTGACCGCCCCGGCGATGTGGATGGCGCCCGAGAACAGCAGCAGCTTTTCCGTCAGCGTGGTTTTGCCGGCGTCGGGGTGGGAAATGATGGCGAAGGTGCGGCGGCGGGCGGTTTCATCACCGAACGGGCCAGCAGAGGAGGATTCAGGGGTCGACACGGCAGCGGAGGGCGCCGCGGAGGGCGCTGGGAGCGGGCAAAGCCCGCCATGCTAGCCGATCTGGCCGATTCCAGGGGGCGATTTGGGGTCACGTCCAAGGGGGTAGGGGGGAGCATCCCGACAAGTTAGGGATTGATTCGCCGCGGCAGCCCCCACGACACTGGCCGGAAGAATGACCAAACTCAGCAAGTCCGATAACGTGATGGGATCCGCTCTGGCCGCTGTTGCCACCCCCGCCCTGGGCCACCACAAGGTGCTGCTGGTGGATGACCACGACCTGGTGCGCGTGGGCCTGCGCACCGTGCTCAACGAGGTGCAAGACCTGTCCATCCAATGGCTGGAGGCCGACAACCTGCACGACGCCATGCGCCTGTTTGGCGCCGAGCCCGACGTGTCGCTGGTGCTGCTCGACCTCAACATGGCCGACTGCAAAGGCCTGCAGGGCCTGCGCCAGTTCACCGAAACCTACCCCCAGGCCCGCGTGGCGGTGATGAGCGGCACGCAAGACGACTTCGTGATCGGCCAGGCCAAGGGCCTGGGCGCCGTGGGCTACCTGCCCAAGGCCTACTCGCCTTCGCTCACCCGGGCGGCCATCGTTGGCCTGCTGACCGAGCCCACCTACGCCGCCGCCGTGGCCCCGGCCGTGGCCGCGAATTCGCAGCGCTTCCCGCGCGCGCCTTCGGCGTCCTCGTATGACCGCGTGGCCGAACTCGGCCCCCGCCACCTCGAAATCCTGGAGCTGGTGCTGTCGGGCTGCTCCAACCAAGAGATCAGCAACTCCACCAAGCTGTCGCTGGGCACGGTCAAGAATTACGTCTCCACGATCTTGTTGGCGCTGGATGTCAAATCCCGCTCGCACCTGATCAGCCTGTTCCGCTGAGCGCGGCCAGGCATGACGTACACCATCGCCCGGGGCGGCGCGTCCTCCTCTGACGGGCAGGCCATGGGCCCGGTGGCCCAGGCCCAGGCGGTCGAGGCCGAAGCCCGCCGCCAAGCCGATGACCTGGCGCTGGCCCAGGTGCACGCGCTGTTCAGCACCAGCCTGTACACCTCGGTGGGCGCCATCGTCACGGCGGCCACCTTCTGGATCGCCTACCTGCTCTACAGCGGCGACCGCCACGTGCTGTGGTGGGCCGCCGGGGTGCACCTGGCCCAGGCCTTGCGGCTGGTGATCCACCTGGGCTACCGCCGCGACGAGCGCGCCTGGCAGCGCATGGCCACCTGGCGCCGCCGCTACCTGGGCGGCCTGCTGCTGGCGGCCCTGGCCTGGGGCGCGGCGCCGCTGGTGGTGCTGCCCTCCAGTGACCTGGCCGCCATCTGCCTGACCATGCTCGTGCTGCTGGGCATGGGCTCGGGCGGCATCGGGGCCATCGTGGCCTACCGCCCGGCCATCTGCCTGTGGCTGTGCCCGCTGCTGCTGCCCTTGCCGGCCTTGCTGGTGTGGCACCAGGCGCCGCTGCACACGCCGCTGGCCATCTTCTCGCTGGCCTACCTGGGCGTGAACCTGGCTTTTGCGCGCGGCCAAAACACCATGCTGGAGCGCGCGCTCAAGGCCCAGTTCGACAACGCCGAGCTGGTGGGCCAGCTGCGCCACCAGATGCAGCTCGCCAGCGAGGCCGACCGCGAGAAAAGCCGCTTCGTGGCCAGCGCCAGCCACGACCTGCGCCAGCCCATGCACGCCCTGGGCCTGTTCGCCAGCGCGCTCGAAAAGCGGCTGGGCGGTACCTCCGAGGCGCCGCTGGTGGCCAACCTCAACCGCTGCATCGAGTCACTCGACCGCTCGTTCAACGCCATGCTCGACATCTCCAAGCTCGATGCGGGCGTGGTCGAGCCCAATTTGCAGACCTTCCCGATCCGCGATGTGTTCCGCCGACTGCACATGCACTTTGCCGGTCAGGCCGAAGGCGCGGGCCTGCACCTGCGCTTCAAGCCGGGCGGCAAGCTGGTGCACTCTGACCCGCAGCTGCTCGAGCGGATCCTCAGCAACCTCATCCAAAACGCCATCAAGTACACCCGCGACGGCGGCATCGTCGTGGTAGCGCGCACCCACGGTCCCCATGCCCACATCGAGGTCTGGGACACCGGCGTGGGCATTCCCGAGGCCGAGCTGCCCCGCGTCTTCGACGAGTTCTACCAGCTGCACAACCCTGAGCGCGACCGCAGCCGCGGCCTGGGGATGGGCCTGGCCATCGTCAAGCGCCTGGCGCTGCTGCTCGACCACCCGCTGACCATCCGCTCGCGCATGGGCCGGGGCACGATGATCCGCCTGGCCGTGCCGCAAACCGACCCCGATGCCCTGCAGGGCATGAGCCTGGAGGCCGAAACCCTGCCCTCGCCGATCGGCAACGCGCGCACGCTGCTGTTCATCGACGACGAAGAAAACATCCGCGAAAGCATGCGCCTGCTGCTGCGCGAGTGGGACTACGAGGTGCTGGTGGCCGGTGGCATCGATGAGGCCTGCCACCTGGCCATGCACCACCCCGAGCCCATCCACGCCGTGCTGTCTGACCTGCGCTTGCGCAGCGGCGAAGACGGGCTGATGGCCATCGATGCCGTGCGCGCCACGCTGGGCTACAACCTGCCGGCGGTGCTGGTCACCGGCGACACCTCGCCCGACCAGGTCAAGCGCGTGCACGACAGCGGCCACCGGGTGCTGTTCAAGCCCGTGCTGCCCAAGGAGCTGTTTTCCATGCTGCGCGAGCTGGCATGACACCGCGTTCGCGGTGGGCGACTGACCAAGGTCACATTCAGGCAGGGGGGGCTTCCCCCTAGGCTTTGGGGGGCGCAACCTGGGTGCGCTTGGATGCCTCGCGCGCATTCGATAGCCTGTGGGGTATTCCTTGAAAAACGTTTGGGGGCCGGTCGTGTCCGGCCAGGATTTGTCATGACGCATCACTTTTCCCGACGGGCCCGTCTGGTGGGGCAGCTCAGCCTGCTGGCCAGCCTGACACTGGGCGCCGCCGCGTGGGCCCAGGGCCCTCAGCCCGCCGATGAGGCCGACGCCGCCAACAACCTGGCGCTGGCCGCGCTCAACCGCCAGCGCGCGGCCAACTCGCCCCAGGGCCGTGCGGCCGAGGGCCGGGCCCTGCTGGGGCGCGACGTCATCGAGCTCGATGGCTATGGGTATTGCGGACAGGCCATGAGCCTGGCCGAAAGCGGTGACTTCCGCCAGTCCATCCGCGCCTCCAGCAAGGCGCTGTACATCTCGGAGCGCGACAACAAGCCCGAGCTCAAGGCCCTGGCCCTGCGCGACCTGGCCTTGGCCTACCTGTACGCCGACCAGCTCGACGAGGCCGAGCAGGTGCAGGCCCCCATGCA
>Ga0228700_1001257_pt1 | contig 17180 bp, 16 predicted proteins | sample McNCre317_Aug_MG_FD_178019 | JGI IMG/M metagenome (GOLD analysis project Ga0228700, IMG submission 178019) | Freshwater microbial communities from McNutts Creek, Athens, Georgia, United States - 3-17_Aug_MG | ecosystem: Environmental > Aquatic > Freshwater > Creek | place: USA: Georgia...
GGTTTGGCTTGGCGTGCTTTTTGACGAGGTTCACACCTTCGATCACGAGGTGCGAATCGCTGGCGCGCAGTGACACGGTGCCACGCTTGCCTTTGTCACGACCTGTGATGACGATGATTTCGTCGCCTTTGCGAATCTTGTTCATGGCGCGTCCTTACAGTACTTCAGGAGCCAAGGACACGATCTTCATGAACTTCTCGGTACGCAGTTCACGCGTCACGGGGCCGAAGATGCGGGTGCCGATAGGCTCCAACTTTGCATTCAGCAACACTGCAGCGTTGCCATCAAATTTAACGAGCGAGCCATCGCCACGGCGGATGCCCTTGGCTGTACGAACGACCACTGCACTGTAAACCTCGCCTTTTTTGACGCGGCCACGTGGAGCGGCTTCTTTGATGCTCACCTTGATGATGTCGCCAACACTTGCATAGCGACGCTTGGACCCGCCGAGCACCTTGATGCACAGCACGGACTTGGCGCCGGTGTTGTCGGCCACATCCAACCGAGTTTCTGTCTGGATCATTTCTTTATTCCCAACTTGTATTCCTTGCGCAGCAGCCAAAGCCACCTCACAGGAATCAGTCTTGGACCCGTCATCCACACCGCGAACCACTCGCAGCACTTCAGTTTGGGCAGATACTTACGCTTTTTGCAAAGCGAAGCCCACGATTGTCACAGAAAAAAAGGGGCGAGTCAACAACTTACCCAAAGTTTTTTCATGCGCGACGGCATTTAAGCTGATTCAGCCCCCTGAAATCTGCCCATCGGGCCACTGATTGAAGGGGTGAACAGTCCGAATTGACCTGGTTGCAGCCTCACAGGGCCCATTTTCGGGACCTGTCGACCGCCTCACGCCAGCGCGCCCTCAAGTCCTGACGCCGATCCGTCGTCCACATGGGCTCAAAACGCCGCTCCTCTTGCCATTGGTCAGACACCTCCTGTGCGTCTGCCCAATAACCCGTCGCCAGGCCTGCCAAATAGGCCGCGCCCAAGGCCGTGGTCTCGCTCACGCGACTGCGCACCACCGGCACGCCCAGCACATCGGCCTGGATTTGCATGAGCAAATTGTTGCGGCTGGCACCGCCGTCGACCCGCAATTCGGTCAAAGACAGGCCGCTGTCGGCGCTCATGGCATGAAAGACATCTGCTGTTTGCAAGGCAATGGCCTCCAGCGCAGCCCGGGCAATGTGCGCCCGCCCCGTGCCACGGGTCATGCCCAACAAGGTGCCACGGGCCTGTCCATCCCAGTCAGGGGCACCCAGCCCCGCAAACGCGGGCACCAAAAACACATCGCCCGTGTCGGGCACGCTGGCCGCCAAGGCCTCGACTTCGGGCGCGCTTTGAATGATCTGCAAACCATCGCGCAGCCACTGCACGGTGGCACCCGCCATGAACACAGAGCCTTCCAAGGCATAGGCCGTGGGCCTGGCAGCCCCTGTCGGCCCTTGCCAAGCCACTGTGCTGAGCAGCTGATGACGGCTGCTCACCGGCTGGTCGCCCGTGTTCATCAACATGAAGCAACCCGTGCCATAGGTGTTTTTGGCCATGCCGGGTGCAAAACAGGCCTGCCCAAACAAGGCCGCTTGCTGGTCGCCCGCCCAGCCGGCAATGGGCACACTCACCCCCAAGCAAGCCGCATCGGTCTCGGCCACCACACCGCACGAGGGCAACACCCGGGGCAGCACCGCAGCGGGAATGTCAAGCATGCCCAACAGCTCAGCGTCCCAATCGCCCCGCTTCAAATTGAACAACAGAGTGCGGGAGGCATTGCTGGGGTCTGTGGCATGAACGCGTCCCCCGGTGAGTTTCCAGACCAGCCAGCTGTCCACGGTGCCAAACGCCAACTCGCCCGCTTCGGCCCGCGCACGCACACCCGGCACATGATTGAGCAGCCAGGCCAGCTTGGTGCCCGAAAAATAAGCGTCCAGCACCAAGCCCGTCTTGCTGGCAATCTTGTCCGCCCACCCCGCTTCACGCAAAGCTTGGCAATGCGCCACCGTTCGCCGGTCCTGCCAGACGATGGCGGGCGCGACCGGCACCCCGGTCTTGCGGTCCCACAACACGGTGGTTTCACGCTGGTTGGTCAATCCAATGCTTCGCAGCTGATGCGCCGAAATGCCAGCTTTGAGCAACACCTCCTGCATCACCGCCAACTGGCTCTGCCAGATTTCTTCGGCGTCATGCTCCACCCAGCCGGGCTGGGGAAAGTGCTGGGCAAACTCGCGCTGTGCGATCGCCACAGGCACGCCGGATCGGTCAAACACCACCGCCCGCGAGCTGGTGGTACCTTGGTCAAGAGAGAGGATGTAGTCCATACCGTCAAGGCTAACGCAAACTTCGCCGTGCAAACAGCGACAATTCCCGCATTGCGTTTTTCGTACAGACACCCTAGGGACACCCCGACATGAGCACACCTTCACAGCACATTGCATTCATCGGCGGCGGCAACATGGCCAGCGCCATCATTGGCGGCCTGATCCGCCAAGGCATGAAGCCTGAACAGATCACCGTGATCGAGCCTTTTGCCGAAGCTGCCGCCAAACTGCTCCAGGACTTTGGCATCCACGCCTTGCCTGCGGCAGGCCCAGCACTGGCACAGGCCGATCTGGTGGTCTGGGCCGTCAAACCCCAGATGTTCAGTGAAGCAGCCGCGCCGATCATGCCGCACACCGCACAAGCCCTGCACCTGTCTGTGGCCGCAGGCATCCGCACCGACAGCATCCGCCGCTGGGTGGGCACCGAGCGCGTGGTGCGCTGCATGCCCAACACCCCCGCACTGGTCGGCCAGGGCATGACAGCGCTCTACCCCTGCCCTCAGGTCACAGCCGCCGACAAGGCTCTGGTCGAACAGGTCATTGGCACCACCGGTCAATACTTGTGGGTCAACCAAGAGTCCCAGCTGGACGCCGTGACCGCGCTCTCCGGCTCAGGTCCTGCCTATGTGTTTTACTTTCTCGAAGCCATGACCGAAGCGGGTGTGGGCATGGGCTTGTCGGCAGACCAGGCCTACCAATTGGCCGTGGCCACGTTCTCGGGCGCATCGTCCCTGGCTGCCGCATCCACAGAATCGCCCGAAGTCCTGCGTCAGCGCGTCACCTCCAAAGGCGGCACCACTTATGCGGCCATCACCTCGATGGAGGCCGCTGGCATCAAGCCCGCATTTGTCAAAGCCATGCAAGCGGCCGAGCTGCGAGCCCGTGAGCTAGGCGACGAGTTCGGCAAGTCCTGATCAAAGGTAGCTGAGGACCACGCCGACAAACACGCTGAACCCCAGCCAGTGGTTCAGGCGGAAAGCCTTGAAACACCCTTCTCGGCTGCGGTGGCGGATCAAAAAATAATGCCAGACCACCTGGACTGCTGACACGGCCCAGGCCAGCCAGAACATCCCGCCTTGCTGATCGGCCTTGAGCGCCCAAGCCCAGATCAGCAAATACGCCACATAAAAACCCATGATGGCGGGCACATCTTTGTCGCCCAGCGTGATGGCCGAGGTCTTCATGCCGATCTTCACATCGTCGTCACGGTCCACCATCGCGTATTCGGTGTCATAGGCCAAGACCCAAAACAGATTGCCCAGCAGCAGCGCCCAAGCCAGCGCAGGCACCTGGCCCTGCACCGCTGCAAACGCCATGGGAATGCCAAAGCTGAAGGCCACACCCAGCACCGCCTGCGGCATGGACACGTAGCGCTTGGCATAGGGATACACCAAGGTCACCGCCAAAGCGGCAAACGACCAGGCGATGGTGGCCGCGTTGGTGGTCAACACCAAGCCAAACGCACACAGCGCCAGCACCGCGCCCACGCCCAAGGCTTCTTTCGTGCCAATGCGGCCACTGGTCACGGGCCGGTTGGCCGTGCGCTTGACGTGCTTGTCGAAATCCCGATCGGCCACATCGTTGATGCAGCAGCCCGCACTGCGCATGAGGATGGTGCCCAAGGTGAAGACCACGATCAAATGCCAGCCCGGAAATCCACCCTCAGCGACCCACAAAGCCGCCAGCGAAGGCCACAGCAACAACAACCAGCCCGCAGGGCGGTTCCAGCGGATCAAATCCAGATACAGCTTGAGTTTGACGGTCATGGGTGAATTATCTGTCTACGGCTGTTGCAGATGAACAGGTCAAATTTTGCAGGTCGGCGACTTCAGCCCGGGCATGCATGTGTGCTGCGCAGCCCCTTGTCGGGGCCAAAGCCACCGACCTGGCTAACGGTCAAGACAGGCGCGTCACGCCTGGCAGCTCGCAGGCATAAACCGCATTGCGCAGGGCGGCGATGGCCTCGTACCGCGTGAAGCTGCGCCGCCAAGCCAGCACCACACGGCGCGTAGGCGGCAAACCGCCATGCGGATCGACGATGGGCAAGTAGCGCACATGGGCATCACCGTTGACCGACTTCTTGTCGGGCTGGGCCAAGGCTTCTTCGGGCACCGACAAGCGCGGCACCAGGGTCACGCCCATGCCCGCGGCCACCATGTGCTTGATGGTCTCCAGCGACGAGCCTTCAAAGCTCTTGCGGATGCCCTCGGTGCGGCTCGAAAACTTGGCAAATTCCGGGCACACCTCCAGCACATGGTCCCGAAAGCAATGCCCGGTGCCCAAGAGCAGCATCGTCTCGTCCTTGAGCTGATCGGTCGTCAGCGATGCCGCGCCTGCCAGGGCATGGTCGCGCGGCAAGGCGGCCACAAAAGGCTCGTCGTACAGCGGCGCGATGGCCAGGCCGGTGTCCGGAAACGGTTCCGCCAAGATGGCGCAATCGATCTCGCCAGTGCGCAGCATCTCCAGCAAACGGACCGTGAAGTTTTCTTGCAACATGAGCGGCATCTGGGGCGTGCGGTCAATCACCTGCCGCACCAGTGAAGGCAAGATGTACGGCCCGATGGTGTAGATCACCCCCAAGCGCAAGGGCCCAGCCAACGGGTCTTTGCCGCGCTTGGCGATCTCCTTGATCTCGGCGGCCTGCTCCAGCACGCTCTGAGCCTGTCGCACGACCTCATCACCCAGTGCCGTGACACTCACCTCGCTGGCACTGCGCTCAAAGATCTTCATGTCCAGCTCTTCTTCGAGCTTCTTGATCGCCAAAGACAAGGTGGGCTGCGAGACATGGCAGGCCTCGGCCGCTTTGCCGAAATGCTTTTCACGTGCGACGGCAACGATGTATTTCAGTTCAGTCAATGTCATGAGCTCTGGCTTTCGGGGCTGCGAATGGGTAGGTCGGACTTTCAAGTCCGACAAGTGTCAGGTAACTGCAGAGCTTGGTCGGGGCTAAAGCCGCCGACCTACGGGACCGCAGCACGGTTTTCTCAGGCTTTCAAGTATTCGGATTTTCCACCCAACCAACGGCCAATGTGCCGCTCGGCTAGTCCTGGGTATTGGTCCAACATCTGCGGGGCCAAAGCGCGGGCCCACTCCAGCAAGGGGGTGTCGGTCTCCAGATCGGCAAAGCGCAGCAAGGGCGCACCCGACTGCCGTGCCCCCAAAAATTCGCCCGGACCCCGAATTTCCAAATCACGCCGCGCAATCTCGAAACCGTCGTTGGTCTCGGCCATGGCTCGCAGCCGCTCACGCGCGGTCTCACTCAATCGCCCGCCCTCTGGCGTGCCATACAAGAGCACACAGGCCGACGCCGCCGCCCCGCGCCCCACCCTGCCGCGCAGCTGGTGCAGCTGGCTCAGGCCAAAACGCTCGGCATGTTCAATCACCATCAAGGATGCATTGGGCACATCCACCCCCACCTCGATCACGGTGGTGCTCACCAACACGCCCATTTGGCCACTGGTGAACAGGTCCATCACCGCTTTCTTTTCGGCCACCGGCATGCGTGAATGCAGCAAGCCCACCATCACGCCGGGCAGTGCTTCGCTCAGGTCGGCATGGGTTTGGGTGGCATTGGTCAAGTCCAGCGCTTCGCTTTCTTCAATCAGCGGGCAGACCCAATACACCTGTCGGCCTTGCTGCAATTGCGCCCCGATGCGAGCAACCACCTCATCGCGGCGGTGGTCTGACACCACCCGGGTCACGATGGGCGTTCGGCCCGGCGGCAATTCGTCGATCACCGAGACATCCAGATCGGCGTAATAGCTCATGGCCAAGGTGCGCGGAATGGGCGTGGCCGTCATCATCAACATGTGCGGCTCCATGCCGCCCTCCTGCATCTTGCCGCGCAGGGCCAGGCGCTGGGCCACACCAAAGCGGTGCTGCTCGTCGATCACGGCCAAGGCCAAGTTCTTGAACTTCACATGTTCTTGAATCACGGCGTGTGTGCCCACCACCAGCGCGGCTTCGCCCGACTCGATCAGCGCCAGCATGGCGGCGCGTTCTTTCTTCTTCTGGCTGCCGATCAGCCAGGCCACCTTGACCCCCAGCGGCTCCAACCAGCCCACCAGCTTGGCAAAGTGCTGAGTGGCCAAAATTTCGGTGGGGGCCATCAGGGCGCATTGCCAACCGGCATCCACCGCCACCATGGCCGCCAGCGCGGCGACCACCGTTTTGCCCGCGCCCACATCGCCTTGCAGCAATCGGTGCATGGGCACCTTGCGGGCCAGGTCGCCTGCGATCTCTCGGCCCACACGCTGCTGGGCCTTGGTCAGGCCAAAAGGCAAAGCCTGGAGAAGTTGGCCATACAAGCCCTGCGCTTTGTGCTTCAGGGCGGGCGCACGCAACAAGTCTCGCTCGCGCTTGGCCGTCAGCTGCGACAGCTGCTGCGCCAGCAACTCCTCGCACTTGAGGCGAATCCAGGCCGGATGGCTGCGGTCTTCCAACGCTGCCAAGGACACATCGGGGGTGGGGTGGTGCAAAAACTGCAGCGCATCGCGCAGCGACCAGGCCCCGCGCCGGTCAGGCCAGTTGACGCCCTGGGGCAGGGTCTCACTCAGGTCCGCATGGTTCAAACCATTGATCACGGCTCGGCGCAGATACGCTTGCGCCAAACCCGCCACGGTGGAGTACACCGGCGTCAAGGCCTCGGCCAAAGTACCGCCAGCGGCCTTGAAAGTCGGGTGCATCATGGTCAGGCCCATGAAGCCCCCCCGCACCTCGCCCCGCGCCCGGATCCGGTTGCCCACCGCCAGCGCCTTTTGGTGCGAAGGGTAAAAACTGAAAAAGCGCATCACACAGGTGTCAGAGCCGTCATCCACCGTGACCAGCAACTGGCGGCGCGGCCGCATGGTGATCTCGCAGGCCGTCACCGTGGCCTCGATCTGTGCGGTATCGCCCTCGCGCACATCGCGCAGCTTGACGATGCGGGTCTCGTCCTCATAGCGCAAGGGCAGATGCAGCGCCAGATCAATGTCACGCACCAAGCCCAGCTTGATCAGCGCCTTTTGAGGCGCAGACAACGTTTTGGCGGGGGTGGCAGCAGGCTTGGCGGGCATGGGGTGATTGTGCCGCGAAGCCAGCCCTCTTGAATGAAAGGGTTTCGGTTTCCGATCACATTGAACATGCGAAAATCTGCCCCTCTTCCACTTCGAACGGGCCTGTCCGGCCCTGAAGCATGACCGCCTCAGCCCCCTCCCCCCGCGAATTCACGCTCAGTGATTTCGACTTTGAACTCCCCCCTGAACTGATTGCCCAACACCCTGCTGCCGAGCGCAGTGGGTCACGTTTGCTGGACGGCTCATCCAGCACTGTGGTTGACCGCATCTTCCGAGAGCTGCCGGGCTTGCTCAACCCCGGCGACTTACTGGTCTTCAACGACACCAAGGTGGTCAAGGCGCGCATCTTTGGCGAGAAGGCCACGGGCGGCAAGCTGGAGCTGCTGATCGAGCGCGTGCTGCCCGGCCACCAAGTGGTGGCGCACATGAAGGTCAGCAAAAAGCCCTTGGTGGGCGGCAAGATGTTCATGATGGGCGGCGCTCGCAATGGGGGTTTTGATGCCACCTTGCTGGGCCGCTGGCCTGATGAAAACGGCCAGCTGTTTCACCTGCAGCTGAGCGACGAGCCGCATGCCTTGATGGAAAAGCACGGCCATGTGCCCTTGCCGCCCTACATTGAACACACCGACACCGCAGAAGACGCGCAGCGCTACCAGACCGTGTTTGCCCGAGCGCCTGGCGCGGTGGCCGCCCCCACGGCAGCGCTTCATTTTGACGAGTCACTGCTGGCCCAGTTGGAAGCCAGTGGCGTGCAACGCGCCAGCGTCACGCTGCATGTGGGTGCAGGCACCTTTCAGCCCGTCAAGACCGAGAACATCGCCGACCACACCATGCACCGCGAGTGGTACGAAGTGCCCGAGGCCACGCAACAAGCCATTGCCGCTTGCAAAGCGCGGGGCGGCAAAGTCGTGGCGGTGGGCACGACCACCGTGCGCACACTGGAGTCGTGGGCCAAGTTTGGTCAGGCCAGCGGCGACACGCAGATCTTCATCACACCGGGCTTTGAATTCCAGGTGGTGGATCGGCTGATCACCAACTTCCACTTGCCCAAGAGCACACTGATGATGCTGGTCAGCGCCTTCGCGGGCTATGAGCACATCATGGGCCTGTACCGGCACGCGATTGCAAACCAGTACCGCTTCTTCAGTTATGGCGATGCGATGTTGTTGACGCGTACGCCAGGTTGAAGCCATCGCCGAACACAGTTCAGCCCCTACATCACAGCACACGCTCCAGCCCTGAACCTGCCCACCTAAAATCTTTGCCATGCTCCAATTCGACCTGCTCAAAACCGACCCCTCCAGCCACGCCCGCCGAGGCACGCTGACCCTGAACCATGGCGTGGTGCAAACGCCGATCTTCATGCCGGTCGGAACCTATGGCACGGTCAAAGGCGTGATGCCACGCAGCCTGCACGAGATGGGCGCGCAGATCATTTTGGGCAACACCTTCCACCTGTGGATGCGCCCGGGGCTGGACATCATGAAAGGCTTTGGTGGCCTGCACCAGTTTGAAAAATGGGACAAACCCATCCTGACCGACTCGGGCGGTTTTCAGGTCTGGTCGCTCGGCGAGATGCGCAAGATCACCGAAGAAGGCGTGACCTTTGCTTCACCCGTGAACGGCGACAAGCTGTTCATGTCGCCCGAAGTGAGCGTGCAGATCCAGACCATCCTGAACTCGGACATCGTGATGCAACTCGACGAGTGCACGCCTTACGAGACCAAGGGGCACCTGACCACCGAGGCCGAAGCCCGCAAGTCGATGGAGATGAGCCGCCGCTGGGCCGTGCGCAGCAAGGACGAATTCGCCCGCCTGGAAAACCCCAACGCACTCTTTGGCATCGTGCAAGGCGGCATGTTCGAGAACCTGCGCCAGGAATCGCTCGAAGCGCTGGTGGAGATGGACTTCCCTGGTTACGCCGTGGGCGGCGTGAGCGTGGGCGAGCCCAAAGAGCAGATGCTGCAAATCATGGCGCACACCCCGCACCGCCTGCCCGCGAACAAGCCACGCTACCTGATGGGTGTGGGCACGCCCGAAGACCTGGTGCAAGGCGTGGCCGATGGTGTGGACATGTTTGACTGCGTAATGCCCACCCGCAATGCCCGCAACGGCACGGTGTTCACCCGCTTTGGCGACCTGAAGCTGCGCAACGCCCGCCACAAGGACGACCCACAGCCGCTGGACACCAGCTGCACTTGCCATGCCTGCGCGGGAACATCTGGCGTGTCGTGGGACAACGGTGGCCGCGACGGTTTCAGCCGCGCCTATATGCACCACCTGGACCGCTGCGGCGAAATGCTCGGCCCCATGCTGACCACCATCCACAACCTGCACTACTACCTGAACCTGATGCGCGAGGTGCGCGAGTCGCTGGACGCAGGGCAGTTCAGCGCGTTCAGGGCGAAGTTCAAGAGCGATCGGGCTCGGGGCGTTTGAGGCAAGGGCTTGAAAGCTAAACTTCAAAGGGTATGAAAGTAAAAAGACCGCCAAAAGGCGGTCTTTTTACTTTCACGGATATCCTCGAGTGAAACTCGATCGACTCCGGATGGCCATTACTTTTGGCAATACACCTTGGCATCTTGAGGTGAATAGATCCCCTGGGAAAGCATACCCAACAAACCATTCAAAAAGGAAGTCGTACGCTCCACCTTCACAACTTTGTCAGGCGATCCGCACACTTCTGCTGCGTTCATGGTTTGGGTTTGACCCAAGCCACTGACAAAAAAGGTTTGCATCTCTTGTTTGCCCAGTGAGCCACCTTGACCATTGATAAAAGCTGTTTGAGTTGTGCAGGCACTCAAAGCCGCAAGAGCAAGGAAGGAAATGAGAATTTTTTTCATGCTGAACTCCTTCTTAACGTGTGCAATAAACGCGGATTTGACGAGGCGTGTAAATGCCCAAAGTCAACATCGTCAAGCCCACGTTACCGGCTGTCAGTTGGGTTTCCACGCGTTGAACTTTTTTGGCTCCGCCACACACTTTGGCTGCATCCACTTCCTGACTTTGTCCAATACCGCCGACAAAGAAAGTTTGAGCATCGTCGAAAGCCGGAGACACATCATTTGCGGTTTGAACATCGAAACGTTGGGTTGCACAACCCCCTAAAGCAATGGCCAATGCCATGACTGTTATTTTTTTCATATCAGTGATACCTATTGAGATTCATGTGAATGATTTCACAACTCAAATTTATCACCATATATTTAATAAAAAATTTTAAGAAGTAAAAACAGTCAAAATTCCAGTGTAGCCATACAGGTGGTGCCGAGCGATCTCACCCGCCGCGAAGAAGCCCACCAGAGGCACATCGCCCAGGGCGTGTCTGATGATCTGCATCTCGGCACTGGGTCCGCCAAAGTGGGGGCCACCGCGGCCGGTGCAGCTGACGTACACCGCGCCTGCGATGCGCTTGCCCACTTGCGGCAAGGTTGGCACCGGGTCATCGCTCAGGCCAATGATGGCCTCAATGGACAGCATCTCGGGCTCAAGTTCTTCGCGGATTTCGGCGCACACCCGCACCAGGTCGGCACGGGCGGCGTGCACATCGCGGCGGCAAAACGTCAGGCGCATGCCGGGCTCAAGATGTTCGGCCACCGCCACGCCTTGGCGCATCGGGTCGAGCCCCACGATGTGACGCACCAGCACATCGGTGCCCAAATTGCCTGCTCGGCCCACACCCGACTGGCCTGCCGGGCTCAAGCCCACCAAGGTGGAGCGCACCACAGGAATGGCTTTTTGCGGCTCGCTCAAGCGGATGTCCAGGGCTTCCAGCATCACGTCCAGCGCAGGCTCGCCATCGAGCGTCAGCACCACATGCTTGTCGGCGGCGGTGATTTCACGCTCGGGGGCCACCGGCTGACAGCCTTGCGTCACACGGGAGAGCAAGGCCACAGAAGGTGCAAACGCCACGCCGCTGAGGCCGCCTTCCAACACGCCACCAGACGCCACGCTTTGAGGCCTGTCAGCGCTCAGGGCAAATTGCACACTGCGGGTGCGGCTCGATGTGAGCCCCCCAAACAAATAGCCTTGCTGCGTCCGCCCGGCCACCTCGGTGATCAGTTCGGCCAAATCGGGCGTGGCCGGATCGGCATGCACCAGCGCGGTGTCGGCCCAGCCGGCGGGCAAAGGCGTCACGCCAGAAAACACGCGGTAGCGCTCTTGCGGCACATCGCAAAGCATGACCGCCATGGCGGGTTCGTCCATGTATTCAGCGTTGTTGACCGCAATGCCCACACCCACCGTGCCCGCCCAATCGCACACGCCGGGCAGTTCCTGGCGCAGATGGTCGAGCAAGGCTTTCGCCTCGTTGGCGTAGTGGTCGGTGATGTACAGCAGCGCCAGCTTGGGCTCAGACGCGTAGTCGGGCAAGGTCATTTGCGCACGCAGCTGCGCGAGCACCAAGCCCGCCGCCATGCGCCACTGCGGATGGGTGGCATGGCCAAACGGAAACAACTTCATGAGGACTTGCGTGTTGCGGCTTTGCGCACAGGGGCTTTGGCCGCCGGTTTTTTGCTCACGCTCGATGTCTTTCTAGCGGGTGCTTTTTTAGCGGCTGGGGCCTTCTTGGCCGATGCCGTGGTGCTGGCACCTTTGGCCGTCATACCCGCCTTCATGGCCTCGGCGGCCACATCTTTCACCGCCGCTGCTGCAATGTCCTGGAACTGCTGCGTCAACGCGCCCCACCACTGCATGGGGTCCACCGCCGGTTTGGCGTTTGACTCGGCTGCAGGCTCTTTCGCCTCATCGGGCGTGGGCTCTTCCTTGGTGGGCTCTGGCGCAGGAGAAGGTGCCGCTTGCGGTGCGGCAGGCTCGGCTGCGGCCGGAGGCTTGGCGGTGAAGGCCTTGGCCAGATCGGCCATGCTCACGTTCATGCTTTGCAGCGTGCTCAAGGTCATCTTCTGGACCTCCATCGCCTGGATGGTGGCCTTGAGCGCGGTGGTGTTTTGTTCCAGCCAGAACAACACCGACTTGAGTTCCTGAATGCGCTTATCGATTTCCTCGACGCTCAGCGTAGGCGCGACCCAGCTGGCCATGCCAGGCACAGCGCCTGCGCCCGCAGCAGGTGTGGCCTGCGCTGCCGTTTTGGACAGGTTTTGCAGGAAGTCAAAACCCGGTACAAATTTGCCAAAGCCGAAGGCGGATGCGTCGCTCATGAAAGTCTCCTCAAGGGGGTGGTGAGCGAAGCTTAAACCAAACGGCTTTCAGTCAGGTCAATGCCTCAATGCTGGTGCTGACCATGGCTGTGTTCGGCGGACATGCCTGTGTTAACCAGCACACTGATTTGTTGTTTGCTTTCAACCCCCTTGGCATCTTTGAACACCAGGGTCAAAGCCACGCTGCTGTCTTTCATCAACGGCGCTTTGAGGTCCATCAACATCAGGTGGTAGCTGCCGGGTTTGAGCTCGACCGGCTGGTTGGCCGGCAAGTCCAGTACAGGCACGGCCCGCATTTTCATGACCCCGCCATCCATCTTCATTTCATGGATTTCGGCCACGCCTGCCACCGGGGTCGACACCGACACCAAGCGGGTGGCTTGGGGTGCGGTGAGCTTCATGAAGGCTCCCGTGGCTTTTTGGCCCTGCACCGTGGCACGGGCCCAAGCAGACTCCACCTTGACGGGCGTCTGTGCCAGCACTTGCGTGCCCAGTGTGGCGGCCAAGAGCCAAAAAGCCGTTTTGAAAATTGTCGACATGTTCATCCTTTGTGGGTGTTTCAGTGATTGTGCGCGCCTTCACCGGCAGACGGCATCAACTCCAATGCGGCTGCAGGGGATTTCAGGTCCGACAGTTTCTGTCCGGGCTTGGGAATTTCTGTCCAGTCCATGCGCCCTTGTTCGCACAGCTGCTGCACCGGCCAATACAGCATGCCGGGCTGCCCGGGCAAGGTACCCACCAGCACAAACTCGTCGTAATGCCCATTGGGCAGCATGTCGTCCGCCGTTTTGGCGGTCCAGCTGATACGCGTCACGTCTTCGGTGATGGTGCGCCCGTGGCTCGTGTAGGGCTGCGCCAGCTTTTCGCGGGTCACCTCCAGACGCCAACCGGCCTTGGGCATGGGCTTGGCACCTTGCACACCCGCCGGAATGTCCACCACGATCTGGCGCGTGGGTGATTCGCCGCAACCGTGGCCGACCTTGAAGGTGGCTTTGTAGCTTTGGCCTGCGGTAGCGACCTGGTATTCGAGCACGGTGTGGGCCGAAGCCCCAAAACCCAGGCTCATGCTCAGGGTTGCCAGCATGGCGCTCAACACGCGTGGGGAAATCTTCATGGTCAGTGTCCTTTAAAAGTTGGCCTTCAGCTCAGCCGTGTAAGTGCGCTGCGGATAGGGATGGAAGTTCCAGTACTTGTCGTTGTTCAGATTGTCGATGCCAAAGGCAGCCGCCAACTGGAGGTTGATCTGCCAACGGGCCCGCACATCCACCGTGGTGAAAGGACTCACGCCCATGTAGGCGTAGCCATTCACGTCCGAGTTGTTGAGCGTGCGGAACTGCTGCCCGCTGTAGCGCACGGCCACAGAACTGGTCCAAGCCGCGTTCCAGCGGTAGCCTGCCAGCAGCGTGGCACGCCACTTGGGAATGTTGGGCTGCATCTTGCCCAAGGTGTCACCCGGCGTCGTCACAAAACCTTGGTTGGCTTTGATCACCGAATCGGCGTAAGTCAGACTGCCCGACACATCCAACCCCGGCAAACCCAGCCCTTGCCAAGTGAATGCGCCCTCCAGACCTCGGGTCTGGATGCGGTCCACGTTCTGCACGCGGCTGATGGTCTTGTTGCCCGCAGCGGGGTCGATCACCGACTGCGAGTAAATGCCGTCTTGTGTGTCTTCTGCGAATGCGGTCACACGCCACTGCGTCTTGTCAAGGTTCTTCTCGTAACTCAGCTCCTGGGTCCAGGACTTTTCTGGCCGCAGGTTCGGGTCGTTGATGTACTGCGAGTTGGTCGTCGATGTGGCACCGTACAGCTCATACACGGTGGGCATGCGCACGGCGCGGCCCACGGCGTATTTGACGAAGGCGTCGTCGGCGATCTGTTTGGACAAGGCCGCTTTGGGCGACAAGAAGTTTTCGCTGCGATCGGCAAATGACTGGCTGCTGCTCGATGAGAAACGTGTCAAGCCCTGCATGGCGCTCCAGTGCTCGGCACGCAGACCCAGCACAGCGCGCCAGTCGGGGGCAAAGCGCCAGGTGTCTTGCGCGTACAGGCTTTGCAGCTGGGTGCGACCGCCGACTTCGCTGGCCACAGCACCGGCCGCGTCGGTGGTCCAGTTGCCCGCGATGTTGGAGCTCAGGTAACGGAGTTTGTAGTTGTCTTGCTGCGCGCCAAAATCCACCACGTGCTCGCCCTTGGGACCTTGGGGTCGCCAGGTGCCACGCAGGGCCAGGTTGTTCCAGCCTGTGCCGGAGCCGTCCGCGATGGTGCCCGCCCCGCCACTGGCAGCATTGGGCAACGTGTTGTTGGCACCGTTCTGGCGCTTGGTGTCCGAGCCGTAGTCATAAAGGCTGGCGGCGACTTCCCAGTCAAATACACCTTGCGTGCGGCTCTTGACCGACAGGCCATGCAAGGTGTGGGTGAGCTTTTCGTTGGTCAGGGGCAAGTCACCGCCTGTCAGCGCAGAGTAGCTACGGCCGTTGATGTTGATCGCACCGCTGGTGACGGTTTGCCCCGAGGCGTTGCTCAGGTAGGACTGTGGACGTCCCTCGGACGTGTTTTGCCAGATGCCCAGCGTGTAGGTGGCGCGCACCGTGGGGCTGAAGTCATAGGCCACCTTGGCCTTCACATGGTCCTGCACCGTGTGGTACTGCGTGGCTGTGCCCAAAATCAACCAAGGCGCATTGGCGCTGCTCAGGCCGGGCACCGCACCGCTCACAGCCGTGCCTGCTGACCCCGCCGTGCCCGTGCTCACCGTGCGGGTGGCAAATGTCAAAGGCTGGCCCTGGCTGTCGGTGTGGTTCAGGTTGAGGAACCAAGACCAATCACCTGAACGGCTGCCCAACGATGCACTGGACTGCCAGCCACCGTAAGTGGCATGGGTGTTGTACAGGTCAAAGGGCTGGTGGGTGTAAGCCATCTTCACCGAGCCCTCGAGTTTTTCGGGCATCTTGGTCGTGTACTCGACAACGGCGCCCACCGAGTTGCCCGGATAAGCGGCAGAAAACGGGCCGTACATCACGTCCACGCGCTCGATCTCTTCGGGCGTGACCATGCCCCAGCGCGGCGGAAAGCTCAGGCCACTGACGCCGTTGCCCAGGTAATTGCTGAGCAAGATGCCGTCCGCATAGACCGCCGAGCGAGCGCTGTTGCCCGTGCCCGAGGCGCGGCTGGACATGATGGCGTGGTTGTAGTCGCCGATGTAGCGTTTGCGCACCAGCAGGCTGGGCAAGTACTTGAGCGCATCTTCGCTGTCGGTGGCGTTGATGTTTTGCTCAATTTGAGCCGCCGTGATGCCCTCCATGGTGGCGGGGATCTGCGTGGGCAGTGAGGTGGGTTGCTGGCTGATGATGGTGACCACACCAGCGTCTTTGTTGGGGGCCTTGTCGGCTTGCTGGGCGGAGATGACAAAGGGGTAGGCCATGGCGAGTGCCAAGGCCATGCGGTGCTTGCGCATGAAAATTTCCTGAAAACGAAACAAGGATGACGCCCATGCGCAGACAGCTGCGCAGCGTCAACAAAAGCAGTTCAGGAAAAAGCAGGCGGGCCGCGTGGCGGCAGAGGAGAGCCGGTCAGCCAGGCAATGTGGGCTGCAGGGATGGGGCGCAGGGCATAGGCCAAGGCACTGGAAACATCGAACTGGGGCGAGACCGGCAAGGGCGGCGTCACCACGCTGGCGCACAGCGGGCAGTCCATGCCACTGGACGCAGGCGACTTGTCGGCCGAGCCGTCCTCGGCAGTCACCATTTTCATGCCCATGGTCGAACAAATCATTTGTCCCCCCTGGGGATGGACCAGCGGCGAAGCCACCGCCACCCCGATGAACAACGCGAACCACACCAGCACGAGGCGGGTGAGCACATGGGCGTTGCGCAGGGTTTGCAGGGTGGACATGTGGGGATTATCGCTGCTTTACGCTTGGGTTTGACTGACAGGACACTTGACCCGCTTTCAGCGGATCAGGCTCACCGCCTTGATTTGCGCCCACACCGCCTGCCCTGGCTGCAGCTGCAGGCGATGGACTGCGCGGGCGGTCACGCGGGCCAAAACGGTGGTGCCCTGGGCATCGAGCCGCAGCAGCACCTGCTGGCCCGAAGCCTCTGGTGCCATGCTGTGGATCAAGCAGGCCAGATGGTTCTGGATGCTGGTGCCCTGAGCGCGCTCCAAGGTGATGCTAACGTCACGCGCCAAAATGCGCAGACGCACTCTGGCACCCAGGTCCGCGCCCGAATCGGCCACCCACAGATCACCACCGGGCAGGTTCAAGCGGCACAGGCCCCAGTCGGCATCACGTTCGGTCAGCTGTGCATGCACCAAAGCGCCCACATCATCGCCCAGGCTGATGGGGGTCTGTACCGAGGCCAACACCTCCTGCACGGGGCCCGAGGCCTGAATTTGCCCCTGATCGAGCACCACCAGCGTGTCGGCCAAGCGGGCCACTTCTTCGGCCGAATGGGTCACGTACAACATGGGCACCTTCAGGTGCTTGCGCAATTTTTCCAGCCAAGGCAGCACCTCTTGCTTGCGCTGCGCATCCAGCGCGGCCAGGGGCTCGTCCAGCAAGAGCAAGCGCGGCTTCACCGCCAAGGCACGGGCCAGCGCCACGCGCTGGCGCTCGCCGCCCGACAAGCGGCCAGTGTGCCTCCCCAGCAAATGCCCGA
>Ga0228700_1001263_pt1 | contig 17120 bp, 22 predicted proteins | sample McNCre317_Aug_MG_FD_178019 | JGI IMG/M metagenome (GOLD analysis project Ga0228700, IMG submission 178019) | Freshwater microbial communities from McNutts Creek, Athens, Georgia, United States - 3-17_Aug_MG | ecosystem: Environmental > Aquatic > Freshwater > Creek | place: USA: Georgia...
GAGGAATCGGGTGGTGTGGGAACCGGGTACGACACAATAAACCTTTTGACATTTTCCCCTGTTGGAAGATCAAGCCTCGTGGCCAACTATCAGCGGGTTTGAAATTAGGAGTCACAGACCATGGCGCAGTTCTCTAGGTACAATGCGGTAAACCAGCTTTTGGACGTAGCTGGTTCAGAGCGTCAGGCAGGCGATCGTCTGCTGACCGATGAGACTGGTGGACTTGGTTCTCCGATCATCCTGAACTCAGGCGTCCTGGCAACCATCACGGCTTTCTCGACGCCGAACCTTACGGTCGGTGGCTTGACGGGCCAAGGCGCTTCGAGCGTAGGAACGCTCATCTCCTTGCGTAACGCGGAGAAGGCGGGCAACAACGGTGTTTTCCGCGTCCTTGTCAATAACTCGGCTACGAGCAACGACCTGGACAACGTGAACGGGTACTTCCCGGACGCGAACTCGGGTAGCTTGATCTGGGAGCAGTACAACGCGGGTGCTGCCGCGTCGATCGGTACTGTGGTTCTGGGCATCGTGACCATCACGGGCCTCCAGAACATGACCGCGAACTCGGTTGGCGGGTTCATCACAATCTCTGGGGCAGCTTCCGGAGCCAACAACGGCACGTTCTTGATCACCGAGTACGTCTCGGCAACGAGCGTCAAGTACGCCAACGCTTCGGCTGTAGCTTCGGACGCAAACAACCCGAACATCGGGTGGGTTGAGCGTCTTCCTTACAGCCTCAACGACGACCTGGACATTGAGCGTTCAGACCGTACCTACATCAAGGGCGTCAATTACGATCAGCCGGTTCCGACGTTCACTCGCCCAACCCTCACGGGCGTGAACATTCCGGTGAATCTCTCCAACATCGCGGGTAAGACCCTCGATGCGCACGCGAAGTCTGTCAATCGCGGTAAGTTCGAGTGGCCTGTAGAAGTCACTCTCACGAACCTCTACGGAGCTGGCACGCTCAAGCATGCCGACTCCAGCGACACGACGGGTGTGCCGGTCTTCGATGCTGCTCCGTTTACAAACGATTGGACGAGCTGCTTCGTGCAGGTTGTGGATGAGGACACCGGCAACGAGCTGGAGGTCTTGGCGGGTCCGCAACAAGGTCAGCGTATCTTCGGTCAGACGTACGCTGGTGCTTCAAGCTCTCCGAACAGCGTGGAGATCCGTTGGTACTCGTGCGCGATGAGCGAGAACATCGCTACTTCCAGCACGGCGTATTCGTGGGAGAAGGGTGCCTCGGAAGCTAAGACGGGCACCACGACAGTCACGGTTGTTCCGGGTGTCTCGCCTGCTTCGGCTCTCACGGGCCTCACTGGCGGTGGCTTTGGTGCGGGTGATGTTGGCACGTACCTGACGATCACGGGTTCCTCCAACCCGGCGAACAATGGCACCTTCGTCATTCTCTCCGTCCAGGGGCCAACGGCTGTAACCGTAAGCAACGCGAGTGCAGTTGCAGAAGGTCCGACGGCTGCGGTCACGTGGCTCCAGAAGTGGATCGGATCCGTTACGGTTGTTGCTGGGGCTAACGGCGCGATGGCTCTCACGGGCCTCACGGCGGGCGGCTTCGTTGGTGGCGATGTTGAGTCCTGGTTGGTTATCAGCGGGCTCTCCAACGGTGCCAACAACGGCTCCTTCGTGATCATTTCCGTGCAGTCTCCTACGGCTGTTACGGTTCAGAACCACGCAGCGGTTTCTGAGGGTCCCACGGCTTCGGTCCAGTGGGCTCAGTACGCGAAGACGCAACCGACAGTCGTCAACGTGACGTACGGTTTCAACCAGCGTCTTGACCAGCTCGATCAGAACGCCTGGCGCTTTCCGATGGTTGGTGGGTTGGTGTCCGATGCGGATCTCCGCCAGGACATCATCGACCTCCAGTCAACGGGCGGTTGGGCCGACGGGACCACAAACCTCTCGACCTACCTCACGAACACGGGTTCGTACTACATCTTCTCGACGCTGCCCGGTGGCGCTGGGGATACGGTAGTCTCAGCGCTCAATGCGCTGAACCAGCAGATCGGTATCCGTGACTACACGGGTCCGTATCTCACGGACGGTCAGACCATTACGGCATCGCTTCAAGCGTTGTCGGATGCGATCAATACGGCGTCAGTCGTTCGTACGATTGAGCGTTTGACTGTGGCCATCAACGCGAACACTGCTCACACGCTTCCGGGCGGTATCACGTACACGCTCGATGGTACCAACAACGGTAAGTACCTGTTCGTGTTTTGGCGCGGTCTTCTTCGTGACCCGGGCACCGTGGCCAACGGTGACGACTACCAAGAGACGAGCACTACGCAGATCACCCCGTACTCGAAGATCAACGCAAACGACCACATCACGTACATGACCTGATCCTGATGGCGTTTCGCGTTGACATGGTGGTGAAGGAAGTCCCGGTGCCCCCGAACGGCTTTTGTCGTTCGGGGCACTCGGCTCCCAAGTTATTCCAACGAGAACCGCATAAACCGGCGGTTCCGACAAGGTTCTTCCAGGTGTCCTCAGACCTGGATTCAACCATCAATGGCGTCTATTGCGAGCCCTGCCTCATCGTGTCCAGGGCTATTGCGAATGGGCAGGTTGAGGTACGCAGAGTGTCTAAAGATGAACTGCCAGCGGTCATAACGTTGGCCAAATAGATAGGAACCAGATCACATGATTGAGAACGCACCGCCTCAGACTCGGCCTCAAACCCCCAACTACTCCAATTACCAGCCCAACGACGAATTGTTGCGGTTGCGTAAGCGAGTGACAGACCTTCTGAGATTGGGGGCTGCCACCCCTGAGACGTTCGCTCAATCTATCCTCCAGATTTGGCAAGAGACTGAGCGGCATCGTCAGAGCAGCATGGAGCAAGCTGAGGACCACCTGCGTAAGTACCATGCGTTGGTCGCCCAAGCGCAAGGCTTCGCGATGCAGTCCTCCATCCTGTACTCGGTCATCAACGGCTATGCGACGATTGAGGAACGTAAGGCTCAAGAGTTGGCAGCCCGCGAAGCGGAAGCCAAGGCAGCGGCTGGATCAGAACCTGAACCCGAGCCCGGACTTGAGCCGGAACCTGCGGCGGCACCTAAGCGGGGGCGGCCACGAAAGCAGTGAATGGGGATCTCGAAAGCCGACCTGGTTGATGCAGATGTTTATGACGCCACAGAACTAAACACTGATGGCTCGGTCGTCTTTTTAACCCTTACGGTCGTCTCCACCACTTCGGGTACGAACACGGTAGTGGTGAACCTCGCCGCAGATGGTGAGGGGATCTATTATGGTAAAGATCACCCGGTAGAGGTGGGCGACACCGTTATCATTTCGGGGACCTCCGGGGGCCTAGGGGACGGCACCTTCATTGTAGCTTCCGTGGTGAACGATTTGACCTTCACTACCGTGGGGGCCATCGGCACATCTACCGGCGGTTCGGCCTCGTTTAAGTTCCCTCCTGGTGCGCAAGAGATCGGGTTCAAGCCCGACTACCAGAACACGACCTCGAACAACCAGCTCCAACTGGCTGTTACGGATATCTCGAACGCAACACTCCTAGACGATGAGCCTGGGAATGTGGGCATCACGTATTCGATCACTCGTTCAGGGTCTAAGGTTACTCAAGAGAAGTGGGTCAACACGAGTAACTCCCGAACGATCAAGCAGATCGATTACACGTACACGGGGACCAACGTGACTTCGGAGGTACGAAAGGTCTTTTCGGCTGCTGATGGTACGACCGTGATTGCTCAGAAGACCCTGACCTACAACTACTCGGGCAGCACCGTTACGGGCGGAACCACTACGAGGAACGTGTAATGCCTGGCGTACTTCCGCTATCTCCGTTCCCAGTCTTTGCTGACGCACATCAGCAAGAGGTGCAGGCCAACGCGACTTTGACGGCCAGCGGGTCCAGTGCCTTTACGGGATACGGGGACAAGGAAATCACGCTTGTCGTCAACGTTCTGGCAGCCCCCACGGGTACGCTACCAACCCTCCAGTACACGCTCCAAGAGGTGGACCCCGGGGATGGGATTACGGTGTTTGGACAGACCGTATCGACGGTTTCCATCACTGCCGTCGGGGTGTACGAGGTCACGATTCGAGCGACCTTGGGTGGGACCCTAAAGGTCTCCTGGGCGGTCGGCGGCACGCTTCCTAGCTTCACTCAGGTCTACGCCACGCTGGTTTCCAAAGCGACTACAGCGAGCACAGGCGTAGACGCTTCGGGGGTAGAGCGTCCTATTCTGGTTGACTCCAGTGCTCGTGAGATCGTGGTGGGTCCTGGCGTGGCAGGAACACCAGCAGGCGGTGTCCTAAGCGTTCAGGGTGTTGTGGGGGGCACCGCCCTTCCAATCTCCGGTTCCATCACAGCGACCAACCCAAGTGTTGGGTCGAATGCAGCGGCAGCCCCCACTTCGTCTACGCAGGTGGGTGGTACGGATGGGGTCAATCTTCAAGCTGCCCATGTCTTTGATGCCGACACAGGGGCTGGAAGTCAGTATGTTCTAGGCACTGTCCTTAGAAAGTCTGCTTCTGGGGGTTCTGTTGAAGCAGGTACAGCCACCGATCCGCTTCGAGTAGACCCAACGGGCACTACGGCTCAGCCAGTTACGGACAATGGCGGCTCCCTCACTGTAGACACTCCTCAGCTTCCAGCGGCCTTGGTCGGCGGTCGCCTTGATGTGGTGGTGGGGGCCGCTTTACCGGCGGGCACCAACAACATCGGTGACGTAGATGTTCTTACTGTTCCGGCACCTCTTTCAACTACAGGTGGTGGAACAGAGGCGACCGCTCTAAGGGTGACGGTTGCGAATGACTCAACCGGCGTCCTTTCGGTTGATGACAACGGTGGCTCTCTTACCGTTGACGGTACCGTCACTGCGAACCAAGGGACCGCTGCTGCAACGGCCGGGGCTTGGCCTACAAAGGTCACAGATGGCACCAACACAGCGGCGGTCAAAGCAGCCTCAACGGCGGCTGTAGCTGCGGATCCGGCGTTGGTTGTAGTCGTGTCTCCGAATAATTCAGTGGCCATCACGGCGGCCTCACTTCCGTTGCCGACTGGGGCTGCAACCGCTGCAAACCAGACCACTCTTGGGAATCAGACAACCAAAATTAATGATGGGACCAATACTGCTGCCGTAACGGCCGCCAGCACTGCTGCCGTCGCTACGGACCCTGCGTTGGTTGTTGCGATCTCTCCCAACAATACGGTTTCAATCACCGGGGGGAAGTCCAACAACAACGTAGCGCCTGGGGCTACGAATTTAGGTACGCTCCCTGCTATCGCAAACGCTGCCAACCCAACATGGACCGAAGGCAACCAAGTCGGCCTTTCGGTGTCGCTGTCAGGCGCTCTGCGGGTGGTTCAGAACGCGGCGGGACTGCTGGCCAACTGGTGGGCCGTGCGTGTTACGGATGGTACGAACACCATGCCGACTGCCGATGTAGCGGCACGGTCGCTGTTCGCGCGCATCACTGACGGAACCAACACAGCGGCAGTGAAGGCGTCGGCTACAGCTCCGGCGTCCACAGATCCTGCGCTAGTCGTCACGCAGTCGCCGAACGACCGTAGCGTGGTTGCTTCTGCTGCGACTCTTACCAACGTGGCGTCGTCAGCTACGAGCGTGTCTCTACTGGCCGCGAACACCGCTCGCTATGGCGTGATCGTGTACAACGACTCCAACCAGACGTTGTACTTGAAGTACGGTACCACCGCTTCGACAACTAGCTTCACGTATCTCCTGACTCCGAAGGCTACATGGGAGATGCCGTTCCCGATCTACCAAGGCGCGATCGATGGGATCTGGTCTTCCGCTAACGGTGCCGCACGTATTACGGAGCTAACCTGATGCTTCGGGAGCCTTCGGTACATTTATATGTGGACGCAGAGATCTCGTCTCTGACCGTCAAAGCTGCGCCTGTTCCCGCTGATTTGGTGTTGATTGAAGATTCTGCCAATGGGTTCGCAAAGAGAGCCGCGTCGCTGAGTGCTTTGGCTACGGGGGTTAACGCTCCTACGCAAGTCAGCGACACCGCGTCTACGACAACCTCATCTCTAACCGATGTAGCGATAGCTACACTAAATCAAACCCCGGGTGCCGGTAACTACGTGTTGTGGGCCTCGATCCAGTGGTCAGGATCGTCGTCCGCTACGGTGGCTACGTTTTCGATCTATATCAACGGTGTTCAGTACGCAGGTACCGAACGTGCTCAGCGTGTTACGGCCGGTGGTGCTCAGATGGTGAGTTCAGCGATGGTCTACATTGTTGGCGTGGGGGCGGGTCAAGTTGTGGATATTCGCTGGAGGACCACCGCAGGAACTCTCACTGGAACTAACCGTAATATGATCTTGTGGAAGGCGGCGTAATGACTGAGTACACTTACAGCATTGCCGGGGACTTCCCTAATCATGTCCTGAGTACGGATCGTTTGACTTTGGAGATCCGTGCGAGCGCTATCGTTACGGCATTGGACCATATCGATACCGTGGGGGATGCGTGTAGCGTTTGGTTCAAGGACGCGCTGTCCGTTGGCGACGAGGCTGTGCTGGACGCACTGGTAGCCGCGCACTCAGGAGAGCCTGTTGTTGAACCACCTGCTCCGGTGAGCGTGTTTGGCGACAAAGGTAACGCTAAGCAGAATCCAGACGGCTTGTTGCAGACCACGGGTGAGCCTCGTATCGGTACTGAGGTGATCTACGGCACGCACAATTTTGCCGATAGGACTACGTGGTCTAGTGATTCTGTGCGCGTTGCTGACGAAGCCGCCGTGGACTCAGGGGACGGGCTGACGTGGAACTTGGCGCACCCGTTCGTGATTGACATGATTCACGGCAAGGTCTTCGACGAGGACCAGTACGTTCGTGATCAACAGGCCGCGAACCCTTCTGACCCCCACGGCTTCGCTGTAGTGGTAAAGGTGGACGGCGTAGAGAAAACCATGCGTGAGCCGCTGGAAGGGTCTGGCGGAGACTACGAAGTGAACTACGTGGACGGGAAGATCGTGTTTTTCTCGTCGCAAGCGGGGGCTGCCGTTACGGTGAGCTACTCCTACGAGAACGGCAGCACGTTCTACATCATTCCTGACCCTGGCTTTGACCTCGACATCGAGAAGGCCAAGGCAATGTGGAGTGACAACTTCGTGATGAACGACGCGGTGCGCTTCGAGATCTGGGGTTACGCTGGTGTGTTCGCTCCGCAGCTCGGGTACCCGTTCACAACGAAGATCCCCCTGACCACCACGGAGTATCGGACGCTCACGCAGCTCACCAGTGAGGCGTCTGAGTACACACCCCACGCTGTGCCTGCCACGGGCGGTTCCGTACGGGGCATCCAGTCTGCTCGGCACGCCACGCACTTTCGCTACGGAACGATCCGACGCTTGCTTTCGGCAGCAGGTATCGAGCTTCGAGTTCGCACAGGGCACGATCGTGTGATGGGTGGGGAGTTTGCAACGGCCACGTTCTACTGCGTGGTCCGACCGGAGGCGACATGAGAGCGCTCGTACTCAGCGGCGGTGGGGTGAAGGGTGCTTATCAAGTGGGTGCTCTCAAGAAGTGGATGGCTGAGGACGGCCGGGATTACGATCTTGTGGCTGGTATCTCGGTAGGGGCGCTGAATGCCTCAGTCTTGTGCCAGACCCCTAGTGGAGATCCTAAGGCTTCTTGGGACACCCTGGAAACCACTTGGGCACGGGTAGATAACAGCCGGATCAAGAAGTCGTGGAAGCCTTTCGGCGTTCTTGAGTCCTTGTGGAAGCAGTCCGTGTACAACTCAGAACCCCTTCAAAAGTGGGTTCGATCTGGAGTTGACCCTAAGAAGATCCAGGCATCAGGGCGCAAGCTGCGCGTTGTGGCGGTTTCCCTCAACACGGGGGAGACGCGGGTAGCCACGGAGTCCAGTGGGGACATTCAAGAGTGGGTCAGTGCTTCCGCCGCCTTCCCGGTGATGCTTACGCCTATCGAGCTAGAGGGCCAGTCTTGGGTGGATGGGGGGCTTCGGAGCGTCACCCCGCTGGGTGAGGCGATTCGTGCCGGGGCTACTGAGATCGACATGATCTTGTGCTCCAGCACCAAGCTGATCCCGCCCTACCGTCCAAAGGAGCATGCGGCCATTCCTGGGTGCCTCATGCGGTCGCTCGAAATCATGACCAACCAGATCCTGCGGGACGACCTCCGGATCTGTGGCCTCAAGAACGAGCTGGCCCTCAAGGGCGGGCCTCACAAGCAGGTGAAACTGCGGGTTCTGGAGCCCTCAGTGCCCGAGTTGACCCCTGACTCCTTGGAGTTCACGCAGACCATCGTCAAAAAGCTCATCCAAATCGGTTACGACGACGCCTGTCGAGCGGGTTGAGTTCAAACCCGCACTTCCTTTTATGGTCTACCTCTCACGAAGGACGATGGCTCACTGAGTGAGACCCCGCACCCCTTGTTCATTGCTCGCTAAGGCGAGACGGAGAGGCACAACATGTTGAGACTCATTCACAACCAGACCGTTCAAGGGGCCATCCTGGTCGATGACATCGATGACGGCCTCCCGAACAAGGAAGTCCACCGTTTGGGCTCAACCGCTGATCCCAAGGCCTACGTACGGGACGGCTATGCCAACAAGCCCAAGCAGTCGTGCTACGTGCCCCGCACACAGGCGAGCACGGGCTTCCCGTTGATCCAAGGCTACATCACCTTGAACGAGACGCCTCGCGTCACGCTCTCGGCCGGTAAGGGTAAGATCGCGGGTCTCCAGACCGCCGGTCTTGTCACTGTGGTGTCGTTGGTGGCCTCCGACTTGGCAGCCCCCACGCTGACCCTGGCGGACAAGGACACGCCCGGTGCAGGCGACCTGACCCTCACAGGGACCACGTTCCTGTCGGTGGCTCCGGACGTGACCACGGTCGTGATCACGGGTACGGGCGCTGTCACCCTGACTTCTACCCAGATCATCTCGGGCGGCGGCACGGTCGGCGCGACTTCGATTTTCATCCCGGCCGCTTTGGTCCCGGGTATCGCCAACGCGACCTCGTTCGTCAAGGTGTTGGCTAACGAGGTCTACACCGCAACTGTCGCCGTCTCGTGAATCTCAAGAGAGCCTAGAGTGTGCAATACCGCTACATCCCGTGGATCTTGGAGCAAGAGGGTACGGACTTCCAGTCCGTGCATCAGCGGTGGCGTCCGAATAACCTCTTCCTCTTGCGCCAGGTCCAACTCATCCTCAAGGACGTACGCTCGCGGTACACGAACCTTGAGCTTGCGAGGGGTGAGCTGCAATCGCTCGAATACGCTGCGAAGTACATCAAGTACCTCCAGCGTATGCGTCTCTGGGTTCGTGCGGCCAGCTTCGCGTGGCAGGCGGATCAGCTCAGCTTTCTCAAGTCCGTGGCAGGGTTCTACTCGGACTACGGAGCTGTTCTTCGCTTGTTGAAGACCGATCAACTACGCGGAAAATTTACGGAACCCGCAAACCCAGAACTGAACACAGGAGTCTAGTCATGCGCGTTGGAGTCATTCGTGGAGATATGCCGGGTCCCGTCTCGATCATGGACCTGGAAACCGTTAGTCAGTACAACCCGCCCACCGAGCCCGAGGGTCAGGAACGCCGTATCGGCCGTCCCGACACTACGGTTGTTGGTGCGGCACTCGCCGTGATCCCGGCGGGCAGCCAGGGCACGGTCAACGTGTCGGGAGGTGCTGCAATCACGGGCCTCAACAACGTGCTTCGCGCCAAGGTTTCGGCTTCGGCGGGCTTCACGGTCGTGACCGTGGGTATCGCAGTCTACGCCTCAGGGACCGCCTTGGTGGCTGCTGTGAACGCCGCGTTGGCCACTGCGGGTCTTGCCGCTACGGCACGCCTGAACGGCAACTTCCTGGTTCTCCAGAGCAACACCCCCGGCGTGGGCAGCTACCTCAACATCGATTCGGTGGCGAACGGCTCGACCTTCAACACCCCCGTGGGCTTCGCGGTCGGCGGTGAGGTCACGACGGTCCCCACGGCAGCCGCAGTCATCACGGCAACCTTGCCCGTGGGCGGCCCTCTGAACGTCTCTACCGCGACCCTAGTGGCCACGGTGGGTGACGGCGGAACCGCAGCACAGCTCAGCGGTTTGGCTGACTCGATCGCTCCGCACTTCGTGGAAACCGATGTGGCGATCAAGAGCTTCCAGGTCGGGATGATCTCGGGCTTCCGTAGCGCAAGCTACAACCCGGACACCCGTCGGGTCCCCGCGATTGTCAACGGAGCCGCCATCTCAGTGGTGCAGGACGACGGCAGCACGCCGTTCGTTGCCCCGCTGACGGTCATCACTGCGGCTGCAAGCGGTGCTCCCAATGCCGGTGACATCACGATCACGGGCACGAACCTGGGTGACCCCGAGGTTCAGTCCACGGTGGTCAAGGTGACCTCTGCGGACGGTGCAACCACCGTGAAGCTCTACCAGGCTGTCATCCAAGCAACGCTCTCGGGCGGCACGCAGGGCTCGGTAGCGGCCACTAGCATCGTGATCCCGGCCTCTTTGCTGAACGGTCTGGGCGTCGCTGGATCCAGGGTCATCGTGCAGTACACGAGCTTCGCCTCGAACGTCTTCACGGTAACCTGATCTGAGTCGGAAGTACCTCAGGGCCCCCACTAGGGGGCCCTGCTTAGATGTAGACCCGAATAAGGGATGAGATTCAAACTAGCACCCCATGGGTGCTCAAATGAGGATTCAGAATGCAGCCCAATAAGGTTTCCAAGCCCGGAGAATTCCGGACTCCTGATCTCTACTTCGCGGCCTACCTCCAGACCGCCGGTGTTGAGATGGTCCGTACCGATCGCGAATCCGGACGAGTCTACTTCGTGTTTGACTCGACCATCGCTGACATCGACGGCCTCAAAACCGGGTGGTTCAACAACACAGGTAAAGTGGCAGCGCAACCTTACGCTCACAATGTAAAAAGCCTCAAGAGCGTTTGCCATATGACGTGACATAAACTTTTGGTGTAATCGCTATGTTATGACAAAGCGATGCCCTAAGTGCTGTCTAGTCAAACCCCTTTCTGAGTACCACTTACGGACTGGAACACAGCTTCCGAGGTCTCGCTGTAAGATCTGCACTAACGCAGACAACATTGCTCGTGCGGCGGCCAACCCTGAGAAGCACAACGCCCGTTCTAAGGCTTGGCGTGACGCCAATCCTGAGAAGCATTCGGCGACTGTGCTGGCTTACCGTCTAGCCAACCCTGAGCGCGTCCGTAACAACCATTTCAGGACAACCTACAAAGTAGAGTTCGACGCTTTGTGGCAGGCGCAGAGCGGCCTATGCGCTTCGTGTGGTAGGCCCATGCAACGAGAGGGTAAGGACCCTGATTCCGTGTGTATTGACCATGACCGTACGTGTTGTGCTGGGGGCAGGGCCTGCGGCAAATGCGTTCGAGGGCTTATCCACCGGAACTGCAACCTAGTTCTTGGTTACGCAAAGGATGACATCGAGATCCTGCGGGCGGCTATCGCCTATCTTGAGCGTTGGGCGGCACGTCCAGCTCGTTAATCCTTGTATCACCGCACCTAATCGGTGGCCGGTGTCGCTCGGCCGGAAGATCGAATCAGATTTCCATCTCTAACCCGAGGATTGACCCATGGCTGCCAAGAAAGAATCTCTCTCCAACGCCCTTCTGGACGCTGTACTTAGCAACGTCTCGTACACGTCTCCTGCGTCAGTCTTTGCTGCGCTTTACACGGTTGCTCCGACCGCGACGACCGCCGGTACGGAAGTCACCACGGGTGGCGGCTCGCTGTACGCTCGCGTTTCGGCTTCCTTCTCGGCTGCCGCTGCGGGTGCGACCTCCAACTCTGGTGCCGTTACGTTCCCGGTTGCGGGTTCGGCTTGGGGCACGGTTGTGGCGGCTGCCATCTGCGCTGCGGGTGTGGCGGGTGTGGACGACGCTCTGTACTTCGGTAACCTGGGCACGTCCAAGGTTGTCGGAATCGGCGACCAGCTCAACTTCGCGATCTCAGCCTTGTCTGTGACCGAGAGCTGAAGTGTTGGTGCAACCCGAGAGATAGGGGCATCTAGGTGCCCTTATCTCTTACTGCCTTGTCTCTAGTTGGAGGGTTGGACTATGCCGATCGTTGAAATCGATGCAGCGTTTGCTGGTGACTCCACCCTTGGGGCAGCGGCGGCCATGTTCTACGAGGCTGGTTCCTCGATGGCAGGCGACTCCGCTGTTGGGGCGGGGGCAGGGTTGTTCTTCTCTGTGTCCAGCACGATGGTCGGCGACTCCGCTGCTGTTGTGGGCGCGAACATGTTCCTTGCTGGGTCCAGCACGATGGCTGGCGACTCGGCGTCCCTGTTGACGGGTGCTGCGTCCTACTCGGCTTCTACCGCGATGGTCGGTGACTCCAGTGCGGGTCCGGCGGCCAACATGGCGTACCAGGGCACCAGCACGATGGTGGGCGCTTCGGTTGTTATAGCCAACGCTGGGGAGTTCGATACCGATACTCTCGCGTTGTCCGGTGACTCGACGTTCTCTGCGTCTGCGGGTTTGCTGGGTGCCTTGAGTCTATTCTTGGTGGGCAACTCGTCCATGGTGTTTGACCCCGCCGGGATCACGATTGTGAATTTCTCGCGTGGGTCACAGATCCCCGCGACTGCGAAGCCTGTGACGATTCCAACGGTTCGGGTTGTTCCGCCTGGGCCCCCGGCACCCAACTACTCTGTGGGCGCTCCTGTGCGTCGTAACCCTCGTAAACAAGGTCTGTGAGCCATGGCGCTGATCGACATTTCGGCTGAGCTAAAGGGTTCATCGGCTGCGGTCGTTGTGCCGGTCCGCATCATCTCGGCGACAGCTTCTTTGACAGGATACGCGGCCAGTAACGTGGGTCGTCCCCCGGCGCAGCCCTCGCAACAACCCGTGCCCGAGAAAGCCCCTGGAGCCTAATGGCAACTACTCGCGGCAGAGTCGTCCAAGCTAACCAAGTCGTTCTGGATCAAGTTGACTTCTTCCAGCCGGACGGCTTTACGCGAGTTGTCGGTCTGATCCCAGCGTCGTTGGTTTCGCAGATCTTCTACAACAACACGATTCAGCCTTGGCCCCTTGTCTCTGGGCTCGGGGTTACGGACGCTCAGGTGACTTCGGGTCGCGTGTACTTCAACGAAGTACCGGGATCACCGGGTTTCTACAACGTGCGGTTCCGGCCCAATGCTCTTGGGTTCTGGCGTAACCTTTTGACGTACCCGCCGGGACTCCAGATCTCGGCCCAAGACTTCGATGTGGTGCAGAGCCTCCCGACTTCTGAGGGCGGGCTTCATGCTTCATTCATAAAGCCGCAAGGTAGTGGAGACTGCTGCTAATGCCTAAGACCTACTACCTCGACAACAATTTCCTGAACGCGGCGCTTCGCGGCATTCCGTTCACGCCCCCTGCTTCGGTCTACGTGGCTCTCTACACGGTAGCCCCGGGCGTTGGCGGCGGTGGTACCGAGGTTGCGGGCGGTTCGTACGCTCGTCAGACCGTGACGTTGACAGCGCCTGTCAACGGTCAGTGCTCGAACACGGCGGACGTGTTGTTCCCGGTGGCTTCGGCCAGTTGGGGTACCATCGTATCGTTCGCGTTGTTGGATGCCTCATCGGGCGGCAACATGCTGTATTTCGGTAATCTGAGCACTCCGCGCCTTGTTTTGGCGTCGGATCAGGTCCGTTTCCCGACCGGGCAACTTGTGGTACAGGAGACTTGAGATGCACCCCGTCAAAGCTTTTGAAGACGCCCTTCTGAGTGCCCGCGTAGCGGAACGTTTTGCCGCAGAGGACCCCACTCGTTTTTCGGAGCACGAAGGCGAGCAAGTCTTGAAGGAGACCGCTCGTAAGCTCGGCACGAGTTGGCGTTTCGATGGCGCAGGGTGGGAGTCCTTTCCTGAGGGGTGGACCGGGAAGATCTACGATAACGATTCCACCTCGGGCATTACGGTGCATGTGACGAAGCGCGGCCTTACTGTAGACGGTTACTACAATGGCCCCAAGGCGGGACAACAAGCTCTGGATCGCGGCTTGGCCAAGCTCACCGCAAACGGTGACTATGCTTCAAGTCAAAAGCTCTTGAGCAAGCTTCCTCAGGTTGCCGTGGCGGCGTGGGCTGCGGCAGAAGCTGCGAGCGTGGATCGGGATCACACGATCAAGAAGCTCCAGAACCAGGTGAACGAGTGGGCGGAGGACGCAGGGAAGGCCATCTCTGCTATGACGGGGCGTCCCGTCACTGTATCCGCTTATCTCAGTTCTTCGCATGGTGCGGATCCGACTGAGGCTGTCTTGGTTGGCAGTCTGGGCGTTGATGGTGGGTTCGGAGGCGCTGGACCCTTTCAGGGTCTTATGCCGTCCGACGAGCCCTTCAAGACCTTTACGGCTCAAGCACGGGCTGTGCTCAAAAAGCAGGCAGTCAAGACCAAGGGCCTGAACTTCGAGTTTGGCGGTCGTACTTCATACAGCCAATCTGTGCTTCAGGTTCCTGTCCGAATTACGTTTGCATCCTAAGGGTTCAATGTGCCCCTCTACGACATCGACGGGACAACGGTAGGCCAGGCGACTGTAGATGGGTCGCTTGCGGTCTTTGCGAGTCTCGTTGAGGTCTTGGGTGGGGGTAGTTCGGCGGCGGCCTCCACGCCTCTGATCCACGACATCGTGGACCCTTTGGCGGGCGCTTCTAACGTCTCAGCGTCCACGCAAGCTGTCTTCAACATGTCGGGCTTCTTGGTCGGTGCAGGCGCACTGATCGATGCCCGGTTGTTGGACGTTGCGGGTGTTGCTGCGGGTGGGGGCACAGTCACGGCTGACCTGCTCCGCATCGTGGGTGTCTCTGGGTACCTACAGGGCGGCAGTCAGCTCGACCTCTCGGTCCCTGAGCCCATCTTCGGCGTAGCGGTGGTGACTGCGTACATGGAAGTGATCCATGTGCCTCCGCCGGTCTGCGAGACCCCGGGAGTCACCACGAGTTTCCGTTGGGGGCATCAATTCGGGCAGGGTGATCTGGATATCTGCGTGGTGGCGGCTGGCGGCAACCCAGTGGGTCCCGTTTGCATGAGCTACACGCTGTACCAGGTGGTGCGAGGGTGCCAACTCAAGCAGGTTGGGAGCCCGCGTAAGCCGGTTCAGACGAGTGTCGGGTGCTACTACGTCACGGGAACGGCGGGGGAGTGCGGGCAGCCTGGGTTGTGGGCGATCCGGTGGAGTTACCAACGGACTTCCGGTGATCCTATGATGGAGAAGCTTTGTTACTTCACGGTCTTGGACGCAGTGCTCAGTCCGGTACCGGGCGACACGCTACAACGGGCCTGCAAGTACGGATGGGATTGAACATGCCAGAGATTTCCAAAACCGAATGGGAACGCGCCCTTCAGACCGATGAGAAGTCTTTGGCCAGCATCCGCGAGGCTATCAAGACCTTGAAGGACGGCGGCAAGGTTGAGAATTTGTCGTTGGCTAACGCTCTCTCGACCGAGAAGGCTTTGGAAGCGGTCATCAAGAACAAGAAGGTCTTGATCTCCAAGCTGGCAGATCAACAAGGCGCTCAAGGGCGACTATCAAACGGGGCTGTGGCTATGAACGCACGTCAGGCTTTTGAGCAAGCTCTAAGGGTGCAGGCCTCGGGCCGTACTGCCAGCATCTGGAATTCATCCTGGCACAAGGTCTCGGTGTTCTCGGATGGGTGGGCGCACGAGATCACGGTTCGTCGCGATGTATCGCCAACGGGTTTGACTGACGACACCTCGGACAAGATCTGCAAGGATCTCAAAGCCGATACGATCAAGGGCGTTGATGAGCTGCTTGGTAAGCTCAAGATCAAGCCCGCGAAGATCAAGCCCGATGCCCACGTCTTCCTGGACGGCAACGGGACCAACGTTCGGTATAGCTTCCTGATCGGCGTTTATGCCAAGGATGACCAGCAGAGCGCTCAGCTTGTTGAGGCTTTCAGCCACGTCGTGAGGAAGTGATGTCAAACCCCGTCCAAGCTTTTGAGCACGCCCTCTTGGTGAACCGCGTAGCGACTCGCTTCGCCACCGAGTTCCCTACGGAGCACGCCCTCAAGCAGTACCTCAAGGATCATCCAGGTGCGGATAGGTCCAACCATTCGGTGGCCAAGGGTAACGGGGGCTCGAAATCGAAGGGCGAACCTAAGGGTAAAGGTCCTGATGCCAGCTTGGCGAATACAGAGGCGGCCAAGTCCACTTCGCGGTCAGCGGAGACGGACAAGCATCTCGATGAGATGAAGGACCTTAAGAAGAAGGTTGACGACGCCAACCCTGTGGCCAAGAAGAAGTTCGACCGTGCCTACGATAAGCTGTTGGCCAACGGTGAGGCCGCTGAGAAGGCTGCTGAGAAGCTGCTCAAGAAGTACGAGAACATGAGTGACGGCCTTGAGGGCGATGACAAGGACGAGTCCGAGGCTGGCCTCAAGATGTTGGAGCACTGGCTCGGTGAGTGGAAGACCGCTGTCATGGATCACCACAGGGCTAAGGATGGTTTGGCCCACAAGAAGCTCCAGCAGGCTGAGCAGACGCATGGGTACGCTCAGACCCTTGAGAAGTGGGTCCGGCAGATCAGCAAGTCACTCAAGGGCGACTATCAGGTGGAACGATGAACCAGCGGAAAGCCTTTGAGCACACCCTCTTGGTTGATCGTATTGCGACTCGCTTTGCCAAGTCCAAGACCTTCTCGGAAGCCAGGACGGGTCTCATGGACTACCTGGCCAAGGAGGGTTGGAAGCTTTCGGATCGCAGCTTGAAGGTGCCGCACGCAACGAGTCCTGATGGCGACTTGCGGATCTGGTTCAAGCCGCAAGCCATTTGGTTCTCGGTGGGCGGGCGGCACAACTTGCAGGGTGCTCGAAGCATTCACACGGACATCCGGCACACGGAGCCTGTCAAGGTTGTTGAGGAAGCCCGTCGCTACGCTGAGCACGACTGAATAACCATGGGCACCACCTACTACAGAGGGCAGCAGCTCGGCCGCAATGACCTGAACATCTTTTTGGTCAATGCGGCCAACACGCCGGTTGCGGCGGCTGAGATCTCGTACGCCCTGTACGACTTCACCACGGGCCAAGAGGTCTTGGTGGGTATGCCCCTGCGTGTCCCTGCGAATCCCTCGGTCGGCGAATACTTTGCGTCGGT
>Ga0228700_1001266_pt1 | contig 17096 bp, 13 predicted proteins | sample McNCre317_Aug_MG_FD_178019 | JGI IMG/M metagenome (GOLD analysis project Ga0228700, IMG submission 178019) | Freshwater microbial communities from McNutts Creek, Athens, Georgia, United States - 3-17_Aug_MG | ecosystem: Environmental > Aquatic > Freshwater > Creek | place: USA: Georgia...
CAAAAAAGGCTGGCTGGGCTACGGCTGGCCCACACAGTTTGGCGGCCCGGGCTGGACCGCCGTGCAAAAACACCTGTTCGAAGAAGAATGCGCCCTGGCGGGTGCCCCCCGCGTCGTGCCTTTCGGCCCGGTGATGGTGGCCCCGGTGATCATGGCCTTTGGCAATGCCGAGCAGCAGCAACGCTTTTTGCCCGGCATCGCCAGCGGCGAAGTCTGGTGGAGCCAGGGCTACAGCGAACCGGGCTCCGGCTCGGACCTGGCATCGGTCAAAACCCGTGCCGAGCGCCAAGGCGACAAATACATCGTTAATGGCCAAAAAACCTGGACCACCCTCGGCCAGTACGGCGAGTGGATCTTTTGCCTGGTGCGCACCAGCACCGAAGGCAAGCCACAAACCGGCATTTCCTTCCTACTGATCGACATGAAATCGCCCGGCGTCACCGTGCGCCCGATCAAGCTGCTCGACGGCGAATGCGAAGTCAACGAGGTCTGGTTCGACAACGTCGAGGTGCCAGCAGAGAACCTGATCGGCGAAGAAAACAAGGGCTGGACCTACGCCAAGCACCTGCTCAGCCACGAGCGCACCAACATCGCCGACGTCAACCGCGCCAAGCGCGAGCTGGAGCGCTTGAAGCGCATCGCCAAAGCGGAAGGCGTTTGGGAAGACACGCGCTTCCGTGACGAAATCGCCAAGCTCGAAGTCGACATCGTGGCCCTCGAAATGCTGGTGCTGCGTGTCCTGTCGGCCGAAAAATCCGGCAAGAACTCGCTCGACATCGCAGGCCTTCTGAAGATCAAGGGCAGCGAGATCCAGCAGCGTTACACCGAGCTGATGATGCAGGCCGCAGGGCCCTTCAGCCTGCCCTACATCTTTGAAGCCATGGAAGCGGGCTGGCAAGGCAACTTCCCCGGCGGCACGCTGGCCAATGCGCCACTGGCCTCGAACTACTTCAACATGCGCAAGACCACCATCTACGGCGGCAGCAACGAAGTGCAACGCAACATCGTCGCCCAGACAGTTCTGGGTTAAGGAGAGACACACATGGATTTCGATTTTTCTGACGACCAGGAACAACTGCGTGACGCGGTGCGCAAATGGGTGGACAAGGGCTACGACTTCGAGCGTCGCCGTGCCATCGTGGCCGCTGGCGGGTTTGACCGCGCCGCCTACACCGAGCTGGCCGAGTTGGGCCTGACGGGTCTGTATGTGAGCGAAGACAACGGCGGCATGGGCATGGGCCCGACCGAGGCCATGGTCACCATGGAAGAACTCGGCCGCGGCATCGTGCTCGACCCCCTGACCCAGACCTTGATCACCAGCGCCACGCTGCAAACCCACGCGCCTGCAGCACTGCAAACCGCCTGGCTGCCCCGCATGGCCAGTGGTGAAGCCATTGTGGTGCTGGCGCACCAAGAGCGCGCTGCCCGCTACCAGCTGAACCGCTGCGCAGCTCTTGCCAGTGAATCGGGTGGTGCATGGACCGTGAGCGGCACCAAGAGCGTGGTGGCTGTGGGTGACCAGGCCGACGCTTTTGTGGTGCCCGCCATGGCCAATGGTCAGATCGCCCTGTTCCTGGTCGAGCGCAGCGCCAGCGGCGTGAGCACCCAGGGCTACGTCACGCAAGACGGCTCACGCGCCGCCGAAGTCGTGCTGAACAAGGCCCCTGCACAGTTGATCACCCTGAACGGCCTCGCCGCCCTGGAAGAAGCCGTGGACATCGGCATCGCCAGCGTCTGTGCCGAAGCGGTGGGCGTGATGGACAAAACCTTGGCCATCACGGTGGACTACATGAACACCCGCAAGCAGTTCGGTGTGGTGATTGCCAGCTTCCAGGCCCTGCGCCACCGCGTCTCGGACATGAAGATGCAACTGGAGCTGGCCCGCTCGATGAGCTACTACGCTACGCTCAAGCTGCACGCCCCGGCCGACGAACGCCGCCGCGCCATGGCCCGTGCCAAGTACCAGCTGGGCGTGTCCATGCGTTTCATTGGCCAGCAGGCCGTGCAGCTGCACGGCGGCATCGGCGTGACCGACGAGTACATCGTGAGCCACTACTTCAAGAAATTGACGCAGCTGGACATGGCGTTTGGCGACACCTTGCACCAGCTGGGTGAAGTCTCGGCCCGCATGCAAGAGACGGCAGGTGTGTTCGCCTGACCTGGCTTGACACCCAAAAGAAGGGCTCCGCAAGGAGCCCTTTTTCATTCCGGCGCCCGCACGCGCACAAAAGAAGCAAAGCGCGGCAAGCCTGAAGGTGTGCGGTCACGGTAGCGGTACGTCACCCAAGCGCCCACAGGCGGCGGGTTTCGGCGCAAAGCATCGCTCAAACCCGAGCCCAAAGCGAAACGCTGGCCTTGTGGCGTCTCCAGCAGCAGCGCCCCGGTCAAGCCTGCAAAGCGCCCCTTGCCCGCCTGATGGCCCAGCACCCGCCCTTCTTCATCGGGCTGTGGCTTGAGCTTGAACACAGCGTCCGAGCGGCCCGCACGCCACTGTGCATCGGCACGGTGCAAGACCAAGCCTTCGCCGCCCTGCCTCATCACGTCCTGCAAGCGGGCCTGCAAAGCCGCAGCATCGTCCACCGCCGTGTGCGCCACCGCCACCACGCCAGGCTGCCCGGCCTCGGCAAGGGCCTGCGTCAACCAGCTCACGCGCTGTGCAAAGGGCTCAGCGCGGCCCCAGGCGTCGAACACCAGGTATTTCAGCGCGCGCCATTCGGCATCATCCGGCACCGCCTTTCGCACCGCGCCCGAGACGCGGTCAAACTGGCCGCGCCCCATCCACAACTCACCATCCAGAGGCCAGGGTGGCAATGCGGCCAGAAACCATGCAGGTGCCGCGATCACCCGCCCGCTGCGAAAACGCAAGACCTGCCCGTCCCACACGGCGCGCACGCCATCGAACTTTTCACTGACCAGATAGCCCCGGGGTGAGCGCCCCTGTGGCCAGACGGAAGCCAGCTGGACATCGGCCCCATCGGCTGGCGCCGCTGACGCCAACCAGGGGCAAACAGACCCCCACAGCAAAACTTGTCGCCGCGACACGCACGGCACTGACCCTTGCACAGACATGGACATGATCGGTCTCCCTGATGGCGCCAGACTGCGTGGCCCGGGCCATTTTGTTTTTTCAGGGCACCATGATGCGGCGCTTTGACGGCCCTGGCAAGCCGCTGGATGTCAAACCATCAAGCGCGAGGTCTTGGGCACATGTGCCATCAAAAACGCCATCTGGTCCGCCAGGATGCGGCGGTTGCGCAAGATGAAGTCTTCCCACAGGCTGGGCACATAAGGCGCATAGAGCAAGGGCATGTTGGCCTGCTCGGGCGTGCGGCTGCTTTTGCGGTGGTTGCAGGATCGGCAGGCGGTCACCACATTCATCCAGTGGTCCGGACCTTTGTGCGCCAGGGGCACGATGTGTTCGCGGGTCAGTTCGGCCTCATGGAAGTGCCCGCCGCAATAGGCACAGACATTGCGGTCGCGCACAAAGAGCTTGGCATTCGTCAGGCCCGGGCGCAGGTCAAATGGGTTGATGCGCGGCACACCCTGGGTGCCGATGATGCTGTTGACCGTGATGATGGATTGTTCGCCCGTGATGGCATTGTGGCCACCGCGAAAGATGGCCACTTGCCGACCCGCCTCCCAACGCACATCGTCGGCGGCGTAATGGGTGACCGCTTGCTCCAGCGTGATCCACGACTGGGGCAGCCCTTGGGCAGAGAGTTTCAAGACCTTCACACACGACTCCTGACAACAGATGCAAGCACTGAAAAGGAAGGGGACTGTCTCGGTCCAGACAAGCCTGGCACCAGGTCAAGCTTGAAGGGAGCGGGCTCAGTCACAATATACCCTCTGAATTTCTCAAAACCATGACAAAGGGCAAAAGCCCCAAGTCAAGGACACCACAAGCCCACAAGTGCCATGAAGGTTTTTCGCGGTTTTCATCACCCAGAGCTGGCCCCCGCCTGCGCTCTGACCATCGGCAACTTCGATGGTGTGCACCGGGGCCACCAAGCTATGCTGGCGCTTTTGCGCAGCGAAGCCGCTCACCGGGGCGTGCCCAGCTGCGTGATGACCTTCGAGCCTCACCCGCGCGACTACTTTGCCAAGGCACTGAACAAGCCCGAGCTGGCCCCCGCCCGCATCGCCACCTTGCGCGACAAGTTGCGCGAACTGGAGCGCTGCGGCGTGGACCAGGTCGTGGTGCTGCCCTTCGATGCCGCGCTGGCCAGCCAATCGCCCGAGGACTTCATCCAGAAGGTGCTGATCCAGGGCCTGGGCGTGCGTTATGTGCTGGTGGGTGACGACTTCCGCTTTGGTGCCAAACGCGCGGGCAACTACGCCATGCTCGACGCCGCAGGTCAACGCTTGGGCTTTGATGTGGCCCGCATGAACAGCTACGAGGTCCACGGCCTGCGCGTGTCCAGCTCGGCCGTGCGCGAGGCCTTGAGCCTGGGTGACCTGCAAGCGGTGCAGGCCTTGCTGGGTCGCCCCTACAGCATCAGCGGCCACGTGGTGCATGGGCGCAAGCTCGGGCGCGAGCTGGCCGCCACATCCGAAGGCGCAGGCGATGGCTTTCGGACCCTGAATTTGCGCTTTTCGCACTGGAAGCCTGCGGCCAGCGGCATCTTTGTGGTGCAAGTGCATGGCCTGTCGGACCAGCCCTTGAAGGGCGTGGCCAACCTGGGCATCCGCCCCTCACTGGACCCCACCGATGTGAACGGCGGACGGGTGCTGCTGGAGACCCACGCCTTCGACTGGCCCGCCGAGCTGGGCGGCGAAGGGGGCTACGGTAAAATCATCCGTGTGGATCTGCTGCACAAACTACACGACGAGCTCAAATACGACGGTCTGGACGCCCTGACAAAAGGCATCGCCCAGGACTGCGACGATGCGCACGCCTGGTTTGCTTCGCGCCACAGCGAGACACACCGCCAGACCACACGCGACCGAATTTGACGCTCCAGCGTCCCGGCACAGCCTTGTGCCACCCCTTCGGGCCTTTTGCACAGCCCGCCTTGCTCCCAGCGGCTTTGATGGCCGCGCCCCCCGGATTCCTTTCATGTCTGAACAAAACAACGCCCCCAGCAACGCATCCAGCACCGATTACCGCGCCACGCTGAACCTGCCGGACACCCCCTTTCCCATGCGAGGCGACCTGCCCAAGCGCGAGCCGGGCTGGGTGAAAGACTGGAACGAAGGCGGTCTGTACAAAAAACTGCGCGCCGCCCGCCAGGGTGCCCCGCTGTTCGTGCTGCACGACGGCCCGCCCTATGCCAACGGCAAGCTGCACATCGGCCATGCACTCAACAAAGTGCTCAAAGACATGATCGTCAAGTCCAAGCAACTCGCTGGCTTTGACGCGCAATACATCCCCGGTTGGGACTGCCACGGCCTGCCGATCGAAAACGCGATCGAGAAACTGCACGGCCGCAACCTCAGCCGCGACGACATGCAGGCCAAAAGCCGCGCCTTTGCCACCGAGCAGATCAACCAGCAGCGCGAAGACTTCAAGCGCCTGGGCGTGCTGGGCGACTGGGAACGGCCGTACCGCACCATGGACTTCGCCAACGAAGCCGGTGAAATCCGCGCCTTCAAGCGCGTGATCGAGCGCGGCTTTGTGTACCGAGGCCTCAAGCCCGTGTATTGGTGCTTCGACTGCGGCTCCTCGCTGGCCGAGTTCGAGATCGAATACGCCGACAAAAAGAGCGACACGCTGGACGTGGCCTTTGAAGCCGACAACAACGCCGCACTGGCCGCCGCTTTTGGCCTGCCCAAGCTGCCCGGCGAGGACAGCAAAAAAGCCTTTGCCGTGATCTGGACCACCACCGCCTGGACGATCCCTGCCAACCAGGCGCTCAATGCCCACCCCGAGCTGGAATACGCGCTGGTGGACACGCCCCGTGGCGTGCTGCTGCTGGCCGCCAGCCTGGTCGAGAAATGCCTGGAGCGCTACAAGTTGGAAGGCACCGTGATTGCCACCGCTGTGGGCGAGAAGCTGCGCGGCCTGGTGTTCCGCCACCCGCTGCACGACACCGTGACCGCTGAAGAAGGCGGCCCCTACAGCTACCGCCGCAAATCGCCGCTGTACTTGGCCGACTACGTCACCGCCACCGACGGCACGGGCATCGTGCACTCGGCCCCGGCCTATGGCGTGGACGACTTCAACTCCTGCGTGGCCCACGGCCTGAAATACGACGACATCCTCAACCCGGTGCAGGGCAACGGCGTGTACGCGCCCGAGTTGCCCTTCTTTGGCGGCCAGCACATCTGGAAAGCTTGCGCCCGCGTGATCGAGGTGCTGGGCCAAAGCGACCGCCTGATGTCCACCGTGGAAATCACCCACAGCTACCCGCACTGCTGGCGTCACAAAACCCCTGTGATCTACCGCGCCGCTGCCCAATGGTTTGTGCGCATGGACGAGGGCGAGGGCGTGTTCACGAAAGACAAGGCCCCCAAGACCCTGCGCCAGCTGGCGCTGGACGCCATCGAGCAAACGCAGTTCTACCCCGAGAACGGCAAAACCCGCCTGCGCGACATGATCGCCAACCGCCCCGACTGGTGCATCTCGCGTCAGCGTTCGTGGGGCGTGCCGGTGCCCTTCTTCCTGCACAAGGACAGCGGCGAGCTGCACCCGCGCACCATGGAAATCCTGGACCAGGCCGCTGACATCGTCGAAAAAGGCGGCATCGAAGCCTGGAGCCGCGTGACGGTGGAAGACATCCTGGGCGCAGCCGATGCGCCCAGCTACACCAAGAGCACCGACATCCTGGAAGTCTGGTTCGACTCCGGCTCCACCTTCCGCCATGTGCTGCGCGGCAGCCACAAGGACGCCTATGGCGTGCCCCCCTTCCACGCCGAAGGGCCTGAAGCCGACCTGTACCTGGAAGGCCACGACCAGCACCGCGGTTGGTTCCACTCGTCGCTGCTGCTGGGCTGCGCGCTGGAAGGCCGTGCGCCCTACAAAGGCCTCTTGACCCACGGCTTTGCCACCGACGGCCAGGGCCGCAAGATGAGCAAGTCGCTGGGCAACACCGTCGAGCCGCAAACCATCACGTCCAAGATGGGTGCCGAAATCGTGCGCCTGTGGGTGGCCTCGACCGACTATTCGGGCGACCTGAACATCGACGACAAGATCCTCGCCCGTGTGGTGGACGGCTACCGCCGCATCCGCAACACGTTGCGCTTCTTGCTGGCCAATGTGAGCGACTTCGACCCGTCGACCGACACCGTGCCCGACGACCAGCTGCTCGAGATCGACCGTTTTGCCCTGGCCCGTGCGGCCCAGCTGCAAGCGGACATCCGCGCCCACTTTGACGCCTATGAATTCCACCCCGTGGTGAGCAAGCTGCAGGTGTACTGCTCCGAAGACCTGGGCGCGTTCTACCTGGACGTGCTGAAAGACCGCCTGTACACCACCGCGCCCAAGAGCCTGGCGCGCCGCAGTGCACAAACGGCGCTCTACCGCATCACGCACGGCATGCTGCGCTGGATGGCGCCCTTCCTGTCGTTCACCGCTGAAGAAGCCTGGAGCAGCTTCGGCAGCTCCGAATCCATCTTCATGGAAACCTTCAGCGACTTCGGCGCAGCCGATGCACAGTTGCTGGCCAAGTGGGGCCGCATCCGCGAGATCCGCGATCTGGTCAACAAGGACATCGAAGTGGTCCGCACCGCAGGCCAGGTGGGTGCCTCCTTGCAAGCCGAGATCACCCTCACGGCCCCTGCAGCCGACCACGGCTTGCTGGCCAGTTTGGGCGAGGACATCAAATTTGTGTTCATCACCTCCAAAGTCACGCTGCAAGCGGGCGAGGCCTTGGCCGTGCAAGTGGCGGCCAGCCAAGCCGTCAAGTGCGAACGCTGCTGGCACTACGCCGATGACGTGGGTCACGACGCTGCACACCCCACCCTGTGCGGACGTTGCGTGAGCAACCTGCACGGCGAAGGTGAAACCCGCCAAGTGGCCTGATACAGCCTGACCTTGAAAGACACCCCATGGCCAGCTCGAAAAAATTCGCCAAAGGTGGCGCACGCCAAGGACTGCTGCTCTGGCTGGGCATTGCCCTCCTGGTGCTGCTGATCGACCAGTTCACCAAGGTGCTGGTGCTGGGTGCTTTCCAGCTGGGCGACAGCACCCCGGTCACCTCATTTTTCAACCTGGTGCGGGCGCACAACCACGGCGCGGCGTTTTCCTTCCTGGCCGCGGCCGGTGGCTGGCAGCGCTGGTTCTTCACCGGCATTGGCGTGGTGGCCACGCTGTTCATGCTGTGGATGCTGCGCTCACACGCTGGCCAAACCCTGTTTTGCCTGGCGATCTCGCTCGTCCTGGGTGGGGCCGTCGGCAACGTGGTGGACCGCCTGCTGCACGGCTACGTGATCGACTTCCTCGACTTCTTCTGGGGCGCTTGGCACTTCCCGGCCTTCAACATGGCCGACAGCGCCATCACACTGGGCGCAGGCCTCTTGATCTTGGACGAGATTTTGCGAGTGCGGCGCGGGCGCTGATTCGTTTTTGAAATCTCGTCAGGCCTGCACCGAGCCCCTGTTGTCGGAGCCATCGGCTCCGACCCACACGCTCACAAAGTGATGATCGTGCAACCCGTGGTTTTGCGGGCTTCCAGCGCGATGTGCGCGTCCTGGATTTTTGCCAAAGGGAAGGTCTGGTCGATGTGGATCTTGACCTTGCCGCTGGTCACCGCTTCAAACAAATCGTCGGCCATCTCTTGCGTGCTCTCGCGCGTGGTGATGTGGCTGAACAAGGTCTGGCGCGTCACATAGATCGAACCCTTGGGGCCCAAGATGCCGGGCGCAAAAGGCGCCACAGGACCGGAGGCGTTGCCAAAACTGGCCATCAAACCAAACGGTGCCAGGCAGTCCAGCGATTTGTCCCAGGTGTCCTTGCCCACCGAGTCGTACACCACCTTGACGCCTTTGCCGCCGGTGATCTCCTTGACCTTGGTCTGAAAGTCTTCGCTGGAATAGTTGATGCAAAACTCGGCGCCATTGGCTTTGGCCAATTCGCATTTGGCATCGTTGCCGGCAGTACCAATCATGCGCAAGCCCAAGGCCTTGGCCCACTGGCAAGCGATCAGGCCCACGCCACCGGCTGCGGCATGGAACAGCACAAAGTCGCCCGCCTTCAAGCCGCCCTGGGGCAGCGTGCGCTTGAGAAGGTATTGGGCCGTGAGGCCCTTGAGCATCATGGCGGCACCGGTCTCGAACGAGATCGCATCAGGCAGTTTGCACACACACTTGGCGGGCATCACGCGCACTTCGCAATAGCTGCCGGGCGGCTGGCTGGCGTACGCTGCGCGGTCGCCCACCTTGAGGTGCGTCACGCCCTCGCCCACGGCTTCGACCACACCCGAGGCCTCCATGCCCAGCTTGAGTGGCATGGGCAAGGTGTACAGGCCGCTGCGCTGGTACACGTCGATGAAGTTCAGGCCAATGGCTTTGTGACGGATGCGGATCTCGCCAGGACCGGGTTCGCCGACGGTGACGTCAACGAGTTTCATGACTTCGGGACCACCGTTCTGGTCGATCTGGACTGCAAGGCTCATGGGGCTTCTCCTGTGGTGGATGTGGAATCAAACGATGCGTGACTGTGCCACGATTTGCATGCCCGACAAGCGCGCATGGACAGCTTGGCGACAACGGGAAAACCCGAATACCGATACAGTCGCCGCATGTCGCAAAAACTCTCTCCCGTCACGGCTTTGCTGTTGACTGTGCCGCCGCTGCTTTGGGCCGGTAATGCCGTCGTGGGCCGCATGGTCAACACCCTGGTGCCCCCCATCACATTGAACTTCTTGCGCTGGGCTGTGGCCTTCGTGATCTTGCTGCCATTGGCCGCCTGGGTTTTGCGCCCCGGCAGCGGCTTGTGGACGCACTGGAAACGTTTTGGTCTGCTCAGCCTGCTGGGCGTGGGTTGCTACAACGCCTTGCAATACCTGGCTTTGCAAACGTCGACCCCGCTGAACGTGACCCTGGTCGCCGCCAGTGGGCCGGTGTGGATGCTGGCCATCGGTGCGCTGTTTTTTCAGGCACCTGTGCGCCGCGCGCAAATTCAAGGCGCCGTGCTGTCCATCCTGGGCGTGCTGGTGGTGCTGTCGCGGGGCGATTGGGCCCAACTGATGGCCGTGCGGCTGGTGGTGGGCGATTTGTTCATCCTGCTGGCCACAGCCTGCTGGTCCTGGTACAGCTGGCTGCTCAGCCGCAAGGACGAGCACGAGGCCATCCGTCAGGACTGGGCCGCCTTTTTGATGGCCCAGGTGATCTTTGGTCTGGGGTGGTCGGGCTTGTTTGCCGGCATGGAATGGGGCTTGACCGATGCCCACATCACCTGGGGCTGGCCGCTGCTGAGTGCACTGGCCTTTGTGGCCGTGGGCCCTGCGGTGCTGGCCTACCGCTGCTGGGGCCTGGGCATCCAGCAAGCCGGTCCTGCGGTGGCAGGTTTCTTCGCCAACCTCACACCCTTGTTTGCCGCCATCTTCTCAGCGGCGTTTCTGGGCGAGTTGCCGCACTTGTACCACGGCTTGGCGTTTGCGCTGATCATTGGCGGCATCTGGGTGTCGTCACGGCAGCGCTGAAGCCCGCTTGGCCATGTCACCCCGGGCGAAGACCCGGGGTCCATGTTGGGCTGGATTTAGAAACTGCCCGGATACGCGCCACCATCGGCCAGCACGTTCTGGCCGGTCATGTAGGCCGCATGCTGGCTGCACAAGAAGGCGCAGATCGCACCAAACTCCTGCGGCGTGCCGTAGCGGCCTGCGGGAATCTGCGCCTGCTGGATGGCGCGCATTTCTTCCACGGTTTTGCCCTGCTTTTGCGCCATCGCAGGCAGCGTGGCGCGGATGCGGTCGGTGTCGAATTTGCCGGGCAGCAAGTTGTTGATGGTCACGCCTTGCCCGGCAATTTTGCTGCGCGATGCACCGGCGACAAAGCCCGTCAGGCCACTGCGTGCGCCGTTGGACAAGCCGAGCACATCGATGGGCGCCTTCACAGCGCTCGAGGTGATGTTGACGATACGGCCGAAGCCGCGTGCGGCCATGCCGTCCACCGTGGCCTTGATGAGTTCGATCGGGGTCAGCATGTTGCCGTCGATGGCCTTGATCCAGGCCTCGCGGTCCCAGTCGCGGAAGTCGCCGGGCGGTGGGCCACCTGCGTTGGTCACCACGATGTCGTAGTCCTTGCCGGGGCCACCGGCCACGTTCCAGATGGCTTCGCGGCCCGCTGGCGTTGTGATGTCTTGCGCCACGGCGATCAGCTGGACCTTGCCACCGGTCTCGGCGCGCAACTCTTGAACGGCCGTGTCCAGCACTTCGGCGCCACGCGCCACCATGACCACGTTCACGCCTTCCAGCGCCAGCGCTCGGGCGCAACCCCAGCCCAAGCCCTTGCTTGCGCCACCCACCAAAGCCCATTTGCCTGCAATGCCCAAATCCATCTTGTTCTCCTGAAAATCAATGAGCACGGCCCGCTGGCCGCGTCACCCAAAACACACCGCTGACCACCAGACAGGTGCCCGCGATGACCCACACATTGAAGGGCTCATCCAGAATCAGGACGCCCATCACAATCGTCGACATGGGGCCGATCATGCCCGTCTGCGCCGTCAGGCCCGGGCCAATGCGCTCAATCGCCATCATGACCAGCAACACCGGCAAGGCGGTGCAGGCGGTGGCGTTGAGCAGCGACAGCCACAAGACCGGCTCGGCCACCTGCGCGGCCGCCCAAGGCCGCAGCAGCGCAAACTGCAGCAGGCAAAAAAAGCAGGCCGCCGACGACGCCAGACCTGCCAGCCGCAAAGAGCCCAGACGCTGCACCATCTGGCCGCTGTAGGTCAGGTACACGGCATAGGTGACCGCGCTGGAAAACACCAAGAAAGCGCCCAGGGCGGCATGCGTGCCGGCCAGACTGACCTCGTGCCCGAAGACCAGCAAAACGCCGGAATAACTGATGGCCATGGCCACGCCCTGGCGGGTGCTGATGCGTTTTTTGAACAAGAGCCAGCCCAGCACCAGCACCAGCGTGGGGTTGAGGTAGAGGATCAGGCGTTCCAGCGAAGCACTGATGAACTCCAGGCCCCAGAAGTCCAGAAAACTCGACAGGTAATAACCGCTGAAGCCCAAACCGATCACGCCCAGCCAGTCGCGCCCGGTCAACGCGGCCTTGCCCCGCCCAGCCCACCAGGCCATGATCAAAAACATGGGCAGCGCAAACAGCATGCGGAACATCAGCAGCGTGACCGCATCCACCCCGTGGCGGTAAGCCAGTTTGACGATGATGGCTTTGCCACTGAACGCGATGGCGCCCGTAGCGGCCAGCAAGAGGCCCGTGGTCATGTGTGAAGATTTTGCAGATTGCATGTGTCAGTGACCGGTGAGGGCTTTGACCCAGGCCAGCAATTCATCAGAAGCGGCCTCGGGTGTGGTGGCGTGGTTCGCTTGAACCACCAGGTAACGGCTGTTTGCGTGCACAGGCAATTTTTGATAGATCGCGGCAGACCCCGAAGGATACAGAGGATCAAGCGTGCCGATGGCCCAGAACACTGGCACGGCTTGACGAAAACTCTGCGCACTGAGTGCCATATTGCCCCAGCCTTGGGGGTCGAAATAGCTCCACAGTGCCACGGCAGGTGCTTTCAACGACTGGCGTTGCCCCTGGTTGATGTCGGTCATCTCCAGCATGGCATCGCCTTGATCGGATTCGACCAATTGACGTGCCGCATCGATGCTGCGGCACACCTGCGGGATCAGGTAAAAGTTTTCAGGAACATGACCGGGCGCCAGGGGCAGCACCGCGTCCACACCCCCCACTTGAGCCATGTAAGCCAACGTCGCATTGGCCCCAAAGCTCTGACCACCGACAGCCACCCACTGCACACCTGACTGTCGAAATTCGTTCACAGCCTGACGAATTTGTGCCAACGCATCGGCATAGGGCTTGTCATACAGACGCCAACGTGACCAAGGCATCTCCAGTGATTTGACCTGACAGATCGGCTGCAACTTTTGCACCACAGGCTTGAGGTAGGGCGACTGAGGCATGCCCCATTTGCCATGCATGAGCACCACTCCACACGAAAGGGGTTCGGCCCATACCGAAGCACTGCCCCCCAAACCTGCACTCGCGAAGACCAGCGCTGCAGCCCAGGTGCGCATCAAAAGCCCACCGCCTGCCCGTCACGGCGCGGGTCGCTGGCGGCCATATAGCCTTCCACACCCGGATCGCCCATGCGCCAGATGAACTGGCCCGCGCCAAAGTCCTGGTACGAATCGTTGATGATGTCCAGCTCGTGGCCACGGGCGATGAGGCCCTGCACGGCCTGGGCGTTCATGGCGGCTTCGACGTTGATGTTCATGCCGGTGTTGTAGCGCCAGCGCGGTGCGTCGCAGGCCGCTTGTGGGTTCTGCTGGTAGTCGAGCATGCGCACCAAGGTCTGCATGTGGCCTTGTGGTTGCATGTTGCCGCCCATCACGCCGTAGCTCATGACCGGTTGACCGTCTTTGGTGAGGAAGGCCGGGATGATGGTCTGGAAGGGCCGCTTGCCCGGCGCGACCAGGTTGGCCATGTTAGGACCCTTCGGGTTGGTGCTGAAACCATGGCCCCGGTTTTGCAGGCTGATGCCATACCTTGGCTCCACCACGCCCGAGCCAAAGCCCATGTAGTTGCTCTGGATGAAGCTGACCATCATGCCGTTTTCGTCGGCCGCCGTGAGGTAAATCGTGCCACCTTTGACCGGGTTGCCCGCCTGGAAGTTTTGCGCTTTTTTCAGGTCAATGAGCTTGGCACGGCTGGCCAGATAGGCCGGGTCGAGCATCTGCTCGGGCGTGACTTCCATGTAGCGCGGATCGGCTACATAGCGGTACACATCGGCAAAGGCCAGCTTCATGGCTTCGATCTGCAGGTGCTGCGAATCCACGCCGTCCACCGCATGGCTGGCCAGGTCAAAGTTCGACAGGATGCCCAAGGCGATCAGCGCGGCGATGCCCTGCCCGTTGGGCGGTATCTCGTGCAGGGTGTAGCCCCGGTAGTCTTGCGCAATCGGCTTGACCCACTCGGGCTTGAAGTCGGCCAGGTCTTTGGCGGTGATGCTGCCGCCGTTTTCCTTGGCGAACTTTTCAATCGCTTCGGCGATCTCGCCGCCATACAGGGCCTGGCCCTTGGTGGCCGCAATGGCTTTCAGGCCCCGTGCCGCGTTCTTGAACTGGAACAGCTCGCCCACTTCAGGCGCACGGCCCCAAGGCAAAAAGCTCTGCGCAAAACCGGGCTGTGACTGCAGCTCGGGCGTGGCCGCCGCCCACTTTTGCTGCACCACCACAGGCATCAAATACCCGCGCTCGGCCACGTCGATGGCTGGCTCCAGCAAATCGGCAAAGGGCAGCTTGCCAAAGCGATCGCTCAATGCGACCCAGCTGGCCACCGCACCGGGCACGGTGACCGAGTCAAAGCCGCGCTTGGGCGGCGTGGCCGCATCCGCGCCGTATTTGCGGTGGAAATATTCGGGCGTCCAGGTGGCAGGTGCCGGGCCGGACGAATTCAGGCCGTGCAGCGCTTTGCCGTCCCACAAAATGGCAAAGGCGTCCGAGCCTAGGCCGCAGCTCACAGGCTCGGTCAGGGTGATGACGGCTGCAGCGGCAATGGCCGCATCGACCGCATTGCCACCCTTGAGCATCATACGCAGGCCCGCCTGCGCGGCCAGCGGGTGCGAGGTGGACACGATGTTGCGCGCAAACAGCGGCAAGCGGGTGCTGGTGTAGGGGTATTGGTTTTGAAATTGCATGTCAGTCCAGCGTGATCTTGCGTTCACTGATGATTTTTTTCCATTTGGCCGACTCTTTGGCCAGCATGGCGGTGAATTGCGCAGGCGTGCCACCCACAGACTCAATGCCCAGGCGCTGCAGTTTGTCGATGACCTCGGGGTCTTGCAGCACCTGATTGGCAGCGGTGTTGACGCGGCTGACCACATCGGCAGGCAAGCCCTTGGGGCCAAACAGGCCAAACCAGGTGTTGGATTCGTAGCCGGGCAAGACGTCGGCAATCGGCGGCACGCCGGGTGCCAGAGGGGTTGCCTTGAGCGTGGTCACACCCAGTGCACGCAAACGCCCATCGCGCACATGCGGCAAACCGGTGGGCAAGCTGTCAAACAGCACATCCACCTTGCCGCTGACCAAATCGGGAATGGCCAGCGCCGTGCCCTTGTAGGGGATGTGCACCACGAACAGATCGGCCTGCGCCTTGAACAGCTCGGCCGTCAACTGCACGATGGTGCCGTTGCCGCTCGAAGCGTAGTTCAGGCGACCGGGGTTCTTTTTGGCGTAATCGATCCATTCCTTGACGGTCTTGGCAGGCGAGCTGTTGGGCACCAGCATGATGCTGGGCGCATTGCCCACCTGGCTGATCGGCGTGAAGTCTTTCACCGCGTCATAAGGCATGCGGGGGTTGAGGTTGGGGCCGATCGAATGCGTGCTGGAAGTGGCCAAGAGCAAGGTGTAGCCATCCGGACTGGCTTTGGCCGCCAGGTCCGAGCCCAGCGTGCCGCCCGCGCCGGGCCGGTTTTCCACCACCAAAGATTGGCCGAGTTTTTCACCGAGTTTTTGCGACAAGGTGCGGGCGAACAAATCGGTGGCGCCGCCAGCCGGGAAAGGCACGATCAAACGCACGGGCTTGGTGGGGTAATGCGGGGCCTGCGCCTGCACCTGCGGGGCCATGCCCAATGCGCAGCCAGCGAGCCACAAGGTGGCCATCAGTTGTCGTCTTTGCATGGCGTTTCCTGATTCAAACTGTCGATGTCAGCAATGCTGAAGAGGCCTTGATTTTGTCAGACGCGGCAAGACCCAGTGCACCCGCAGGTGACTCCTGGCACGCCACATGAAAAACGGCCTCACAGGGAGGCCGTTTTTTCAAGTCAAAGCGCTCGTCACTCTTCGACGAAAGCTTCTTCGCGCTTGGACTTCACAGCGGGCAAGAGCACGATGATCAGCAAGACCAAGGCCGCGGCCAACAGGCTGGCCGACAGCGGACGCGTGACGAACACGCTCCAGTCACCACGCGAGAGCAGCATGGCGCGGCGCAGGTTTTCTTCCATCATCGGGCCCAGAATGAAGCCCAGCAGCAGCGGTGCAGGCTCCACACCCAGCTTGATGAAGGTGTAGCCGATCACGCCAAACATGGCCACCATCCAGATGTCAAAGGTGTTGTTGTTGGTCGAGTACACACCGATCGCGCAGAACAGCACGATGGCCGGGAACAACCAGCGGTATGGCACCGTGAGCAGCTTGATCCACATGCCGATCAACGGCAGGTTCAGGATCACCAGCATCAGGTTACCGATCCACATGGAGGCGATCAGGCCCCAGAACAGCTCGGGGTTGCTGGTCATCACCTGAGGACCAGGCTGAATGTTGTGGATGGTCATCGCACCGACCATCAAAGCCATCACGGCATTGGGCGGGATGCCCAAAGTCAGCAAAGGAATGAAGGAGGTCTGCGAACCAGCGTTGTTGGCCGACTCGGGCGCTGCCACACCACGGATATTGCCTTGACCGAAAGGCACTTCGCCCTTGCGCAACTTGGTTTTCTTCTCGATGGTGTAGGCCGCAAACGCTGCCAACAAGGCACCGCCACCGGGCAAGATGCCCAAGATGGAGCCAATGGCCGTGCCGCGCAACACGGCAGGCACCATGTTCTTGAAGTCTTCTGCCGTGGGCATCAAACCCTGCACCTTGCCGGTGAAGACTTCGCGGTCTTCTTCTTTTTGCGACAGGTTGGAGATGATCTCGCCGTAGCCGAACACGCCCATGGCGATCACGATGAAGCCAATGCCATCGGTCAACTCAGGAATGTCAAAGCTGAAGCGGGCCACACCCGAGTTCACGTCGGTACCGACCAAGCCCATCAGCAGGCCCAACACGATCATGGCGACCGCTTTGAGCAAGGAACCCGAAGCCAGCACCACCGCACCGATCAAGCCCAAAATCATGAGCGAGAAGTATTCGGCAGGACCGAACTTGAAAGCCACTTCGGTCAAGGGCGCAGCAAATGCGGCCAGGATCAAGGTGCCCACGCAACCAGCAAAGAACGAACCCAGACCGGCAGCG
>Ga0228700_1001274_pt1 | contig 17043 bp, 27 predicted proteins | sample McNCre317_Aug_MG_FD_178019 | JGI IMG/M metagenome (GOLD analysis project Ga0228700, IMG submission 178019) | Freshwater microbial communities from McNutts Creek, Athens, Georgia, United States - 3-17_Aug_MG | ecosystem: Environmental > Aquatic > Freshwater > Creek | place: USA: Georgia...
GATGGGGTGCGGACCGTTCGTCAACTCGTGCCTGCGCTCCGAGGAGCTCGACAACGCGACGTGGACTAAGACGAACGCTTCGACGTTCGCCGATGCCGATACGGCTCCTGACGGAAGCACGACCGCCGAGGAAGTGATCCTCAACAACAACGTCGCGGCGAAGGTTGCGCAGACGCCGACGGTGCTCAACTCCACCGTCTACGACTGGACGTTCTTCTACAAGCGCTTCGATACGTCCGACCATCCGTTCCGCGCTCGCATCACCGCGAAGGACGGCTCCACGCAGGTGGCGTCGCTGACGGCGACGAGCCAGTGGCGGCGCGCGCACGTCTCTCTCGACAGCGCTACCGGTGGCACCTCGTTCGAGTTGGCGCTGATTCAGCTCGCGTCGCCCACGGAGTCCATGCAGCTGGCGATCTGGGGCTCGCAGCTCACCGCTCGCGGATCGACGCACGTCTACAACGGGCAGCACATGCCGTACTTCCGGCGCACCGATTCTCTGAGCGCCAGCACGCGAAGTCGTGACGAGATGTCGTTCGCCGCTGACGACGTCCCCGGCCAGGTGCTTCGAGGCAAGTTCGCGATCAGCTTTCTCCCGCTCTTCAGCAGCGCGGAGATCGCAGCCCAAGGCGGCGGCGCATACGACTACCTGCTTGCGATCGAGATCGCGAGCGGAACTGCAGAGGGGCGCACCGCTGGGCTACGCATCACCGATGACTCGGGCGACTGCGTGGTCCAGTGGTGCGACGACAGCGGCGACGTCGTTTGCTCTCGCGTCATCACCTTCGACGCGATGCAGGAGCTGACGTTCACGCTCGACTGCGAGGCCGCGACGATGACGGTCGAAGGCGCCACCACCGGAGACGGCACGGACACGGCCGACGAGTCGTGGAACATCACGCGCAGCACGATGAAGCTCGGCGGCGGCAAGCACATTGTCGGCATGTCCGAGACCAACACCAGCGCGTTTGGTTACGTGAGCGAAGTCCGCTCGGCGTAGAGGTGACGACATGCAGCGGATTCGAGTCAAGAGGGGCAGCACGCTGTCCGGCGCGGCCGTGCGCAAGCTGGCTGGCACCGACACGCGCGTAGACCTCACGGGCTACACGATCGATTGGCAGGTTCGCAGCGGAGACACGCTGGTCGGGGCGATCGACGTGACGGTAACTGATGCTGCGCAGGGCGAATGGTCGTGGTCCGCGGATACGTCTGAATGGACGTATGGGATTCACCGCGCTGACATCCGCTACACGCTAAACGATGTGGTGCGTCACACGGAGTCGTTCGAGGTCGAGGTTGTCCGTGAGGTCACCCGATGAGCGCGCCGGTCACAGAGCTGACGTTCGACGTACCGATCGAAATCGCCGCGCTGTATTCCGACGCCGACGTTACGGCGCTGACCGTCGACGCGTCCGGTGGCGTGGCCGTTGTCGAGCTCGCCGACGTGACGTTGCTGTCTCCCGCGCTGCAGCCGCTCACGGTGCTTGCCGAGGGCGCGTTCGTCGGCGCGCGCGGCTCGATCAACTACACCGACGGCGTCAACGTCCCCACCGACAACCCGGCAGAGAATCGCATCGACATGCCGCTCAGCGCGGCCGGCGGTCTCAACGCGTACGTGCACACGCAAGGCAGTGCGAGCGACACGTGGACGGTGAACCACAACCTGGGGCGCTTGCCCGCGGTCGAAGTGTTCTCGCCCGGGGGCGTGGTGGTCGACGCCGAGATCGTGCACGCGACGGCCAACCAAACACTCATCTACTTCGCGCAGCCGTACTCGGGCAGCGCGCGTTTCGTCTGATCGGAGGCATAGGTCATGGCTCGCCAAGTTCTCAGCAACCTTGATTTCAACAACGTCGCCAAGGTCACGAACCTCCCGGACCCCACGTCCGCGCAGGATGCGGCGACCAAAGCCTACGTCGACAGCGCGATCGAGGGCATCGCGTGGAAGGACTCGTGTCGCGTCGGCACGCAGAGCAACCTGAGCCTGTCGTCTCCCGGCTCGACCATCGACGGCATCACGATGGCGACCAACGACCGCGTCCTCGTGCGCAACCAGTCGACGGCGGCCGAGAACGGCATCTACATCTGGAACGGCGCGGCGGTCGCGATGACGCGCGCGGCCGATTGCTCCACGGCAGCCGAGCTTGAGCAGGCGGTCACCACCGTCGAAGAAGGCACCGACGCGGGCACGTCGTGGCGTCAGACCGCGGTCAACTTCACTCTCGGCTCGGGCTCGGTCTCTTGGACCGCGTTCGGCACGAGCACCACGAGCGCGAGTGAGACGACCGCGGGCGTCGCGGAGATCGCGACACAATCGGAGACCGACACCGGCACCGATGACGCGCGCATCGTCACGCCGCTCAAGCTCGCGACGTACGCGAACCGGGCGAAGCGCTACGCCACGGACGTCGGCGACGGCAGCGCGACGCAATACACCGTCACGCACAACCTCGGCACGCGCGACGTGGTCGTGATGGTGAGGCGTAACTCGGGCAACTACGACGCGATCATGTGCGACGTGGATGTGCTCACCACCAACACGGTGCGCCTCACGTTTTCGAGCGCGCCTTCGAGCAACCAGTTCCGCTGCGTGGTGGTGGCCTGATCCATGGCTCGCGAGTTCCTCGTGCCGATTCGCTTCGTGGTGGTCAGCTCATTTCCGAGCTCGCCATCGAAGGGCGACACCGTCGTACTGAGCGGCGATGGGCACGAGTACACGTTCGATGGCAGCGCGTGGGTCGACAACGGCACTGCGGGCGCGACGCAGGCGCAAGTGCTCGCGCGCGCGTTCGGGGGTGCCTGATGTCCGGCCTAAAGCTCACGAGCACAGCCGGCGTCGCGGTACGTGACGCAACGCGCCCCGCCGGCGACGTGCTCACGCTCGTGATTTGGTTCTACACCGGCGACATCCCTCCAGGTGTCGACACCGTCTTCGGCTACGTGAGCCGCAGCAACGGACACAATGACGGCCTCTACCAGGACGAGCCAAGCGGTCACCTCTATGCGGACGTTGGCGGCACGCCGACAGACCTAGGGACACCGCTGTCGGCCAACACCTGGTACGGCTTCAGCGTCCGCCGCAACTTCGGCCAGCTGAATATCGACAGCTACGCCGAGTTGGACACTTCGCTCACGAGTCTGGTCAACGACTTCGATTCCGGATGGACATCGTCGGTAGGCGTCGACGACGTCGAAGCGATCTATCACGCCGACGGCACGAGCGCGGTGCTACGTTGTCGTGTCTGGGAAGCGGTGCTTTCTGACGCCGAGGTTATCGCTGAGCTGAACTCCGCCACTGCGGTGCGCACGTCGAATCTGTGGGCCGCATGGAACATGGAGAACGACGGCACGAGCACTACGCGCCGCGCGGACAGCTCGGGCAACGGACGCGATCTCAACTTCAACTTTGCCGACGCGGATTGGTCGGGGTCGCTTCCTTCTCTGACGTCGAGTTCATCCGTCGATCCGATCCAGTTCCTGTCGCCCGCGCGTCTCTGCGTTGTTGCGGCGCTTCCTGGCTCGCCCAGCAAGGGTGACGCGGTCGTGCTCGACAGCGATGGACGCAAGTACGTCTACGACGGCAGCGCGTGGGTGCGCAGCGGCGGAATGAGCTTCGCGCAAGTCCAGGCGCGCACCTTCGGAGGAGCGTGACGCAATGATCGTCCTCACCACAACCAGCACGAAGATCCAAGCGGTACTCGGCGGCGCCGTCGCTGGCACACAACTCGACTACTTCGCGAGCTGGCGCGACATCACTTCGACGGCTTACACGCCGGGCGCGTCGCAGGCGGCCTCGAATAACACCACCGACGTGGATCTCGTCGCGGCACCAGCGTCGAGCACGTACCGCGTGATCGACTACGTGAGCGTATACAACCGCGACAGCGCCGCGGCGACGGTGACGCTCAAGTACTACGACGGCACTAACACCAGGTTCCTCGCAAAGATCACGCTGCAGTCGGGAGAGAAGGCTGAGTACACAGACGCCAAGGGTTGGCAGACGTACGACGCCAGCGGCAACCTAAAGCAGGTCGCGATCAGCACGGCGACCGACGTGCAGACGTTCACGACGCCTGGCGCGGCCACATGGACGAAGCCGACGAGCTTCACGCCGAAGACCGTGATCGCTATGTGCTTTGGTGGCGGAGGCGGCGGAGGAGGCGGCGCGAGCAACACGGGTGCAGTAGTGCGCACCGGTGGAGCTGGCGGCGGTGGCGGGGCATGCGCGATCCGCGTGCTCAATGCTAGCGACTGCGGCACGACCGAGAGCGTGACCGTGGGCTCAGGCGGAACACTGGGCGCCGGCGGCGCTTCCGGCGCTAACGGCAACAGCGGCAGCGCGGGCGGCAACAGCTCGTTCGGCTCGCACGTCACCGGATACGGCGGCGGCGGCGGGGCAGCCGGTGCGAACAGCGCGGCTGCTGGTGGCGGTGGTGGTGGCGGTGGCACTGCTGGCGCAGGCGGCACAGGCACGACCGCTGTAGGCGCTGGCGGCTTGCCGGGCACGAGCAATGTCACCGGAGTGAGCGGTGGGACCGGCTCGCAAGGCACGGTCACCGTCGTCACGACGCACAACGCTGAGTACGGCGGTGGCGGCGGCGGCGGCCACACGAACACGCCGGCCAACTCAGTCGGCGGCGGTTCGCTCTACGGAGGCGGCGGTGGCGGTTGCGGCGGCGGCGCCACAGTCACGCCTGCAACAGTCGCGGCAACCGCGGGCGGCGCAAGCAACACGGGCGCAGCGGGCGGCGGCGGTGCGGCTGGCACGAGCGGCGCGAGCCCCACGGCGGGCACAGCGGGAGCCAACAGCACCAAGTACGGCGGCAACGGTGGTGGCGGCGGCGGCGGCACGATCACCGCAAGCACAGCTGGCGCAGCCGGCGGTGACGGTGGCTATCCAGGAGGCGGTGGCGGTGGCGGCGGGGTCGGCAGCAACACGAGCGGCGGAGGCAACGGCGGCACAGGAGGACGCGGCGAGGTCCGCGTTTACACCTGGTGAAGGCCGACCTCTTCAATCCCTTGGCGGTGCTCTGGTCCGTCGCTCTCGCTGCGATCGTCTACCTCGCCGTGTCGCTCTCCCACGCTGAGGCGGCCATCGATCGAATCGACGCGCAGGGCATCCCATCGCGGCTCACAGCGATCGAGACGCAGCTACCGGTGCTGCTGAGCGTGCAGATGGCCACGCTCAACGCACTGAGGCGAGCCAACGGCCTGCCGCCTACGACGCCTGAAGCCGTGCTCGCCGGAGACGACGCAACGCACAAGGACAAGCAGCAATGACGCTCGACGATGTGACGACGTTTCTCAACCAGCCGCTCGTGTCCTCGGGCTTGACCTTCGTTGGCACCATGCTCGGAAGCTACCTCAAGCGAGAGTGGGACCTACGCGCGATGCGCCGTGAGGAAGAAGAGAAGCTCGCGCGCGCCCAGCTGCGCCTGAAGACGATGCAGGTCGTCGCTGGCATCGAGCTGGTGAGCGAGCAGCGCAAGCAGATGGGATTCGCTGCGACACCTTCGGAGGTAAAGCTCGCGAACGCGAAAACGGAGCTTGCCGACAGCGGGCACACCGAAGCCGAGATCGTGAAGGCGATTCATGACGTCCTGCCGCTCGCTCGTGAGCAGGCGAAGCAGGTGATCGCGCGCAGCGTGCTTCCTCTTGGCCCAGGCGCGAGCGGCGAGCACGTGATCATCATCCCGCCGCATGATCCGCCGCCGCTGCAACGCCCGAGCGGTGACCACCCGACGTTCGGCCGCGTCGGCATCACCGAGCCCAAGCCGTTCGATATGCCCAAGCAGTCAGCAACGCTCAACCTGGACGCGATCCGCGACGCTCACGAGGTGGACGAAGATGCCTAACGCTCTCGATGTGCTCAAGGTTCTATTCGCGCTCATGCTCGGCGTCGAGCACGTGATCCGCTCTGTTGCCGAGTCGCTCTCGATGACGGTCGAGCGCTTGCGCGATCTCGCGTTCGAGGCGCTCACGCCGAGGGGGATTGGATGAGCCGCAGCCGCGATAGCTACCCGTGGCCTAAAGGCTTGACGAAGCACGGAACCAGCGTCTGCTACTGCTGGATGTGCCGCGGCATGCGTGGTCCGTCACGCGCCAAGGACTCGCATGCGCGAAAGCTGAAGAAGGCTGCGCAGCGAGACGCCGCAAATCAGATCTCCGACTACATCAACGGCCCACTCGATCCGAGCCACCCCGAGTACAACGCGTGCGCCGTCGGTGAATGCAACTGCGAGGCCGTCGCGATAGCGGCAGGCGGAGCGCGGCTTCCCGACAGTCACGTCGAGTTTTTCCCCACTGGAGGACTACCGGCGACGCCCGTCGCTTCATCGCGGGCAGCTTCGTTGTCGAGTCCAAAGGGACGGAGCGAGCGGCGGCGAGCGCAAGTTTCCACCCTTGGCGAGGGCCCACCGCCCTTCAGCGCCCGTCCGGTGTCCGTCGCTGGCAAGGCGTTAATAGTTGCTATATACTCACCACTTATGCCGCGCCCACGGAACGCGATCGAGACGCGGCTGATCAAGATCTCCACCACCCCGTGGGTGACGGAGACGCTGGAACGCCTGGCCCTCACCGGGCGCTTCGGCAAGGCAGCGTCGGAAGTCGCCGAGGAACTCCTCCGCGCGAAACTTCGAGAGGTCGAGTTAGAGGGATGGCTGGATCCGGCTAGGGCCGCCAAGAACAGGGGGCGGTAGATCCATGACACGACGACAACGTATCGAGATTGCGGAGCGCGTTCGTCGATGTAAGTTTTGCCAGCGTGAGATGCAGGTCAGCGCGCTCGCGTACTTGCAGAATCCCCGTTGTGTGGTTTGCCTGCCCGAACGGATGCGGTCGGCGGCACCGACTGCCGTCACCTGGCGGACCAGAGGGCACTACGTGGAGCCGCTCAAGAAAGAGTCTTGAACAGGCCACGCAGGTGCGCCTCAACCTGGTCGTCGTTCAACCCATTCGCCCAGGTCGTCGCCTTCTCTTTGGCACGGCGCTTCGCGCCTTCAGTGAATACCGCAACGTTCCAGCGGCCACCCACGAGAGACTTCTCGACCGTAAGCGCCGGCTGCCCGTCGCGTTCTGCGCGCCACGTGGCCACGTTGCCCGCCGGTTCGGAATACTGCCAGTCAAGGGTGGGAGCGACGGTTCCCAACGCTGTCGCAAATTCGACTGCGCTTTGGTACCGGCGCCGCGGATCAACCATCAGTGCCTTTCGTATAACGCGGCGCAGGCGTTCGGGTACGTGAGGCAGAAAGCGATTGCGCTCCGGGAAACGGCCTCTACGGACCCTCTCCTGGAGCTGGGTTGTGCCCTTCATGACTTGCGAAAGCCAGAACGCTTCACCGTTAGCCGCGCGGTAGAGGAGGAGACCCGTCTGATAGATGTCCGACAGGCTCGTTGCGACGTTCATCGACGACTCGGGCGGCCGACTCGTCCAGTATCCGCCGCTGGTTCGGCCTACTGCTCTGCCTGATCGGCGAGCACGTCTACCGGCATCCGTGGATTGACGGAGCACACCCGCGCTTCGGCCGCGATGTCGACGTGTGGGAATGCGAGACATGCGGGCACAGACTGCCCGAGGAGCGTGAACCATGACGTGTTTCGGTTGGGTAATCGTTGGCTGCGTACTTCAGATCGCGGCCTTTGCTGTGATCATTGGCCTCGCGTGGAAGCTTCACGGCTCGTACATGGCGCGAGCTTTGGGTCTTGCCGTCGCTCCCACGTTCGTGGCCGTGACGGCGCTGACGGCTCTTGCGTGCGGCACGCTTCAGCAGACCGCGCCAACCGTGATCCGCGGAACGCTCGGCGGCCTTTACGGCGCATGCCAAACCGTCGACAGCGACAATGCGACCTGGCGCCGAATCTGCGACGGTGTCGAGCAGGCGATGCCCGCGCTCAACCAGCTTGGCGCGGGACCCGCAGAGCTTCCGCCTGATGTGGCGCAGCGCGAGGTCACGATCACGATCGGGGGCGAGTGATGTCATTCGTCGTCATCGGCGGCAAGCCGTATCCATGCGCCGCCGAAGTCTCGACGTGGGACAAGCACGGGCTCGAGTTCAAGCCCGGAGCCGGAGCCCGCAAGCGGACGCTGGTGCCCGACCTGTTCGTGCTCCACGTGACCGGAGGCGAGGGCGCACCGCCTGCGATGTTCGACACGCTCCGCCAGCGCGAGCTCGGCATTGAGTTCGCGATCGACATCGAGGGCGTGATCTGGCAGTTCTGCGACCCGCTTCTCGTCGACACATTCGACGCTGGCCCGATCAACCGCCGCAGCATCGGCGCGGAGGTCGTGAACTACGGCTACCGCGCAGACCCCAAGACGGTGCCGCTGAAGGGCAAGACGCGCCCGCTCTACGACACGATCATCCACGGCAAGCGTGTGATGATGGCGCGCTCGAATCCGGCGCAGGTGCAAGCGCTGGTCGCGCTCGCCGACACGCTCACGAGCTGCCCAGCGCTCAAGATCCCGCGCAAGCTCCCGCGCAACGGCGCCGGCCAGGTGCACACGCGGCTGATGGATGCCGCGGAGATCGACGCGTTCCAAGGTGTGCTCGGGCACCTGCACGTGAGCGGCGCGAAGATCGACCCGGGCACCGACGTCTTCGACGCGCTCGAAACTGCGGGGTACGGGTGACGGGCAAGCGTCTTCCATACAGCACCAGGAGCCCGCGGCTCTACTGGGCGCACGCATGGGGCCCGCCCGGGCTTGAGTCGTACTTCTACGGCTTCGCGTGGGGCGGGTTCTGCGTCGGATACTGGCGCACGCCGTGGGCGTGACATGGACGACCGCGAGCGCCCCTTCGCCGCGCTCCTGATCGGCGCCGTGGTCGAGTGGGTCGAAGGGCTCGGCGTGCCCGAGTGGGCGCGCGCAGCGGTCGTGCACAGCCTCGACGCGGGCACCCTGCGCCGTCTGGTCTGGCAGGCGCTGAGCGAGGCCAGGGAACGCGGCAGGCGCGAGGGGGAGCACCCGACGCCAGTGGTCGACGCCGACGACGGAGGGCGCCCCACGCTGCCCACGGAGCCGCCGGTCAGCTACGACGACCCGCCGCGGACGGGTCGTACGAGCCGGGGGTTTCCGCGCGCCACCGAGTAGCCGCGGCGTAGAAGTCAACCCCCTTACGCGGTCGCGTGTGCTGGCGAGCCCAGGCCCAGAATCGACGTATGCACGGGCCACAGACGATCGTGCGCGCGCTGTACTGACAGCCGCTCGCTGGATGCGCTGCGCCTCCGCACGCCGAGCACTTCACATCACCCTCCCGCCCCTGGCTTCGGCCGGGGGCTTTCGTCGTTTGTGGCGGCAGCTTCCCGCAAGTCCACCACCTTGCAAACATTCGCCCGCATCAGCTCGTAGACGCAGTGCGCCGTCCCCTTGCCGCCGGCCGATGCGATCCAGTGCGTGGGCCTGCCGTCTCGAATCATGCGGATGTTCCGCCGCGGGCCAGCTCCGGGCCACGGTCCGTCGAGCCGCTTGATCGGTGGGTACTCCATGACGTGGATGCCGTGCTCACGCGCCCAGCGTCCGGCCTCAGCGTCGGCAGACCAGCGGTCGCGAGTTGACGGCGACTGCACGGGATCGAAGCAGGCGCCGTGAATCAGCACGTCGACCGTGATCCGTAGGTGGGCAAGGTCGAGAGCACGGCGCAGGGCATCGCACTGCTCGCGCGTGATTGAGCGGCCGCCGGTGACGAGGAGGCGGATCATCACCCCACCTCGCTCTCTGCGCGCGCCACCTCGGCAGCGGCTTCCTCGCACGCCTCCGCCAACTCCTCCCGCCACTCCGCGGTGAGCCGGTCGACACGCCCAGACCGCAAGGCGTCAGCGGCCGCCAAGAGCTTCGCCCCGCGGTCACCAGCCCCGACGATGGGCACACGTGGTGTGTCCGGATGCGCGTGCGTCACGCCACCAAGCGAAGAATCAGCGGCGCTTTTCGGTGCCAGCCGATCGGCGTTGCTCTCGGTTTCGCCGCGTTTCTTGGTGGGCCGCTCGTTCGAGTCCCGTCCGCCCCGCTGCGGAACCCCTGGGAATCCAGGGGTCTCCGCGGTTTCTTTGACCAGGTGTGGCAAAAGTGTGGCAGAGCCAACCGCGATCGGGAGCCGTGAGACCGCCTCGCAGAGCGTCGGCCAGCGCCACACCAGGTAGTGGTCCAGCGTCGCGTGGGTGCTCGCTCCGTGCGTCAGCGCTCCCACCAAGTCACGGTCGGCGCCGTGCTCACGCATCAAGGTCGAGAAGGTGCGGCGGGCGTCGTGTTGCGTCCGAGCTCGGAAGCCCAGCGTCTTGCAGTCGTAGGCCAGTCGCTTGAGCCCGTTGCGCAGAGTGCGCAGACCCATCCCCTGCAAGCTCGGCACGATCCAGTCACTCTCTCGTGGGTCGCGTCCGTACGTCAGAGCGAAGCCAACGCGCTCCCACTCGGAGAGCAACGACGCCAGCGCCGGGTGCACCGGGATGTGACGCACCGGCGCTGACCCCGTCGGGCTCTTCAGCTCGCGCCCCTCGTACTGCGTCGCGATCGTGAGCCGACCCAGAGGGCGAGCGCTTCGATCCCAGTCCAACCACTGGCGCCCCGCGGCCTCGCCGAACCGCGCGCCGGTCAGGAACAGCAGCCCGTAGAACACGCGCCGGTTCCACGGCACACGCGCGTCACTGATCAGCGCTTCGATCTCGTGCGTCGCGTAGATGGCCGTGTGCCTCCATCGCGCATCGGCATCCTTCTTCGCTGGCAGCTCTCCGCGGCGTACCTTCAGCGTGCACGGAGTCGCGACCACGATCTCGTCCTCGACGGCGCGGGAGTACATGGAGCGCAGCGCGTCGTAGACGTGGATCACACTGCGCGGCGACAGCTTGCCGCCGGCGACGATTCCCGCGACCAGCGCCTTCACGTCCGCGCGCCTCACCTTCGCCAGCTCCATCTCGCCGATCACCGGCAACACGTGGTCACGAAGCCGCGCCTCGTAGTCGCGCCACGTGAGCACGCCCTCGGCCTGCCGTGTCACCACCCAGCGGGCGGCATACTGCGTCACCGTGAGCTTGTCGGCGCGCGCCTTCGACGGCTTCCACGTACCCGCCTCGACCTCGCGCAATCGCTTGGCGAGCAGCCGCTCCGTCGCTTGCTTGTTGCGACCGCAGCCCTTCTCGCGCACTCGCTTGCCGTCGACCTGGTACACGATCCACCAGTTGGCGGGCCGCTCTGGGTGCTTCTCGTTCCTGTTGTAGACACCCATGAAGTCACCCCTTCCGAACCGCGCGAAGGTGCCGCGCCGTTGGCTCCGCTGGCAAGTCGAGCGGGCGACCGCGCGAACGCATCCAGGCGACTACCTGTGCCGGCTCGAAACGCCTCTCGCTGCCGAGCTGCACGAACGGCATGTTGTCCTCGCGACACCACTTGCCGATCGCCTGCGGCGTGCAGTCGAGCCACTCCGCGCACTGCCCCACGGTCAGGAAGCGGGGCAGGGCAGGGGAAGCCACGGTGGCGAGCTCGTCGCGCAGCAGGTCGCGCACGTCGTCGAGCGTGAGCGTGACGAGCATCTTGGGTTCACCCATTGGACACCTCGTTTGCGACCTCGAGCAGGTTCGCTGCGTGGCACTCGTCACGCTCGCCGCGCTTCGGCAACGGGCACCAGCAGGCGAGGTTCTTACCGCGCAACTCGACACGCGCACGTTCCGCGATAGCTTCGCCTTCGGGCACCGCGCGCAGCCACATCCAATGGTCACGTGTGGCCAGCGCGCGTTGCTCATGCACGCGTTCGGCCTTCGGTGTCAGCGGCTTGTCGTCGGAGCCGCGCACGTCGTAGTGGTCGAGCTTGTACGGGTTGCCCCACTTGCTCGGGCGGCTCACCACGACCGTGTTTGGCGGTAAGCGGAAGACTTTCCGGCGTGAGAGTTGGATGCGGCGCGGCTTCTTAGGCATCGCGCGCCCCCGGCACCTGCCGCACGCGCAGGTCGTTGGGCCATTCGCTCGGTTCGCTTCCCTTGCGGTTCTTCAGCATGCCGCGGTGAAGCGCCCAGCCTTTGATCGGTCGCGCCTGCTGTCGGCTCAGCGCGTCCAGCGCGTCGCTGCGTGCCTGCGCAACGCTGGGAGAAACGCCGTTCTCTCCACCGATGCCATTGCGATCCCATGTATGCCAAGTGCCGTTTGGCCAAACGTTGGCAAGCGTGATTCCGCTCCGCTCCGATACCAGCGATTGCGTCTCATGGTGACGGCCGACCCAGGTCAGCATCCAAGGCGCAAATACGTCCGCGCCGAGTTGCTTCACGAAGCACGCCGTTCCCGCGTCCTTGCACTGCCGCACGATCGAGCGAATCCACTCGACGTTGCACGGTCGCGCGCCTGGCCCGCTCTCGCCACCGACGATCACCCAGTCGAGCGAGTGCCAAGCAACAGGCTCTGATCCTTCGGTGCAGCATGCGCATGTCGCGCTTGCCCCGAAAGCGTCATAGGCAACGACCTCGCCGCATCCATCGCGCTGCTCGCAGCGCTCCCCATTCAAGCGCCTGAAGTCGATCGGCCCGAGCAGCGGCTCCGCGCTCACGAACCGCACCGCCGCCGGCACCTTCAGCAGCAATGGGATGCGCTCGTCGGCGGTCGCTTGATTCTCCACGCTGACGCCGAGCCAGACGTTAGGCAATGGACTGACGTGCGTGTGTCCTCCGGCAGCGTCGCCGAAGATGCGGGCCCACGGGTCATTGCGCGAGCGGCGCATTTTGCCGTGCACATCTTCGGTGACCTTCACCGCGTCGAACAGACCGGGAAGCGTTCGATCGCCATCGACTCGGTGGCTCCTGATATACGTGCCGAGGCCTCCGCGCGCCTCAATCCACTGGAACCATTCGACCATGCGATCGGGGCGCTTGGTGAGAACCTGGAACGTGTGCTCAAAGCACACCGCCATCACGCCGAACACGGCCGCGATCTGCTCGTTCGTCACATCGTGGTGGAACAGGTCCGACATGCTGTCGACGAAGATGCGCGATGGCTTGCGCCACGAGAGCGGTGCGGCGAGTTGCTCGGGCACGAAGCGCGCGATGCCGGTCCAGTCGACCTTGCCTTTGCGGAGGGTGGTCAGTCCGTGGTACGGGCTTCTCGTGCTTGGCGTGTTGAACCGGTGCGCCGTCCGCATCGCGTAGCAGTTGTCGCAGCCAGGCGAGACGCGCGAGCAACCGCGCACGGGGTTCCACACGCGGTCGGTCCATTCGATGGATGTTTCAGCCATTGCCGCCTCCGTCGAGCCAGTCATCTCCAAGCGCCGTCTGGCACCCATGCGCCGTGCAGTCGTGCAGGTGCCCGTCCGTCGTGTCGACCTGCCCCGCGGCCTGGTACGCAGCGCGGCTAGGATGGCTTCGGTTGAGTGGAGACTCGACGGCGCCTTTCGGTTTGCCATGCGGATGTAGTCGAACGCCTCGCGCACGAGCCCAAGCGCCTCCTCCTTCGTCAGCTTGCTCATGGAGCAAGCGTTCGCGGTCGGCAATCAGGGCGTCCAGCGTCTGCCGCTCGTCTGCTCCAGCGGGCACGTCACACCAGTAACGCAGGCGCTCGGTCGCCTCTTTGCTCAGTGGGTTAGTCACGGGGAGCCTCCTCAGGGCCATCCTCGACGGCAACACGGCAAACGATGCCGTACGCGAGACAGCCATACCGGATGTCATCGTCGGTCACATGCGGCTCGAACTCTTCGCGATTGCCGCTGATGTCGACGACGATGAACCCGCGCGGGATGTGCCGGTACCACTCTCCCGGGAGCAGCATCAACACACCGCGACGGCCAAACATCGCTTCATCTTCTTTGCGCTCGTCTTTGTCGTTGGTGTTCGGGTCGTTCCATGGACGTAGGCCGATCTCTTTCAGCGCTTGCATGTCCATGTCGCGTAACGCGTCCCAGTCCATAGGCGGCGCCCCTGGGGTCGGGTCGCTGGGAGACCGCTCAAACTTCGGTGTTACGAATACGACGTCGATCTTCGATTCAGTCATGGCCATCCTCCGCAAGAAACCGGAACGCCTCGTCGTCACTGTTGACGGTCGACGTAGCGAGCGACTCAAAGACAGTGCATGCGCCTTCGCCGACCCACAGCACGTCGATGCCGTGCGCCAGCGCGATGCCCATCTCGACCCACGCGCCGATCGTTGGCACCTTGGGCTCTAGCACCACGAGCCAGTCGCTGCGCCTGACGCCCAACGAACATGCACGGGCAGCGGCAAGCCGAACCTCATGCGTAAGCCCGACGTTCGCCGCGCCAGCCCTGCGCACGTTTTCTGGCCAGTCGCTGGTCACCTCGACGCCAGCGCCACGCAGACGCGCGATCAACGCCTCCGCGCGCTCGATCTCCGCGCTCGCTCCTGCAACGTAGACTCGCATCACTTCCCCGCCTTTCCATCGATCGATGCGTTGAACTTCGCCAGCTTCGTCGCGATTGCCATGTTGATCGCGTACGGGTTTTCAACCTTCAGCACGCGCACCACGCCGAGCACGGTGATCAGCACGTCGGCCACTTCATCAACTAGCGCCTGCCCGCGCGATCCGTCGTCATCATCGAAGGCCTCGGCCAGCTCGGCGCATTCCTCGCGCAGCTTCTCCCAACGGTTACGCGTGCCCCACTTGATCACCGCGCGATCGATTGCCTCTGCGATGCTGATGCACGGCGTAACCCAATCGACGGCGTCGCTGTTGTTCGTCGCGGCTCTGATGTTGTCGAGACGGCGCTCAAGTTCTGCGTTGCGGGCAATCCAGCGATCGCGCTCTTCTGTAACCTTGGCCAGCTGCTTGCGCAGATCGCGAATCAACCATGCGGGGCGTACCTCTGACGGCACGGCGCCGCACGCGCGGATCTCGTCTTGCAGGTTTGGCGCGTCCACGCTACGCGTGCGGCTCGCCTCCTCCAAAGGGCTGGGCTCACCGGGGTTAGCTGCCCCGGTGCCCAGCGGCCGGTCGGCGCTTGATCCCTGTAGCAATCCAGGGGCGGCGTCCGGTTGAATATTCTCGTCTTCCGTCCAGCAGGCGTCGCATCCCGCTGCCACGTAGTCGAGGTCGTGGTTGTGCGCGCCGGATCGGTCGCGCGTGAGCACGAAATCCGGTTCGCCGCGTGCGAGAATGGGCTCGGTGCACGCCCTCGGCTTCTCTTCCATCTTCGCCTCCGCTCGCTTGCGCGCTTCGTCGAGCCGTCGCGCTTTCGTCGCTTCGATGTCTTCGGTCATGGCGTCGCCGCTTTCGTGCGTCCGAGGATGTAGTCGGGACGCCGTTGGTCTGGCTGCACACAGACCGCGAGGATGCGCCAGCCTTCGTTGAGTTTGCGTTGCAGCAAGTCGGTGCATAGGTCGTCGTGGTTCTCGACCTCGTCCACCGTGAGCAGCCCAAGCCCAGCCACCGCGACATGACATCGCTCGTTCACCACGGTCGTGTTGCGTTGCCCATATTCAACAAGGGCTCGCGTCCCATCGTTCTCGATCACGCGGATGACGCGAGGCTCAAGCCGGTCAAGTTGCCTTATGGCTACCAACGGGACGACCGGGCGCACGCCGTAATCGAGGCGCGTCGGGTCGTCCTTGCGCACCGTGATCGGCGTTACCGAGAAACGCGTGAGATGGTCGACGTCTTCGGGAGTAAGGTGGCGCCGCTCATCCCATCCATCGATCTCAATCTCCACCATGACACTCATCGTCATCACCTCGCGTTAGAAAACGCCCGTGCGGTCAGTCTCCTGACCCCGATGGGCTTCGGGTGTCCGTGGTCCCGCACAGGGGGGGGCAGCTACGGGGCGGACAACTCTTCTCAGGTCGCGGTCTCCAACAACTCCAGCCCGAGCTCGGCGCAGAGCGCCACCGTGTCGCTGTAGCAGCCGACGCCGCGCTTACGTTGCTGCGCGATGATGCGGTCGCGTACCGAGATCGGTAGCTTCACGCCGATCGTGCGAGATCCTTCCGACGCGATTCGATCAGCTCGCTTCGATGTCGAGAACGCCACCACGGCGCCATCGCGAGCGATGCGACGCTGCAGCGCGCGCTGCGCTTCCTGTTTGCGGACGATTTGCTCAAGCAACATCGGTCGCTCCTTGGGTGGGCATCGGCGGTTGCTTCGCGAGCCATCGGTGGAACTCGCCGGATCGATCGATGCGTTGACGCTGTGACCAGAACAGCCAGTCGCCGATCGCTTCGACGTCAGTGTTGAACCCGTCGCGCTGCAGCTTCTCCTTCAGCACGTGCAGCAACTTCCCCGCCGCGATCGCGTCAGGCAGAGCGCGGTGAGCGTCGCCGTCGAAGTCGACGCCGTGCCTGGCGCATGTGACTCCGAGCGTGTGACGGCCTTTGCCCTTCACGTAGGCGTCGAGCTTGGTCGTGAACGACATGATGTCCAGCCACGGCCAGGACGGATCGCCGAAGGCGTCGAGCGGCACGCGAAGCCGGTCGAACTCGGCGTTGTAGGCGCACGGCTGAGCGCCGAGCAGGATCGCTTGCACATCGGTTCGGTCGAAGAACTCTCCGATCGTCGGCGCTCCTTGAACCATCTCGGTGGTAATGCCGTGGATCGCGGTGGCCTCATCCGGGATCGGACGCAGCGGGTTGATCAGCGATCCGAGTGCTGCGACGCAAACGCCGCGCTCGAAGCGAGCGAGGCCTATGTCACACACGCCAGCGTCAACCCGTAGCCCCGGCGTTTCGGTATCCACGATCACGAGCGGCGTGTCGTTCCATTTCTGGAAGTATGGGACGAGTTGTGACGCCACGGCTACTCCGCCTCCGCGCCGAGCCCGAGCTGGGCGTTGTCGTTGGTGGCTTCGTCGACAGCTGCGCGCTTGCGCTTGTGTTGGATCGTGTCGACCTTCGCGATCAGGCGGCGCAGGTCGCGCTCGACGCTTTGCAGCATCGCCTTGTCGCGCTCGCTCAGCTTGCGCCAAGCGATGTCGTCGGTGAGATCCTTGAGGTCCCAGGCCGCGTTTTGCACTGCCTGCAACTCAGGATCGATGGGCTTGGTGGTGGTCACGCGCCCGCTCCGGATTCAGCATGCGCCTTGCGATAGGCCTCCTCGGCGGCGGCCTCGTCGTCGTCGCCGGGCTCGCGCTCGCGGG
>Ga0228700_1001277_pt1 | contig 16993 bp, 17 predicted proteins | sample McNCre317_Aug_MG_FD_178019 | JGI IMG/M metagenome (GOLD analysis project Ga0228700, IMG submission 178019) | Freshwater microbial communities from McNutts Creek, Athens, Georgia, United States - 3-17_Aug_MG | ecosystem: Environmental > Aquatic > Freshwater > Creek | place: USA: Georgia...
GATCTTGAAGAGGATGGTGTTGGGCTTGGCACCCAGCGCCTGGCCCAGCTCCAGCATCTCGCGCGGCACCTGCTTGAAGCCCAGCGTGGTCAGGCGCAGCATGGGCGGTATGCCGTAGATGATGGTGGCCATCATGGCCGGCACCCGGCCCAGGCTGAAGAAGATCACCGCCGGTATCAGGTAGACCCAGGGCGGCACCGTCTGCATGATGTCCAGGATGGGGCGCAGGGTGGCCTCCACCCGTTTGCTGCGCGCCGCCCACACCCCCAGGGAAAAGGCCACCAGCACCGCAATCACCACGGCCACCGTCACCAGGGCCAGGGTCTGCATGGTCTGGTCCCACTGGTTGTTGAGCAGGCAAAAGCCCAGCGTGCCCAGCACCAGGGCGGCCATGCGCGCGCCCAGCAGCAGGGCCACGGCAAGCGCCAGACCGCCGATGATCACATAGCTGGGCACGGCCAGCAGCATGCCTTCCACCGAGTCCAGCGAGCGCTCCACCACCGTGGAGATCAGCGCAAACAGCGGGTGCCAGTGGATGTTGAACCAGTCCACCAGGGGACTGAGCAGGGATCCCAATGAGAGGTTCATCGTGCGGCTCCTGTCTTGGCGGTACCGGCGCTTTGCGTCAACCGGTCCAGCACCATGGTGAGAATGACGATGGCCACCGTGGCATCGATGGACACCGCAATGTTCAAGGTGCGCACCGCCTCGTAAATGGTCTGGCCCAAGCCCCCCGAGCCCACGATGCCGGCAATCACCACCATGCCAAAGGCCATCATCAGGCTCTGGTTGATGCCGGCCATGATGCTGGGCACGGCAAAGGGCAGGCGGATCTTGAAGAACATCTGCAGCGGCGCAATGCCGTTGGCGTGTCCCAGCTCCAGAAACTCGTTGGGCGTCATGCGGATGCCCAGCGAAGTGAGGCGCAGGGCCGGCGCAATGGCCACCAGCACGGTGGCCACCAGCGAGGTGGCCGGGCCGTAGCCCAAGAGCGCAATGGCCGGCAGCAGGTAGATGTAGGGCGGCAGGGTCTGCAGCAGGTCCAAGAGGGGCTCGGCCATCTTGTCCAGGCGCCGGTTGTAGCCCGCCACAATGCCCAGGGGCAGCGCAACGGCCAGGGCCATGGCGGTGGCCGCAATCACCAGGGCCAGGGTGTCCATGGTCACGCCCCACAGGCCCATCACCTGGCAGGCCAGCAGGCCCAGGGTGGCCAGCACGGTAAAGCGCCAGCCCAGCAGGTGCAGACCCAGGGCGGCCACCACGGCCACCACGAAGTAAGGCGAGGGTGTGGCCAGGAGCCAGTGCACCGCGCCAAAGAACGCTTCCAGCCCATGGCGGGTGGTATTGAAGACGAAGCCTGCGTTGTCCTGCAACCAGGCCAGGAGCGCTTCAATGCGCGCATCGAAGGCTTCTATGTTTTGCGTGAGGTCCATGGCTTAGGCCTTTGCAGTGGCGGGCTTCTCTTGCACGCTCTTGAGCAGGGCCTTGGCGGTCACCACACCCAGCAGGCTGGCGCCGTCCCACACGCCAATGGCGTGGTCAAGCGCGCCCACCATGATGGCAATCAGGGCGTCCAGATCAGCATCGGGCGCGCTGCGCGGCAGGCTGTTCACGTCCACGCCAGGGGCAGCCTGCTGGAACTCGGCCACCGGGCACAGCACCGAGCGGGCGGTGACCAGGTGCAGGTGGGAGATGCCGGCCACGAACTCGGCCACATAGGCATTGGCCGGGTTCATCACGATGTCGGCAGCGGTGCCGGTCTGCACAATCACGCCGTCCTTCATGATGGCGATGCGGTCGCCAATGCGCATGGCTTCGTCCAAGTCGTGGGTGATGAACACGGCCGACTTGCCCAGGGACTTGGCCAACTGGCGGAACTCGTCCTGCAGCTGGCGGCGGATCAGGGGATCGAGCGCAGAAAAGGGCTCGTCCATGAGAATGATTTCGGGGTCGGCCGCAATGGCGCGGGCCAGGCCCACGCGCTGCTGCATGCCACCCGACAGCTCGCGCGGCATCTTGTGGGTCCAGTCCGCGAGACCCACCTTCTGCAAGGCGGCGGTGGCAATCTTGTGGCGCTCTTCCTTGCCCATGCCCTGCACTTCCAGGCCAAAGGCGGCGTTCTCCAGCACATTGCGGTGGGGCAGCAGGGCCACGGCCTGGAACACCATGCCGATGTGCTTGGCACGCATGGCGCGCAGCTCGGTGGCACCCAGCTGCATCAGGTTCTGGCCCTTGATTTGAATGGCGCCACCGGTGGCATCGATCAGGCGGTTGAACATGCGGATCAGCGTGGACTTGCCGCTGCCCGACAGGCCCATGATGCAGAAGATCTCGCCGCGCTTAACCTGCAGGCTGGCGTTGGACACACCCACCACGCAGTCGAATTCGCGCAGCACTTCGGTCTTGGACAGACCCCGCTCTGCAATGGCCTTCATGGCCAGGGGGGCCTTCTCGCCGAAGACCTTCCAGACCGATTGGCAATCGATCAATACTTCACCGGCTTCTGTGCTGCTGCTCATGTCTTGCTGTCTCCTGTCAATCCTGTCAGGGCCTGCGCAAGCGGCCATGAGGGCGCCTTGCGTGGCCTTCTATTTCCAATAGGGCCAGGCGCCCCGGTACAGGCGCCGCCAAGCGGGTTACCAAGGAACTTAGTCCTTCTTGATGTTGGACCAACGCTTCATCAGGTCGCCGTGGCTGGCGTACCAGGCGCTCATCAGGTCGTCGAGCTTCTTGCCGTCGCTCATGGCGTGGTTGATGTCGTTCAGGTCGTCCAGGGGCAGGTAGACGCCGGCGATCAGCTCACGGGCCACGGGCTGCTTGGCGGAGAAGCCCTTGTTGGCCAGCCAGTAGTAGGTCTGGGGCGGGGGGAACACGCCCTTGGGGTCCTTCAGGAACTTCAGGTCGTACTTCTTCATGAATTCAGAGGGTTCCCACACGGTGGCCACCACCCATTCCTTGCGGTCTGTAGCCGACTTCACGGCAGCCGACATGGCAGCGGTGGAGCCTTCGACCAGCTTGAGCTTGATGCCGTAGCTGCCCACAGCGGTCTTGGCATCGCGCATCAGGCCGGAACCGGGCTCGATACCGACGATCTTGCCGCCGAACTTGTCAGCATTGGCATTGAGTTCTTCGGTGCTGTTGATGGGCACGTACTTGGGCACGGCAAATGCCTGGAACAGGCCGTGGGACACGGGCGAGAGCCTCTCCAGACGGGCCTTGTTCTTGTCCCAGTGGTCTTGCGAGATGTAGTTCACCTGGCTGGCCAGCAGTTGCACGTCACCCTTGGAGAGGGCGGCAAAAGCAATACCCCACTCGGCGAACTGGGTCACCTTGACGGTGTAGCCGGCGTCTTCCAGCACCTTCTTGGTGACGGCGGTGATGGGGGTCAGGTCATCCCAGGACAGGGTGCCCATGGTGATGGTCTTGTCTTCGGCAGCTTGGGCCGAGAACATGGTGCCGGCAACAGCAGCGGCGCAAAGGGTCTTCAAAAAAACACGTTTCATCAATACTCCGGTCATTCACTTTAAAGATAGAAGCCTGCGTCATGCATGCTTCTGATAATTGCCACGCAGCGTCAGCTTTCACGCCCCGCACGCAATTCCTGCCACCGTATGACCGCATTCGCGCCCAGCCAGCCAATCGGCTCGGGGGGCAGCAAACCCGGTTTCGGTTGATTCAAAAGGGCTTTCAGGTGGGGCGCGGGAACACCGTTTGCCAGGTCCACCGCGAGCACGCCCGCCAAAGTACTTTTCACCGTGCCCAGGCCGTTTTCGACACAGGCCGAATACAGGCCCTTCTCGATCTCGCCGAACACCGATACGCTGTTGCGGGTCAGGCACAGGCGGCCTGCCCAGCTGTATTCCATGCGCACGCCCCGCAGCTCGGGAAAGCGCGCATCAAAAGACTGGCGCTGCTCGGCGGCAATCGCATCCACCCGCGCCTGGCTGACCTCCATGCTGGGGTCGTAGGTGAAGCGGGTGCGGGTCACGATGCGGCCCTCACCCCGGTGGGTGATCTTGCGCATGGTCGCCCCCATGGGGTCGGCCGGCAGCAGGGCCCAGCGCTCTGCGCCCAAGGCGTTGCGGGAGAAGTCCGCTAAGCGAATGCCGGCCGTCATGGACGCGTAGGTGAACACATGCATCAGGCGGCCTTTGCCAAAGCCAAAGCTCTGCAGGTGGCCGTTGACGCCCAGGATCACCTTGGGTGCCGAGACACTGCCTTGCGGCGTGCGGGCACGCCAGCTGCTGCCCTCGCTCTCCAGGGAGAGCACTGGCGAGTTTTCATACAGCTCCACCTTCTGGTGCAGGCCCTGGGCAAAGCTGCGGATGTAGTCGGCCGGCTGGATCAGCACCGCACCCGGCGTGCGCAGACCACCCAGGTAGTAGTCGGAGCCGGTGAGCTCGCGCAAGGCTTTGGCATCGAGCAGTTCATGCGCTTCACCAATGCCCTTGAGCGATGCGGCAAAGCGGGCATTGGCCTGCATGCCGCGCGGTGTGGCCGCGGCGTTGATCTTGCCGCTGGGATCGAAGGTGTTGCGGTCCATGCCGTACTCGGCGGCAGCGGACTTGGCAAAGTCGATGGCAAAGCGGTTCTGCGCAATTTCCAGTTCGGTGGCGCGGGCATCGTCGGACGAGTATTCGCCCGAGGACAGGTTGTGCGGCACATCAATCATGTAGCCCGAGTTGCGCCCGGCTGGCCCCTGTGCCACCTGCAGCGCATCGAGCACCACCACGCGATCTCCCGGGCACAGCTGCAGCAGGCGGCGCGCGGCCGACAGGCCGGCAAAGCCGGCACCGATGATGAGCCAGTCAGCGCGGATGTCGCCCAGCAGCTCGCGCGGCGCAAAGCCCCGCGTGCTGATGGCCTCCCAGCCGCTGCGCCCGGTTTCCACCGGCAGGCGTGCGACAACCTTGCGCGAACTCACCCCACGGCCTCGTCGGAGTCGTCACTCAGATCGACCCAGATGGTCTTGAGCTGGGTGTACTGGTCATGCGCATGGATGGACTTGTCGCGTCCGCCAAAGCCCGACTGCTTGTAGCCGCCAAACGGTGTGGTGAGGTCGCCCTCGCCATAGCTGTTGACGGTGACGGTACCGGCACGCAGGCTGCGCGCGCCGCGCAGGGCGCGTTTGCCGTTGGCCGTATAGATCGATGCGCACAGGCCGTAGTCGGTATCGTTGGCCACGGCAATGGCTTCGTCGAAGCTGCTGATTTCGATGACCGACAGCACCGGGCCGAAGATTTCTTCACGCGCCAGCAGCGAATCGTTGCCGGACACTTCCACCACAGTGGGCTCGACAAACGCGCCGTGGTAGGTCTTGCCACCCAGCAGCACCTTCTCCTTGGCACCCAGGCGCTCCAGGTAGGAGGTGACCTTCTTGAAATGCGTCTGGCTCACCAGGGCGCCCACACGGGTGAGCGGGTCCAGCGGATCGCCCACGTTCCACTCCTTCATGTGGTGGGCCACGCGCTTGAGCAGCGCCTCTTTGATGTTCTTGTGCACGATCAGGCGCGAAGAGGCCGAGCAGTTCTCACCCATGTTCCAGTAGGCGCCGTTGACGATGTGGGCAGCCACACGGTCCAGGTTCTCGGCGTCTTCCAGCACGATGGCCGGGTTCTTGCCGCCCATCTCCAGCACCACCTTTTTGACGTTTGACTCGGCGGAGTAGCCCAGGAATCGCTTGCCGGTGACGGTGGAGCCGGTGAAGGACACCATATCGACATCCAAGTGGCGACCCAGCGGCTCGCCCACATCCGGGCCAGAGCCCGTGACCACGTTGAAGACGCCACGCGGCACACCGGCCTCAAAAGCCAGCTCGGCCACACGCAGGGCGGTGAGCGAGGTCTCGGGTGCCGGCTTGAGCACCACCGAGCAACCCGCGGCCAGCGCCGGGGCAATCTTCCAGGCCAGCATCAAGAGCGGGAAGTTCCAGGGCAGCACCAGACCCACCACGCCGATCGGCTCACGCACGACCATGGCGATGTGGTTGTCAGACGCCGGCGAGACCTGGTCGTAGATCTTGTCGATCAGCTCGGCATGCCACTTCAGGCAGTGGATGGTTTCGGGCACATCCACGTTCTCGCAGTCATAGATGGTCTTGCCGCTGTCGATGCTTTCCATCACGGCCAGCTCACGGGCATTGCGTTCCATCAGCTTGGCCAGTTTGATCAGGACGGCCTTGCGCTCGCTGGGATGCAGACGCGACCAGCGGCCATCTTCAAACGCATCGCGTGCCTTGGCTACCGCAAAGTCCACGTCCTCGGGGCCGCAGGCAGCAATATCGGTCAGCTTCTGGCCCGTGGCCGGGTTGACGGTGGCAAAGGTCTTGCCCGAGATCGCCGGGCGGAAGGTGCCGTCGATAAAGGCTGCATTCGGCAGATTCAGGCCTGCCGCGATGGCCTTGTACTCTTCGGTGGTCAGCAAATTTCCTGCGCTCATCATCACTCCTCGTTTTCAATTTGAGCCATCGTGCGTTTGAGCACGCGCACCACCTGCTCGAGCTGGCGCTTGTCGTCTTTGTTCAGGGCTTTCAGGGGCGCGCGCGGGGGGCCGGCATAGCGGCCCATGATTTCGCAGCCGTACTTGACGCACTGGATGAACTTGCCGCCCTGCTCCAGTACGCGCATCAAGGGCAGCATGGCCGACATGATGCGCCGGCCCTTGCTGAAGTTGCCTTCCACCGCGCAGGCCTTCCACAGCGCCACGTGCTCGGCCGCCAGGAAGTTGGAGCCGGCGCACACCCAGCTGCGGGCACCCCAGGCAAAGAACTCCAGCGCCTGGTCGTCCATGCCGCAGGACATCTGGATGTGGGGATAGTCACGCGCCAGCATGTGCAGGCGGTTGATGTCGCCCGAGCTTTCCTTGATGGCGCAGAAGTTGCGGCTGCGGCCCACGCGGTCCAGAAACTCCTCGCCCATGGTCACGCCCATGCGGCCGGGGTAGTTGTAGAGCATGACCGGCAGGTCGGCGGCACGGTCAATGGCGAGTGCGTTGAGCGCGTTCTCATGCTCGGTGGGAACTGCGTAGGGTGTGGAGCCCACCAGGATGGCCGCCGCGCCGATCTTGGCAGCCGTCTCGGCGATCTGGATGGAGTCTTCCTGGCGGATGGCACCGGTACCGATGATCAGCGGAATGCGGTCCCCGATCACCTGGCGTGCCAGGGTGGCCAGCTCCACGCGCTCGGCCATCGATTGGGCGTAGTACTCTCCGGTGGAGCCTCCGTTGACGATGCCGTGGACGCCGCTGGCGACCAGGTTTTCGATCTGAGCCACAAAGGCGTCGCGATCAATGGCGCCGTCGTCCTTGTAGGGCGTGATCACCGGCGTATAGATACCTTCAAATTTCATTCCGTAACCCCTTTCCAATTCCGACTGAAACGCAGTCGTTGTGAATGGCCGTGAGGTTATGGCAGCAAGGCAGGCAGTACAAACGACCTTTTTTGCTTTCAATTGATAACTCCTTGTTATCGATGTTCCGCGGGTTCTCACGGAGTCCCCATGGGCGCGGATACCATGGCCCGCTACCGACACGCGCTCCAATCACCATGCACGCTCGCATCGAAGGCAAGAAGGGTTACCGCCGGCTGCTGCCCTCGCTGACCGCCCTGGTTGAATTTGAAGCGGCCGCGCGCCTGTGCAGCTTCACCCGGGCATCCGAAGAGCTGGGCGTGACCCAGCCCGCCGTGAGCCGCCAGGTGCGCAGCCTGGAGGACATGCCGGGCGTGCCCCTGTTCCACCGCAACCACCGCAGCGTGGCCCTCACCAGCGAGGGCGAGGCGCTTTACGCCGTGGTGGCCCAGTCCATGCAGCGCATTGCCGGCGCCTTTGACCGCATTGCCGGCGGGCAGCACGCGCAGGAAGTGGTGCTGATGGCCACTGCCGCCTTCTCGCGCTTTCGCCTGATTCCGCGCCTGGCCGACCTGCGCCACAACGAGGTCGACCTGGCGGTGCGCTACGGCAATGGCACGTGGAGCGACGGCGAGGCCACGCTGCTCTACGAGGAAGAGGTGTTTCCGGTCTGCGCACCGCGCTGGCTGCAAAACCACAAGCCGCAGCAGACCCTGGCTGATCTGGCACGCATGCCGCTGATCGAGGCATCCCCCAACTCCGAGGGCTGGATGGGCTGGGAGGAGTGGTTCACACTGGCCGGAGCCCCGCGCCAGAAGCTGGCCTACACCCTGGAGTGCAGCCTCTACACCGATGCCATACAGGCCACCCTGCTGGGCCAGGGCGTGACCCTGGGCTGGGCCCGCATGCTGCATGAGCCGCTGCGGGAGGGCGCGCTCATCCGCCTCACCACGGCCAGCGTGAAGCCGCGCAATGCCTACTATGCCGTGGTGCCGCACAACCGCCAGGCGCCCCACATCGCGCAGGTGATCGACTGGCTGCAGAACGACCTCAAGGGCCTGTAGGGCTCCCACACGCATGCGTCACGCCCGCGCGCTCGCACTCCCCCTCGCATTACCCAAATTTATGGCAGGCGGAAAATAAAGCGCGTTGACGCTCCGGCGGCTGGCTTTTCATACTCGGCGCTTCTTTTTGTTGCCCCTACAAGCCATGACCGACACCCCCACATTGGACACCGCTGCCACCGCCGCCAACCCCGCCCACGCGCGCCGCGGCGCCGGCAGTGCCCGCCAGGCGCTGCGATCCAACATGCTGGAGCCCATGCTGCCCACACTGCGCCGTGGCACCGGGCTGGATAGACACCGACCTGAACGTGGACTTCGTCAACGCCCAGCCCAAGCCCGCAGCCTTTCGCGCCGGTATCGGCAAGATCCACCCGGTGGGCCGCACCGGCAAGCCCGATGAAGTGGCGGCCCTGGTGGCCTGGCTGGCCAGCGATGAGGCCAGCTTTGGCACCGGGCAGGTCTGGACGATTGACGGCGGGCGCATGACCCAGCTCAGCCTGCCGCAATAAGCCCAGCCCCCATGCGCAGTCAGCACTACCTCTTTCTGACCTTGCCGGGCTATTCCGGCATGGAGCTGGGCAGTGCCATCGAGGTGCTGCGCCTGGCCAACCGCATCACGCGCCAGGAAGGCTACCGCTGGACCCTTGCCAGCCTGGACGACGAGACCGTGCCAGCCAGCAACGGCTTGGCGAGGCGATCGCCATGGTGGTGTCCGAACACCTCAACCTGGAGCGCATCCGCGACCACCACGACAAGCAGCACCGGCCCATGCAAACCCGCGCAGGGAACTTTCAGGCCACCCTTATCGAAATCGGCGAGCTGATGCAGGCCAATATCGAAGAGCCGCTGTCCATGAACGAGATCGCCGCCCTGGTAGGCATATCACGGCGGCAGCTGGAGCGTCTGTTCAAGCGCTATGTGGGCGAGATTCCCGGCAAGTACTACATGGACCTGCGGCTGCAGCATGCACGCTCCCTCATCGTGCAGACCACCCTGCCGATCTGGCAGGTGGCCCTGGCCTGCGGCTTTGTGAACGCGCCCTATTTTTCGCGCTGCTACCGCGAGCAGTTTGGCTACAGCCCCAGCGGCGACCGCACCGGCACCACCCGAGCCGCCAGCCAGGCAAGCGCCGGCGGCATGGAAGCCCTGCTGCGCAAGCGCACCGCTGAGCAGCACGCCAACCGCCTGTTCTCGCAACTCAACAGCAGCGTGCAGCACTTCATGCCGGCCTGACCCGGGCAGGCGCAGCCGCCTTCAGAGCTGGCCCATCAGCCAGTTGCGAAAGCGCAGACAGGCCTCGCTCTCCACCAGTTCCTCGCGCACGCTTAGGTAGTGGCAGCGGTCGGTGTGCACGATGCTGTGGGGAATCGGGCGCACCAGCCTGCCGCTGGCCACCAGATGCCCTACCAGATGGTCCCAACCCAGGGCGATGCCCTGGTCGGCCATGGCCAGCTGCACCACGGTGTTGTAGTCATTCGAGCTGAAGGACTGGTGCACCAGCTGCGAACGTGTGCTGACGTCCACATCGTGCAGCGCCAGCCACACCTTCCAGTCCACATGCTCGGCCAGCTGCGAGCGCCCGTAGGGGCTCAAGTCCAGCAGCATGGCCTCGCGCAGGTCTTGCGGCTCCTTGAACGCACGGCACTGCGCCAGAAAGCGCTCGGTGCAGACCGGGTAGATGACATCGTGGAACATGCGTGTGCTGGTGTAGCCCTCGCGCACCCGGTTCATCTTGGTGATGAAGATGTCGGGCTGCACGCCGGTCTCCATGGCCAGGAAATCCTGGGTGGCGATCAGCGTGAGTTCGATGTCGGGATGCTCCTTGAGGAAGCTGGGCAGCCGGTGCTGCATCCAGAGCGAGGCGAAGGCCGGCGAGCAGCAGATGGTGAGCAGCTGGCGCAGCGGGTTCTTGATGCGCAGGCGCTCGGCCGCCTGCGAGATGTTGATGAAGGACAGCTGCGCTGCGTCATAGAAAACCGAGCCTTCGGGGCTGAGCTTGACGTTGCGCCCCGCACGGATGAAGAGCTCGCAGCCCAGGTGCTCCTCCAGCTCCTTGATCTGGCGGCTGATGGCTGCCTGTGTCACGCACAGGGCCTCGGCCGCGCGCGTGAAGCTCTGGTATTTGGCCGCTGCCACAAACGACCGTACCGCCCGCAGGGAAGGCATTTTGATCAGCGTCTGATCGGGCTCGGAAGGCTTGGCCATGGTGGGATGCGTGCGGGGAAACCTGGAGCCTGCACTGTAGCGCAAGGCGGTGGGGCGGAAACAGATGGGCACAGGGGATGGATTGCAGCTGCCTGCGCCTGAACCTGCCTGCCACGAAAGCACCCATTCGCCGCACCCGTGGGCCCCAATGCGCCATTGCATTGACCAATCAGAAAACAATCTATATCGTATATATTGTTATGATCGATTCCAATGACGGAGACAACCATGGCAAATGAAGTGCTGGTGTGGTGGTTCACACTGTGCGTGATCAGTGCCGGCAATGTGCTGGCACTAAGCTATGCCGCGCGCCTGCTGCGCCAGCGCCAGCGCGCCTGGCCGCACAAGGTTTATGCGGCACGCCGTCTGCAGCTGTGGCTCTCGGCCGGCTACGTGCTGGGCTGCGCCTACCGCTCGGCGCTGCCGGTGTTTGATGTGCAGCGCATCTGCCTGTTTGACTCCTGGCTGTCCAGTGTGCTGCTGGGACGTTCGGTGGCCACGGTGGCCGAGCTGTGCTTTGTCACCCAGTGGGCGCTGCTCATGCGCGAGATCGCACTGCACACCCAGAGCCGCCCGGCGCGCCTGGCCTCGCAGACGGTGCTGCCGCTGATCGTGGTGGCGGAGGCCTGCTCCTGGTATGCGGTGCTGACCACCGCCAACATTGGCCATGTGCTCGAGGAGTCGCTCTGGGGCGTGGCCGCAGCCCTGCTGGTGGCCAGCCTGCTGAGCCTGTGGCCGCGCGCCAATGCCCATGTGCGCCGCTTGCTGCTGGCCATGTGCCTGACCGGCACGGCCTATGTGGCTTATATGTTTCTGGTGGATGTACCCATGTACTGGGCGCGCTGGGTGGCTGACGAGGCTGCCGGCCAGCGCTACCTCAGCCTTGGCCAGGGCCTGATGGACACGGGCAGCCGCTGGGTGGTGTCGCAGCAGTGGCAGACCTGGAAGACCGAGGTGGTCTGGATGAGCCTGTATTTCAGCGTCGCCGTCTGGCTCAGCATTGGCTTTGTCCATGCGCCGGTGCTGGCGCGCCACCAGAGCGGCGCTGTCATCGCCGTTTCATGATGGATCTATACCGTTTGCATTTTTCCCGGGAACACCATGACCCAAGCCCCAAGCCCCGTTAAGGCGTCGCAACGCTGGCGCATCACCATCGCGGTGCTGGGCCTCTTGGCTTTGCTCACCCGCCACTACCCCCTGCACAAGCCCGAGCACGTGGGCATGTTTGCCGGCTCGCTCCTGCAGCGCGGCGACTGGGATCACTGAAGCCGGGGATTCTGCAGACGCGAGGCCTCATAGTGCTGGCGCGCCAGCGAACCAAAGGTGTAGCGGCACTGCTGCGCCCGGCGGCGCTCTTCACGCGGAGCCTCGGCCACGGCTTCCAGCACCTCCAGCTCACGCCGCAGGCACTGCACATCCGCATCGTCTTCGCCATAGCGCACACCCAGTTTGGTGACGACGCGGCGCAATTGGTCGATCTTTTTTCCCATGGCGGCTTCCTCCCCGAGTAACAAACAAAGCATGTTGCAGGCACTATGCTAGTCCCCTGCGGCTGCGCCTGCATGACATCTGCATGTCAGAAAAGTGAAATTGCAGTGTAGCCATGGCAGCCTTTGACGTGGCGCAACAGTCATGGTGATGTCACGCAGCTTTTCACCGAACTGTCATTGCCGATTTCTACATTGGTCCGGTTGCCCCAAGGCACACCCTGTCCACATCCATTGAAGGAGTTTTTGCATGCACGATCTCTGGAAGAAGATTCAACAGCTGCAGTGGGATGACCACCGCTACTACCACCAATGCCGCATCAACCAGAGCCTGCATCTGGTGAGTGCCCTCAGCTTTTTGCTGGCCTATGCGTTGCTCTGGAAAGACCCTGCTGCCGCTGGCCTGATCGGCTGGCTGTTGGGCATGGTGTCGCGCCAAAGCGGCCACATCTTCTTTGAGCCGCGCGGATATGACCGCATCAACGACGCTAGCTACGACCACAAGGAATCCATCAAGGTGGGCTACAACATGCGGCGCAAGGCGGTGCTGATCGGCATCTGGCTATCACTCCCGTTGCTGCTGGCTTTAAGCCCCAGCCTGTTCGGCCTGATCCAGCCCGCCAGCGATGCCCGTGGCTATGTGCACGACCTGGGCCTGCTCTGGCTGGCCCTGGGTGCCTCGGGCCTGCTGTTTCGCACCCTGCACCTGTTCTACCTGCGCAGCCCGGCCTGGGGACTGGCCTGGGCCTGCAAGATCCTGCTGGACCCGGTGCACAACGTGCTGGAATACTGGCGCTCGCCTTTAGCCTTGCTGCGCGGCCAGCGCCTGGACCCCTTGCAGGGAAAGGCCTCTTAAGCAGAAACGTCCATGGCCTCTCGGACATGGACGCTCTCTTTTCAGCAGGCCGGCCTATCAGCCGGTGGCAGAAAGTATCAGGGTTTGGGTGGCAGGGCCTGGATCATGCGCTTCCAGCTGAAGGGGCCGAAGCTGTTGGCCGAGCGGCGTCCTTCGCTCTCACCCGACTTCACCTGCAGCTTGAGCCACTCCATGGGGTCGGTGCTGCCATGCACCACCAGCCGATGAAAGTTGCGCAGCTGGTAGCCATTGGGATGGGCTTCATAGGCATCCTCGGCACAGGCTACTTCGGTAGCGCCACGCTCACTTAGGCAGGGCGCACCCTGCATCAAGGGGTTGTCGGAACGGAAACCATGGGAGTCGCCATTGAGCAGCAGCACCGGCTTGCCGAACTGGGCCGTATTGCGGGCGATGTTGTCGACATACTGGCGGTAGTTGGCAATGTGCAGGTCTTTGGTGGCCGTGCCGTCCAGGTCCCACATGTCGGCCTGCAGCTGGATCAGCACCGCGCGTGCACGGTGGGCCTGGGCCAGGGCAAAGCCACGGTCCAGCCAACGCTGGGCGGCGGCGGTGCGCTTGAGGATTTCATCGGTCTGGGGCTTGGTGCGGTCCAGATTGAACCAGTTGTCCTCGCCATTGTTGGAGCCACCGGGCACATTCACGCTGATGAACACCACACCGTTTTGCTCCCACATCACGTTTTCCACAAACTGGGCATCGCTGGGGTAACGGGCATCAAAGTTCTGGGCCTGGCTCATGACAGTCTTGTCGCCGCCAATGGTTTTGCCGGGCGTGGCAAAGAAGATCTCGCGCACATAACCCAGGTTCTGCAGCACGGGCTGGCTGCCTTCCTTGGCCTTGTGGCAGTCCATCCACTCGTTGTCACCGGGGGTGTAGACCAGGGGCGCTTCAAAGGCGGTCCACATGTCGTAGATGGTCTTGTCGTAGCCGAAGGAGCAGGTCTGCTTGCCCGAATGGATGTCGCCCACATGGAGGACCAGCGACACGTCGCGGTCCTGGTTGATGGTCTTGATGAAGGCGGGGGTGGCATTGAACTGGGCGGTGTCGGCATCGTTGACGCCGTAGGGCGAATCGCCGATGACCGCGATGCTCTGCATCTGGTCTTCGGCTTCATTTTCCATGGCAGCGGCTGTGAAGCCAGTGGCCAGAAAGGCTGTTCCCAACAGCAGAGGCAGCAAGCGTTTTCGCATGGTATTGATCTCCATTGAAGTTGATAAAAATTCTGGCTGAGTGTGTCCGGCCAATATGACGTTTTGATGGCAGCGCGGCACGCGTTATGTCACGTGGCTGTCACATCTATGACGCATGCTCTGCGCCATGCAAACCTATTTCTCCAATGGCGAAGAAATGATGCGCCGCCTGCGCGAAGACCTGCTCGACAGCTACGACGAAGAGCTGGAGATGGAACTGGAAGAGCGCAACATGGAAGAGCTCCAGGCCCATGGCAAGCCGCGCAGCAATGAAGAGCGCCTGGCCCGACGCACCTATTTCCAGGAGCTGTTCCGCCTGCAGGGTGAGCTGGTGAAATTGCAGGACTGGGTGGTGGCCCAAAAGCACAAGGTGGTGATTTTGTTTGAAGGGCGCGATGCGGCCGGCAAGGGCGGCGTGATCAAGCGCATCACCCAGCGGCTAAACCCGCGCGTGGCGCGCGTGGCGGCACTGCCTGCGCCCAATGACCGCGAACGCACGCAGTGGTATTTCCAGCGCTATGTGACGCACCTGCCGGCCGCCGGCGAGATGGTGCTGTTTGATCGCAGCTGGTACAACCGCGCAGGCGTTGAACGGGTCATGGGCTTTTGCACCGATGATGAATACGAAGAGTTCTTTCGCACCGTGCCGGAGTTCGAGAAGATGCTGGCGCGCTCTGGTATTCAGCTCATCAAGTACTGGTTTTCGATTACCGATGACGAACAGCACTCGCGCTTTCTGGGCCGCATCCACGACCCGCTCAAACAGTGGAAGCTCAGCCCCATGGACCTGGAGTCGCGCGTGCGCTGGGAGGAATACACCAAGGCCAAGGAGACCATGCTGGAGCGCACCCACATCCCCGAGGCGCCCTGGTGGATCGTGCAGGCGGTGGACAAGAAGAAGGCGCGCCTGAACTGCATCCAGCACCTGCTGGACCAGATTCCGTATACCGAGGTGGAACACGCTCCGGTGGTGCTGCCCGCACGCGTGCGCAATGCCGACTACATCCGCCAGCCGGTGCCGGCGGACATGTACGTGCCTGAGCGCTACTGACGCATAAACGACACGCAAACGTCATCAGGATTTCATCGCGCCGTCAGAGCATCTTGGTTTTTTAGCAACCGAGATCGCATGAAAATTACCGTGATTGGAACTGGCTATGTGGGCCTGGTGACCGGCACCTGCCTGTCGGAAGTGGGCAACGACGTCATCTGCTTTGATACCGATGCAGGCAAGATCGCCCATCTGCAGCAAGGCGTGCTGCCGATCTGGGAGCCCGGTCTGGACGATATGGTGGCGCGCAACGTCAAAGCCGGTCGCCTGCACTTCAGCTCGGACATCGAGGCGGCCACGCGTTTTGGCACGGTGCAGTTCATTGCCGTGGGCACACCGCCGGGTGAAGACGGCAGTGCCGACCTGCAATATGTGCTGGCGGCGGCGCGCAACATCGGGCGCTACATGAATGACTACAAGGTGGTGGTGGACAAGAGCACGGTGCCCGTAGGCACGGCCGACAAGGTGCGTGCCGCCATTGCCGAGGAACTGGCCGCACGCGGCGTGGACACGCCCTACAGCGTGGTCTCCAACCCGGAGTTCCTGAAGGAAGGCGCGGCCATTGAGGACTTCATGCGACCCGGGCGCATTGTGCTGGGAGCCGACGACGAGCAGGCGGCCCTGAACATGCGCGCGCTGTACGCCCCCTTCCAGCGCCACCATGAGCGCATGGTGCTGATGGACATTCGCAGCGCCGAGCTCACCAAGTATGCCGCCAACGCCATGCTGGCCACCCGCATCAGCTTCATGAACGAGCTGGCCAATCTGGCCGAGAAGCTGGGCGCTGACATCGAGGACGTGCGCAAGGGCATAGGCAGCGATCCGCGCATCGGCTACGACTTCCTGTATGCCGGTGCCGGTTACGGCGGCTCCTGCTTTCCCAAGGATGTGAAGGCCCTGATCAAGACGGCAGCGATTGACGGCGGCATGGAACTCAAGGTGCTGTCCGCGGTGGAAGCTGCCAACCAGCAGCAAAAGCATGTGCTGGCCGCCAAGGTCAAGGCGCGCTTTGGCCATGATTTGAGGGGCCGCCACTTTGCGCTCTGGGGCCTGGCCTTCAAGGCCAATACCGACGACACGCGCGAGGCCAGCAGCCTGACCGTCATCGCCGACCTGCTGCAGGCCGGCGCCACGGTGAGCGCCTACGATCCGGTGGCCACTTCCCATGCCCAGGCCATGCTGAAAGACCACAGCGGGGTGGGCTTTGCCGATTCGGCTGCCGCGGCCTTGCAAGGGGCTGATGCCTTGCTGATCGTCACCGAGTGGAAGGAATTCCGCAGCCCCGATTTCGACAGCATCAAGTCCACGCTGAAGAGCCCGGTGATATTTGACGGTCGCAATCTGTACGACCCCAAGTGGGTGCGCTCCATGGGATTTGAGTATTTTGCGATTGGGCGCTGAAGCCAGCGCGGGCGATGGCAAGCGCGATGCCTGTAGGCACGCCGAACAGTGGGCAGTGGGCAGTGGGGATGTACCGGCGTTTACCCGTCTGCCATTCGATGGGGTGCATAAGGCCTTGGGCCACGCCAGTGTGAGCACTACCGGCCACTACCTGACCACCGCAGCAGTCCCTGCAAACGGTCCCGTCGATGTCCCCTTATTGGAATCCCGCTTCCTTCTGGTGACGCAATGCCAGGATCACAACGCTGCCTGCGTCATAGCGGTAGCGCGCGACATAACCGCTGTCCCCGAAGTCAATCAGCCACTCCCGATACTCGACTGCCAAGTCCTCTACCGGCCGGCCCATCTGGGGTTGCAAGCCCAATACCTGGA
>Ga0228700_1001280_pt1 | contig 16964 bp, 13 predicted proteins | sample McNCre317_Aug_MG_FD_178019 | JGI IMG/M metagenome (GOLD analysis project Ga0228700, IMG submission 178019) | Freshwater microbial communities from McNutts Creek, Athens, Georgia, United States - 3-17_Aug_MG | ecosystem: Environmental > Aquatic > Freshwater > Creek | place: USA: Georgia...
AAGGTGGTTGCTGTTGGCTCAGATAACGCGGCCGATGGTCTGGCTCACGCCGAGCTTTTTGGAGTGCCAACTTTTGTAGTTGTGCCGGGCGCCTTCGATAGCCGTGAAGAATGGGCCAAAGTGCTATTGAGCAACATTCAGCATTTCAACCCTGACCTCGTGGTTTTGGCCGGGTTTATGAAGATTCTGCCGGCATCATTTGTTTCGGCACTGAGCCCAAACCTGATCAATACCCACCCATCTTTATTGCCAGCATTTCCCGGCGCTCACGCGGTTCGAGATGCGTTGGCGGCTGGTGCTAAGACCACGGGTGTGACCATCCATGTTGTTGACGAGGGTGTCGACACCGGTCCACACATCGCGCAACGTGAAGTTGAAGTATTGCCAGATGACAACGAGTTTGACCTGCACGAGCGCATCAAGTCTGTTGAGCGCGAGCTGCTGGTTGCCACCGTCAAGCAAATCGCAGCAAAAACCATTTCTCTGGCCTAGGCCACCGCGGCCGGTGTTCTGCGTCGGCTAAGTCTCACCCTCGAAAGGCACCATCATGGCAGCTCACAATGACCACAAACCAGCCGACTACCGCCACCGCGACCGAGTCGTCATCCGCCGCGCACTGATTTCGGTTTCTGATAAGACCGGAGTGGTTGACCTGGCTCGCGAGCTTGCTAGCGAAGGCGTCGACATCATCTCAACCGGTGGCACTTTTGCCGCTTTGCAGGCTGCCGGCATTCCGGTTACCGAGGTTTCAGAAATTACCGGTTTCCCAGAGACTCTCGATGGCCGCGTGAAGACCTTGCACCCAACCATCCATGCCGGTTTGCTTGCCGACATGCGTTTGATTGCGCACGAGGGTCAGCTTGATGCCCTGCGGGTTGAGCCATTCGAATTGGTGGTCGTCAACCTGTACCCATTCGTTCAAACCGTGCAGTCTGGCGCCAAGGGCGATGCAGTGGTTGAGCAAATTGACATCGGTGGGCCGGCCATGGTTCGCGCTTCGGCCAAGAACCACGCAAACGTGGCAATCGTGGTTGACCCGGGCAAGTATGGCGAGATCATCGCCGCGGTCAAGCAGGGTGGAACCACCTTGGCTCAGCGCCGCGAATTGGCCTATGCCGCGTTCTCGCACACCGCCCGCTATGACGCCGCGGTTTCGGCTTGGTTTGCAGCCGAGCTCGAAGGCGATTGGAAGAAGGCCGCCGGTGTAAAGGGCGAGGCCGAGAACTCTAACCCGGGCTTCGCCTCGACCCTCGAAATCAAAGCCCAGTTGGGCAACGTGCTTCGCTATGGCGAGAACTCTCACCAGGCCGCAGCCATCTATCGCAGCGTTGGCGAGGGCGCCGTTTCGGGTATCGCCCAGGCGCGCCAATTCGGTGGCAAAGAAATGTCTTATAACAACTATGTTGACGCCGATGCCGCGCTTCGTGCCGCCTATGACTTCAGTGAGCCGGCCGTTGCAATCATCAAGCACGCCAACCCTTGTGGCATCGCGGTTGGTTCGCCAACGGCCCCCGATGTGATTGCCGATGCTCATGCCAAGGCACACATGTGCGACTCGGTCTCGGCCTTCGGCGGCGTGATCGCATCCAACCGAATCGTCACCGTGACCATGGCCAAGCAGGTTGCCAGCATCTTCACCGAGGTCATCATTGCTCCGGGTTATGAGATTGAAGCCCTGGGCATCTTGCTCGAGAAGAAGAACATGCGTGTGCTCGAGTTGCCGGCAAACTACTCGCGCGAGGCGCTCGAGTTCAAGCAGATCTCTGGCGGAATCTTGGTTCAGCAGCCAGACGAATTCAACCAGTTCAACTCACTTAACTGGAAGTTGGTCACCGGCAAGAAGGCCGATGCGGCAACTCTTGCCGACCTCGAGTTTGCTTGGCGCGCCTGCCGCTCGGTCAAATCAAACGGCATCCTGTTGGCCCGCGAAGGAGCCTCGGTTGGCGTTGGCATGGGCCAGGTAAACCGCGTCGACTCGTGCAAGTTGGCTGTGGATCGCGCCGAGTCTCGAGCCAAGGGTTCGGTTGCGGCCTCTGACGCTTTCTTCCCATTCGCCGATGGTCTTCAGATTCTGATCGACGCCGGTGTCAAGGCCGTGGTTCAGCCTGGTGGATCAGTTCGCGATGAAGAGGTTATCGCCGCCGCGGAGGCAGCGGGCATCACCATGTACTTCACCGGGGAACGTCACTTCTTCCACTAAACGCCGCTTCTTCCACTAAGCGGCGCTCTAAGCCCTAGCGGCTTAGAGCCACCGCGCTCATGGCTGGGATGCTGATTGCGACGGTCCCATCCTTGGCCACCGCAAAAGTGTTCTCTGGCGTGCAACTTGCACCTTGGGGCAGTGCACCGGTGACCGCTAGGTTGCAATAACCACCGGCCGGCAGCGATGTTTTCACCACGCCTTTGAAGGCGTCGGTGGAGGTGTTAAACAGCACAAAACCCTTGTCGCCTCGGCTGAAACCATAGGCACTGCCCTTGTTATAGACGTTTTGAATCGCCGCGTCCCCAACCGCTGCGCGCCACTTGATCATGCCGGTAATGCCCGGCCAGCGGTGTTCGCAAACGAAGGTGCCGTCGGCAAGGTTAGGTGCGGCGGCAACTCCATCGATGGTGTTTGAATTTGCTGGGCAGGTGGCGGCCAGGGTTCGACCCTTGCTGTCAGTTGGCGGCGCCGCATCGCGATCACTGAAGGCATAGCCCGAATAAACCATCGGCATGCCATAGGGGATGGCGAGCATGAACATGTTGGCCAATTCAAAGGTCTTTCCGTTTCGGTAGGTCAAAGTTGACCCATCGCGCTCGGTGTCGTGATTGGTGACCAACGTGATCGTGGCGTCGCTTTTGTCGAGAGTGGCCAAAACCGCGGCCGATGCCTGCCCGCCAAGCATCCCGGGCGTGCTGAACATCGAAGGCAGCGACTTGGCCCAATTGAACCCAAAGGTGTTGCCAAACTCGCGATACTTCGCCGGGTCGGCTGGGCCGTCATAGACCTCAAACAGCCAGGATGTGTCGCCCGGCACGGCATCGGTGATTTGTTTTAATTCACTAACCGCGATGTGCTTTGCGGCGTCAACCCTGAAGCCCTTGACCCCAAGTGAGCGAAGGTCTTTGAGGTAACCAACCAGCTGATCGCGCACGTGTTGACTGCCTGTGTTTAAGTCGGCAAGGCCCAGCAGCTCACACTCTTGCACCTGCTTCAAGCTGTTCCAGTCCTCGATTCCGCCCGATGCGCTGCCGCCGTTTGCCTCGGTGCAGTGGTGAAAATCGGCGTTGCCATAGAGGCCCGGATAGTTGTACTTGCCGTGCTTCGTGCCGGCCCAACCATCGGTTTCACTGGCCGCCATATGATTGATTACCGCATCGGCAATCACTGAAACGCCGGCATTACGGCAATCAACGACCATTTGGGCAAATTCGGCACGAGTGCCCAGGCTCGAATCAATCTTGTAGCTGGTCGGCTGATAGTGCACCCACCACTGATCGCCAATGATGTGTTCCTGGGGTGGGGAAACCAGCACCCATTTATAGCCTTCTTTGCCGAGGTGCGAGGTGCACTCCTGGCCAACCGATTTCCAGTTCCACTCAAACATTTGCAGACCAACCGAATTCACGGTCACCGCTTGGTCACCGGCACCACTGGCGCAACCCGCCGGCAGGACCACTGCGAGTGCGGCAAACACTGCAAATTTCAACAGGCGGGTTGGGCTGAATTTTTTGGTCATCCTCGAACACTACCCAAAGAAAATAACGGCTTGGTATCGGCCTAAGCCTTGAAAAAGCGCAGATCAAAAACGATAGGCTAGAAATGATTGGGCAAGGTAGCCCATCGGCCCAAAAAAGAGGAGCGCCGCATGGCAAAAATCAAAGTTGTAGGCAAGGTTGTTGATCTAGACGGCGACGAGATGACCCGCATCATCTGGCAGAACATCAAAGACAATCTGATCCTCCCTTACCTAGACGTAGACCTCGAGTACTACGACCTTTCGGTTGAAAACCGTGATGCTACCGACGACCAGGTGACCGTTGACGCCGCAAATGCAATCAAGAAGCACGGCGTTGGTGTGAAGTGTGCAACCATCACCCCGGATGAAGCCCGCGTCGAAGAATTCAAGCTAAAGAAGATGTGGAAGTCGCCAAACGGAACCATCCGAAACATTCTTGACGGCGTTGTGTTCCGCGAGCCAATCATCATTTCAAACGTTCCTCGTTTGGTGCCAGGCTGGACCAAGCCAATCATCATTGGCCGTCACGCTCACGGTGACCAGTACAAGGCAACCGACTTTAAGGTGCCGGGCAAGGGCCGCGTCACCATCACCTGGACTCCAGAAGTTGGCGAGCCGGTGACCCAGGTTGTCGCCGACTACCCAGAGCACGGTGGTGTAGCCATGGGCATGTACAACTACATGGATTCGATTCGCGACTTCGCTCGCGCGTCATTCAACTACGGTTTGTCGCGAAACTACCCGGTTTACCTGTCAACCAAGAACACCATCTTGAAGGCTTACGATGGCGCATTCAAGGATGCCTTCCAGGAAGTTTTTGACGCTGAATATGCAGACCGCTTCAAGGCTGCCGGCATCACCTATGAGCACCGCCTCATCGATGACATGGTTGCCGCGGCTCTTAAGTGGGAGGGTGGCTATGTTTGGGCTTGCAAGAACTATGACGGCGACGTCCAGTCAGACACCGTTGCTCAGGGCTTCGGTTCACTTGGTCTAATGACCTCGGTGCTAACCACCCCAGATGGCAAGACCACTCTTGCCGAGGCCGCACACGGAACCGTGACTCGTCACTACCGCGAATGGCAGAAGGGCAACCCAACTTCGACCAACCCCATCGCTTCGATCTTTGCTTGGACTCGTGCTTTGATGGCACGCGCCGACATCGATGGCACTCCAGAGGTTCGTAACTTTGCCGAGACCCTAGAAGACGTGATCATTAAGACCGTTGAGTCGGGCAAGATGACCAAGGATCTAGCTGCACTGGTTGGCAAAGACCAGGGTTACCAGACCACCGATGACTTCTTGTCAGCGCTGGCTGAAAACCTAAAGGCTCGCCTCGGCTAAATTGTTGAAAACTTTGGCCTAGTTGAAGGCTGTGGATAACTCCGGCAGGATTTCTGCCGGAGTTATTTGCTTTCTGTATGCACAGAAAAAATACTCACAGATGGTCGAAACTTTTCTCGGCCGCCAGCATCCTTGCTCTATTGTTCGGTGGATTGGTTTCGCAATCTGTTCGAGCGGTGAGCACCAACCCGGCGCCGGTGTGCGTCGGCGCAACCTGCACGGTGACTTTTGATTACACCGGCGACTACTATTCTTGGACCCCACCAGCCGGGGCAAAAAACGTCAGTTTTGACCTGATGGGTGGCCAAGGTGGCCGCATCGGTGGGCTTGGCGGGCGGGTGCAGGGCAGTTTTGTGAGCACCCCATCAACCCTCTTGATCTATGTTGCCGGGGCTGGTGCCCAGGGCAACTTCGCCGCCGGTGGTTATAACGGTGGCGGCAACGCGGGTTCTGGCCACACCGATGAAGCCTCGGGCGGAGGTGCAACCGACATTCGAACCACGACCGCACTGGCCGATCGCCAGGTAGTGGCCGGTGGTGGTGGCGGTTCGGGTGGCTTCAGTGGTGGCACCGGTGGAAACGCGGGTGGATTAACCGGTGTGGCCGGTGTCACCGGTCAAGGTCAGGGTGGTGCGGGTGCAACCCAAACCGGCGGCGGCTCGGGTGGTTATCCAAACGGCGGAACCTGGGGTGCCAATGGAACCCTTGGTAACGGCGGTGGTGGCGGTTACTCAACTGTTTCCGGTGGTGGCGGTGGTGGTGGCGGCTACTACGGTGGCGGTGGTGGCGGTGCCGACATCGACTCTTGCTGCACCAACGGTGGTGGTGGCGGTGGCGGTTCAAGCTGGGCAAATGCCACCCTAACCAGCTCGGTGGTACACACCGCGGGCTATCGCTCGGGAAATGGCTTGGCAATTCTCACCTATGTAATGCCTCCGCAGGTGAGCAGTTTTGCGGCCGCTGTCTCGGTGACCAACGTCGAACCGATCAACTACAACCTGGTTTTCAATCAGGCGGTGACCGGCCTGTCGAGCTCCAGTTTTGTGACCACAGATTCCACCGATAGTTGTTCCACAATCACGGTGACTGGCTCGGGCACCACCTATGCGGTAGCGGTGTCCGGTTGCACCGATGGCCTGCTCAAACTCACGCTCAATCCCAACTCGGTGGTGGGCGTTTTGCCCGGCCCGACGCTTGCTGTCTCGGCAGCAACCGTGACGGTTGACCGAGTTGGCCCTACCGTTGTGCTGACCCCGGCTGCCACGGTAACCAATGCCAGCATGGTCAAATTCAACCTGGTAGCTAATGAACCGGTGACCGATTTGACCGGTGCCGACCTGTCGGTTTCTGGGCTCGGTTGCGCTTTTGATTCGGTGACTGGCGCGGCAACCACATACGTGGTGAATGTTTCTGGTTGTGTAGATGGCGCCAGCGCTTCAGTCGCTCTTTCGGCAGATGCGGTCAAGGATGCCGCCGGCAACACCGGCCCTCGAACCAGGCTTGCCTCGGCAGTTAGCTCGGTGGATCGCACTCCACCGGTGTTTTCAATCGCCAACCCGGCCAGCCCAACGATTGCCCTGTCAATGAACTATGCCTTCACCGCAAACAAAGCAGTGACCGATCTCACCGTGGGTGACTTCACCGTAACCGGCACCGGCTGTTCGGTTAGTGCGGTTAGTGGTTCAGGGGCAGATTATTCGGTAACGGTTTCGGGCTGTGCCGAGAGCGTTTCGGTTTGGCTAACCATGAAAGCCAATTCGGTCCAGGATGCCGCCGGCAACTGGGGGCCAATCGCGGCAACGGCAACCAGTGGTGCGGTGCTAATTGGAATTCGACCGGTGGCGACCCCAACCCCGACGCCAACTCCATCGGCTACCGCGACGGCGACACCGACCGCGACACCGACCGCGACGCCCGCGCCAACGACTACGGTGGCGCCAGCTCCAACCGGAACAATAAGCGCACCAGCACCGCCCGTAACGCCAATCGCGACGCCGGTAACTCCAATTTCTGCCCCAACACCAATCGCAACTGCTGAACCGACCGCGACGCCAACGCCTAACGCTTCGGCTATGCCTTCACCTTTGGCATCGCCTACCGCCTCGGCGACGCCAAATGCACTCGGCGGCTCGGGTTCAGATTCGGGTTCCTGGTTCTCGGCGCTGGTTAGCGGCGCGGCCAGACACGGCGGTGGTTCTGGGCCTGCCGGGGGCTTGAGTGCGGCGGCAATCAGGGTTCCGGTTAGCGAAGCCGAGTTAGCCGATTCGGCTCAGGCCCAATTTGAAACACCTAACATCGTGGCCGAAGATTCGGTGACGCTGAAACCGGGAACGTTCACGATGCAAACCCAGCTGCCAGCAATTATCTCGGTCTCGGCCGCGGTGCTGATTGCTCTCGCCGCGGTGCTTGCCATTGGTGTGGTGAGAAACCGGCGGGCAAACCTTGGCCGCGCCAGAAGGCTGGTGCCGGTTAGTTAGAGGCAGCGCCTAGCTAAAGATGACTGTGCGGTCGCCGTCGAGCAGCACGCGGTGCTCGGCAAACCAACGCATTGCCTGGGTGAGGGTCTTTGACTCCACGTCCTGACCAATCGAAACCAAACGCTTCTTCGAGTCAGAGTGTTGAACTCGAACCACGTTCTGTTCGATGATCGGGCCCTCATCCAGGTCTGCGGTGACAAAGTGTGCTGTGGCACCGATGAGCTTCACGCCGCGGGCATGTGCCTGGGCATAAGGGTTGGCGCCCTTGAAGCCAGGGAGGAACGAGTGGTGGATGTTGATGATTTTGCCCTCAAACTCTTTGCAGAATTCTTCGGAAAGAACCTGCATGTAGCGGGCCAGAATGATCATTTCGATGCCGGCAGAGTGAATAAAGGTGCGCAGCATCGATTCGAAAGCTCGCTTGTCGGCTTCACCGGTGATTGCGTGCTCCTCGAAAGGAATCGAGTAAAACTCGGCTAGGGGAGCAAGGTCGTTGTGGTTTCCGAAAACCGCAGGGATCTCGACCGGCAACTGGCCGCTGCGCTGGCGGAACAAAATGTCATTCAAACAGTGCGCGCTCTTGGAAACCAAGACCAGAGTCTTCATCGGGCGGCCGACCTCGTCCAGCACCGAATCCATGTTGTAGCGGTCGATCACCGGGGCTAGTTGGGCTTCAAACATTTCACGCGGCACGGCAGACTCAATCTGCAGGCGCATGAAGAAACGACCGGTGTCTAGCGAGGTGTACTGGTGAGACTCGGTGATGTTTCCATTGGCTGCCACAATCGCCCCCGAAATCGCGTGCACGATGCCCGGCTTGTCTTCGCAAACAAAGGTGAGAACCCAGTGGGTTGTGGCTGATGAAGTCATGGGTGCCAGTTTATCCGATGGTAGAATTGGCACACCGCAACCGGCCTCTAGGAGCCCATCAATGTCTTCTTCATTCAACTTGCCACTAAGCGAAACTGACCCAGAAATCGCTGCAGTTCTAACTGCCGAATTGACTCGTCAGCGCAACATGCTTGAGATGATCGCGAGCGAGAACTTCGTTTCACGCGGCGTGCTCGAGGCTCAGGGGTCAGTCTTAACCAACAAGTATGCCGAGGGTTACCCGGGCAAGCGTTACTACGGTGGTTGTGAAGCCGTTGACGTTGCCGAGAACCTAGCCCGTGACCGTGCCAAGGCACTGTTCGGCGCAGAACACGCAAACGTTCAGCCTCACTCGGGCGCTTCGGCTAACGCCGCCGTCTTGATGGCATTGGCAAACCCTGGCGACCGCATCCTTGGTCTTGAATTGGCCCACGGTGGCCACCTCACCCACGGCATGCGCCTGAACTTCTCAGGAAAGATGTATGAGGCTCACGCCTATGAGTTGAACGCCGAGACTCACCTCATTGACATGGACATCGTTCGCGCTCGTGCACACGAGGTCAAGCCAGCCGTAATCATCGCCGGTTGGTCGGCATACTCACGTCACCTTGACTTTGCAGAGTTCCGCAAGATTGCCGACGAGGTTGGCGCAAAGCTTTGGGTTGACATGGCTCACTTCGCAGGTTTGGTTGCTGCCGGTCTGCACCCAAGCCCAGTGCCATACGCAGACGTGGTTTCAACTACGGTTCACAAGACCCTTGCCGGCCCTCGCTCAGGCTTGATCCTTTGCAAGGCCGAATACGCCAAGAAGATTGACTCAGCCGTTTTCCCTGGTCAGCAGGGTGGCCCACTTATGCACGTGATCGCCGCCAAGGCCGTTGCATTCAAGGCAGCGATGAGCGATGACTTCAAGGACCGCCAGAAGCGCACCATCGAGGGCGCCGACATCATTGCCAAGCGTTTGATGCAGGCCGACGTAACCGCCAATGGTGTGCAGGTTCTAACCGGTGGCACCGAGGTTCACCTGGTTCTGGTTGACCTTCGCAACGCGCCGATCAACGGTCAAGAGACCGAAGACCTACTGCACGAGGTTGGCATCACCGTGAACCGCAACTCGGTTCCAAACGACCCTCGTCCACCAATGGTTACCTCTGGTGTTCGCATCGGTACTCCGGCTCTTGCCACCCGTGGTTTCGGCGCAGCCGAGTTCGCCGAGGTTGCTGAGGTAATTGCTGGCGTGCTAACTCCGAACCCAGATCTAGCCGCACTGCGTGCTCGCACCCTCAAGCTAACCGAAGCCTTCCCGCTATACAGCGGCCTAGAAGACTGGTAATCCCGGGTTCGACGCCCTGGGTTTAGTGAGAAGTAGATGACCGCAATCAAGCTCGATGGCCTAGCCACCGCAAAGGCGATTAAGGCCGAGCTTGCCGAGCGCGTTATTCACCTGAAGCAAAAGGGCATCACCCCGGGCCTCGGCACCCTGCTGGTCGGCGATGACCCAGGCTCGCACTCCTATGTGGCTGGCAAGCACCGCGACTGTGCTGAGGTTGGAATTCACTCGATTCGCATTGACCTGCCTGAATCTGCTTCATCGGCAGACGTGCGCGCGGCCATCCGTGATTTGAATTCAGCCAAGGATGTCACCGGCTACATCGTTCAGCTGCCGCTGCCTTTCGGCATCGACACCAACGAGATGCTTGAACTGATTGACCCAGACAAAGACGCAGATGGGCTGCACCCAATCAACCTTGGCCGTTTGGTTCTCGGTGTCTCGGGCGAGCTCACCTCGCCGTTGCCTTGCACACCGGCCGGAATCGTTGAGCTGCTGGCTCGCTATGAAGTGCCGATGAAGGGCGCCGAAGTTGCAATCATTGGCCGCGGCGTGACCGTTGGCCGCCCACTCGGTTTGCTGATGACTCGCAAGGGTATTGATTCAACCGTGACCATGCTGCACTCGGCTTCTCGTGATTTAGAGGCCGCGGTCAAGCGCGCCGACATCGTGATTGGCGCCCTTGGCGTTGCTCACTTTGTGCAGCCCGAGTGGATCAAACCCGGGGCTGCGGTCTTGGATGTTGGCATTACCCGCATCGAAGGTGTGGATGGCAAGGCGAGTCTGGTCGGCGACATCGATCCTAGAGTTGCCGAAATTGCCGGTTGGTTATCGCCTAACCCAGGCGGTGTCGGCCCAATGACCCGCGCAATGCTGGTCAAGAATGTGGTTGACGCGGCTTCTCGCTAATTAGCAAAAAAAGCTGTCTATTTTTCTCCTGTTTTGGGCCAATTTTGGTACGCCACGCGGGGTTATTTTGATGAATTTTGAGCAAAAATAATCTTTTAAATAATCTTTGCGCGACACGCCATAAATTATTTGCTTGTACTACATCTAGGGTTTACTCTTGAGAAAACAACTAAATAAGCCATTTTTCGGGGGAAACCGTTGTTTTGGCTGAAACAAAGCTTTTGACTCAAGGAGATTTATCATGACCGTTACCGTCTACACACTGCCGTCTTGTGTTCAGTGCGACAGCACCAAGAAATTCCTTGACCGCAACGAGGTCGAGTACAACGTTGTCGACATGAGCCAGGACGAAACCGCACTAGAGCTTGTTAAGGCTCTGGGTTACCAGGCTGCTCCGGTTGTAATCGCCGGCGACGACCACTGGTCAGGTTTCCGCCCTGACATGATCGCCAAGCTCGCCGCAGCCTAAATAGCTGCCCCGATGTTCGAAATCGCATATTTTTCGAATGTCTCTGAGAACACCAAAAGATTCGTCGAAAAACTCAACTTCAAGCTGAACCGGATTCCCGTCCTTCCGGCCGATGCTCCACTGATGATGACGGAGCCATACGTTTTAGTTGTCCCCACCTACGGCGGAGGCGATGACGAGAGCAGTGTTCCAAAGCAAGTCATTCGTTTCCTGAATCAAAAGCAAAACAGAGATCTAATCCGCGGAGTAATCGCCGCGGGAAACACAAACTTCGGCGACAAGTACTGCCGAGCAGGTGAGATCGTGGCAATGAAATGCCAGGTCCCACTGCTCCACCGGTTCGAGTTGCTAGGCACCCCTTACGACGTAGAAGTCGTGACTCAAAAATTGGAGACACTATGGAATCAACACTGATGGAAAAGCCAACGGCAACCACCCTTGGCTATCACGAGCTAAACGCGATGCTTAACCTCTACAACGATGAGGGAAAGATCCAGTTCGACAAGGACAAGATGGCTGCACGCCAGTACTTCCTTGAGCACGTGAACATGAACACGGTGTTCTTCCACAACCTAAAAGAGCGTCTCGACTTCCTAGTTGAGAAGGAGTACTACGAGCCAGGTGTGCTCGCGATGTATGAATTCGCATTCCTCGAGAAGATTCACGACTATGCCTTCTCATTCAAGTTCCGCTTCGAGTCATTCCTAGGTGCCTTTAAGTTCTTCACCAGCTATGCGATGAAGACCTTCGATGGCGCACACTACCTAGAGCGCTTCGAGCACCGCGTGGTTATGACCGCTCTGGTTCTTGCCGAGGGTGATGAAACTCGCGCCATGAAGCTAGTTGAAGAAATGATCACCGGTCGTTTCCAGCCAGCAACCCCAACCTTCCTTAACTGTGGCAAGGCTCAGCGTGGCGAGTTCGTCTCGTGCTTCTTGCTTCGCACCGAAGACAACATGGAGTCAATCGCACGTGCGATTAACTCATCGCTGCAGCTTTCAAAGCGCGGTGGCGGTGTTGCTCTCTCACTTACCAACATCCGTGAATCAGGCGCACCGATCAAGAAGATCGAGGGCCAGTCTTCGGGCGTCATCCCAGTAATGAAACTTCTTGAAGACTCATTCAGCTATGCAAACCAGCTCGGTGCCCGCCAGGGTGCAGGTGCGGTTTATCTAAACGTGCACCACCCAGACATCATGAAGTTCCTTGACACCAAGCGTGAGAACGCCGATGAAAAGGTTCGAATCAAGACCCTGAGCCTAGGTGTGGTTGTTCCAGACATCACCCTTGAGCTAGCCAAGAACAACGAAGACATGTACCTCTTCTCGCCATACGATGTTGAGAAGGTTTACGGAGTTCCATTCAGCGACATCTCAGTGACCGAGAAGTACCAGGAGATGGTTGACGATGCTCGCATCAAAAAGACCAAGATCAAGGCACGTCAGTTGTTTGAGACCATCGCCGAGCTTCAGTTCGAGTCGGGTTACCCATACATCGTTTACGAAGACACCGTAAACCGCACTAACCCAATCGAGGGTCGCATCAACATGTCGAACCTCTGCTCAGAGATTCTTCAGGTCAACACCCCAACCACCTACAACGCTGACCTCAGCTACAACGAGGTCGGCAAGGACATCTCTTGCAACCTTGGTTCGATGAACATCGCCATGGCGATGGACTCACCAGATTTCGGTGGCACCGTTGAGACCGCGATTCGCGCCTTGACCGCTGTTTCTGACCTTTCAGACATCGAGTCTGTTCGCTCGATTCAGTATGGCAATGACCAGTCACACGCAATCGGTCTTGGCCAGATGAACCTGCACGGCTACCTCGCTCGTGAGCGCGTTCACTACGGTTCTGAAGAAGGAATCGACTTCACCAACATCTACTTCTACACCGTGCTTTACCACGCTCTTCGCGCATCGAACCTGATCGCAATCGAGCGTGGCAAGACCTTCGGCAACTTCGAAAACTCGAAGTACGCATCTGGCGAATTCTTCGACAAGTACACCCAGGATGAGTGGAAGCCAGCAACCTCTCGCGTAGCCGAGCTATTCGAGACCGCCGGAATCACAATCCCAACTCAGGCCGACTGGAACGCCCTGCGCGAATCAGTTATGAAGCACGGTATCTACAACCAGAACCTTCAGGCTGTTCCGCCAACCGGCTCAATCTCATACATCAACAACTCAACCAGCTCGATTCACCCGGTTGCCTCGAAGATTGAGATCCGAAAGGAAGGCAAGCTAGGTCGCGTTTACTACCCAGCCCCATTCCTAACCAACGACAACCTTGAGTACTACGACGATGCATACGAGATTGGTCCTGACAAGATCATCGCCACCTATGCCGCAGCAACCCAGCACGTTGACCAGGGTCTTTCACTGACCTTGTTCTTCAAGGACACCGCAACCACCCGCGATGTAAACCGTGCACAGATTGCTGCATGGCGCGCCGGCATCAAGACCATTTACTACGTTCGCATTCGTCAGATGGCACTAGAAGGCACCGAAGTTGCCGACTGTGTCAGCTGCATGCTCTAAGCCAAATAGGAGATCAAAATGGCTGAAACAAAGCACAAGATTGCCCGCCCGGTCAACTGGAACAAGTTAGAAGACCCGATGGACCTTGAGGTCTGGAACCGTCTGACCTCAAACTTCTGGTTGCCTGAAAAGGTGCCGATGGCCAACGACATCCAGTCATGGGCCACCCTTCGCCCAGAAGAGCAACTGCTGACCATGCGCGTCTTCACCGGCCTAACCTTGCTTGACACCATCCAGGGAACCGTGGGTGCAATTGCCCTCATCCCTGATGCAGTCACGATGCACGAGGAAGCGGTTTACACCAACATCTCATTCATGGAGTCGGTGCACGCGAAGAGCTATTCATCGATCTTCTCGACCCTGTGTTCAACTGACGAGATCGAGCAGGCTTTCCGCTGGTCTGAAGAAAACCCATACCTGCAGAAGAAGGCCGAGATTGTTCTTGGCTACTACCGCGGCGATGACCCGCTAAAGCGCAAGGTTGCCTCAACCCTGCTCGAGTCATTCCTGTTCTACTCGGGCTTCTACCTGCCTATGTACTGGTCATCACGCGCAAAGCTGACAAACACTGCCGACCTAATTCGTCTAATCATTCGTGACGAAGCCATCCACGGTTACTACATCGGTTACAAGTTCCAGAAGGGGCTTGAGCAAGAGACCGAGGCGCGCCGCGAAGAGATCAAGGCTTACACCTATGACCTATTGCTCGAGCTATATGACAACGAGATCAAGTACACCGCAGACCTTTATGACGGCCTTGGCCTGACCGAAGACGTCAAGCACTTCCTGCACTACAACGCCAACAAGGCATTGATGAACCTAGGTTTCGACCCACTGTTCCCTCGCGAGGTTTCACAGGTCAACCCAGCCATCTTGTCGGCGCTGTCGCCAAACGCGGATGAAAACCACGACTTCTTCTCTGGTTCTGGATCGTCTTACGTAATCGGTAAGCACGAGGCCACCAGCGATGACGACTGGGACTTCTAAAGCACAAAAATCCAGGCGCAGCCTCGGGAAATTAGGACCGGCATTAGTTGCCGGGGTCGCGTATCTAGACCCCGGCAACTTTGCATCTAATCTTGCCTCCGGCGCACTATTCAAATACTCGCTAGTTTGGGTGGTGCTGCTAGCCAACGCCACCGCCTGGTTTGTGCAGTATCTTGCGGCCAAGCTAGCCCTTGGCACCGGCGAAAGCCTAACCGGCATTTTGGCAGCCAGATTCAAGAGCCGTTCGGCTCGCATCATCTATTGGCTTCAGGCAGAGATAGTCATCCTGGCCACCGAAATTGCCGAGGTGGTTGGCGGCGCGGTTGCCCTAAACATTTTGTTTGGTTTGCCTTTGGGCGCCGGTGCGGTTGTCACCGCAATCATTTCGATGGTGATTCTGGCAAGCCAAGGCAGAACCCGCGGATTCTTCACCGCACTAATCATTGCGCTCACCGTGGTGACCTCGGCCGGAATCATCGCCGGCGTTAATTTTGGGCTCATCGACCCTGCGGCGCTTTCGGCTGGAATGGTGCCTCGAATTCAATCTCAGGCCGAGCTTTTGGTCACCCTGGGTATTTTTGGTGCCACGGTTATGCCCCACGCAATTTACAGCCACTCGGCTTTCGTGCGCGATAAATTCGGTCTGGTGAGCAGCACCCCAGCCCGCCGGGTGTTGTTGAAAATCACCCGAGTCGATGTCACCCTAGCCCTTGGCATCGCGGGTTTTGTGAACCTGTGCCTGCTACTCATCGGGGCCACAGTTTTTCAGGCCGGAGAACAGACCGGTGACCCAATTTATGAAACCTTTCACCGGCTTTATTCGATGGTGAGCCCAACTATGGCGGCGATGTTTGCCTTGGCCTTGCTGGCCAGTGGGTTGGCGTCATCTGCTGTTGGCGGTTATGCCGGCGGCGAGGTGATGGGAAGTCTTTTGAATCGACGGATTGCGCCTTGGATTCGCCGGGCGATAACAATCCTGCCGGCCGCCGCGATAATGATGTTCACCTCGAGCCCAACCCAGGTGCTACTGCTGAGTCAGGTTCTGCTTTCATTCGGCTTGCCATTTGCTTTGATACCCCTGGTCTATCTGACCTCGCAGAAAAAGCTGATGGCCGAGTTGGTCAATCGAACACCAACCGTGGTCTTGGGTGTTCTAATCTCGGTGGCCTTGGTCGGGTTGAACCTGTTTTTTGTCTTCAATAACTTTGCACGGCTTTTCGCATAAAGCCAGGCCCAGGCCCAGGCTCATGCTCAGGCCCCGGCTCAACTCAACCCTTTAGAACCGCGAGCGAATTGCCCAGAGATCTGGGAACACCGGGCGGAACAGGGTCGAGGCCAAATAGCCAACTCCCGATGAGCCACCAGAACCCATCTTGTGGCCAATGGTTCGCTCAACCATCTTGACGTGACGATAACGCCACTCTTGCAAGCCCTCGTCAAGATCGACTAGCCGCTCGCAGATTGCCGCGGCATCGTCATCGCTGCGGTGCACAGACAACAAAACATCCTGCACGCCCTCGTGCGCTTCATACCCGACCGAAACATCGCGGTTCAAAACCTCGGCAGGGATGGCGTGGCCGCGGCCAGCAAGATAATGCAGGGCGCTATCCCAGACGGCTGGGCGGCTCATTGCGGCTTCAACTCTGGCCCGGGCCGAGGAACCCGGAATCAGGTGCTCGGCCATTCCCATACCGCTGTGCTTATCGGCGCCCGCGCCGGCTTGATCACGCCGGCCAAGAACGGCCTCAAACTCGCGGAACTGTGCCGACTGGAAACCGCTGGATGATTGGAGTCGGCCGCGGAAAGTGTTGAACTGAAGTGGCGTCATGGTTTCGAGAATATCTAGCTGACCGACGCAGGTTTTCATGATGGTTCGAACGCGGCCGAGAATCGCCAGTGCACGGTGTGTTTGGCCAAGTTCCAAAACCCGCTGAAGCTCGGCAATCTCGTGAAGCATCTGCTTGAACCAGAGCTCATAGGTTTGGTGAATGATGATAAACAACATCTCGTCGTGCTCGCCATCAGACTCGGGCTGCTGAAGTTCAAGAAGTTCATCCACTTTCAAATACGAAATGTAGGTGATGGCCTTTGACCCGCCGCCGGTTTCTGGAGTCGTTGCGCTCATTAGGTGACTCTGCTTCCGTTGTCTTCAACTTCTAGATATCTCTTGCTGGCAACCAGGTCGCGCATGCGGGCCAGCCCGTCCCAAATTTCTACATAGCTGGTCGGCAGCGGGGCCATCGCCAATCGAATTGAATCGGGTGTGCGATAGTCGGGCACGACATTAGCCAACTTGCGCATGGCGGAAGCAAT
>Ga0228700_1001281_pt1 | contig 16960 bp, 11 predicted proteins | sample McNCre317_Aug_MG_FD_178019 | JGI IMG/M metagenome (GOLD analysis project Ga0228700, IMG submission 178019) | Freshwater microbial communities from McNutts Creek, Athens, Georgia, United States - 3-17_Aug_MG | ecosystem: Environmental > Aquatic > Freshwater > Creek | place: USA: Georgia...
TTCCCGGTGGTCCGCGCTGCAACCGAAATTTGACCCCACCGTTGCTTTAATTTCTGGAGACTCTCATGTCCGGTATCAACTACAGCGAAAAAATCCCCAACAACGTCAACCTGTCGGAAGACCGCACTCTGCAGCGTGCGCTCGAGCAGTGGCAGCCCAACTTCATCAACTGGTGGGACGACATGGGCCCTGAAGGCTCGACCGACATGGACGTGTACCTGCGCACGGCCGTGAGCGTGGACCCCCAGGGCTGGGCCCAGTTTGGCCACGTCAAGATGCGCGACTACCGTTGGGGCGTGTTCCTGAACCCCGGTGAAGAAGACCGCAAGATCCATTTTGGTGACCACATCGGGGAGAAAGCCTGGCAAGACGTGCCTGGCGAACACCGCGCCAACCTGCGCCGCATCATCGTGACGCAAGGCGACACCGAGCCAGCGTCGGTGGAGCAGCAGCGCCACCTGGGCCTGACCGCGCCCAGCATGTACGACCTGCGCAACCTGTTCCAGATCAACGTCGAAGAAGGCCGCCACCTGTGGGCCATGGTGTACCTGCTGCACAAATACTTCGGCAAAGATGGCCGCGAAGAAGCCGACGCGCTGCTGCAACGCAACAGCGGCAACGAAGACAACCCCCGCATCCTGCAGGCCTTCAACGAGAAGACGCCTGATTGGTTGTCCTTCTTCATGTTCACTTACTTCACCGACCGTGATGGCAAGTTCCAGCTGTGCGCTTTGGCCGAGTCCGCTTTCGACCCGCTGGCCCGCACCACCAAGTTCATGCTGACCGAAGAAGCGCACCACATGTTCGTGGGCGAGTCTGGCGTGAGCCGCACCATCCAGCGCACTGTGGACGTGATGAACCAGCTGAAAACCGACGACGTGGCCAAGCTGCGCGCTGCCGGTGTGATCGACCTGCCGACCATCCAGCGTTACATCAACTTCCACTTCTCGGTGACCATCGATTTGTTCGGTGCCGACCAGTCGTCCAACGCCGCCACCTTCTACAGCTCGGGCCTGAAAGGCCGCTACGAAGAAGGTAAGCGCACCGATGACCATGTGCTCAAGGGCAACAGCTACAAGATCCTGTCGGTCGAAGACGGCAAGCTGGTTGAAAAAGAAGTACCTATGCTCAACGCCTTGAACGAAGTGCTGCGCGACGACTACATCACCGATTCCAAAGGCGGCATCGACCGTTGGAACCGTGTGATCGCCAAAGCCGGCATCCCTTTCACCTTGACCGCACCCCACAAAGCGTTCCACCGCAACATCGGCTCTTTGTCCGGTGCCAAGATCACGCCCGATGGCCGTGTAGTGAGCGACGAAGAGTGGATGGCCAAGGTCGGCGAGTGGTTGCCTTCTAACGAAGACCGCGCTTATGTGGCCAGCCTGATGGGCCGTGTCGTCGAGCCCGGCAAGTTCGCCAACTGGATCGCGCCACCCGTTATGGGCATCAACCGTCAGCCGGTGGACTTTGATTACGTCCGTTTCAACTGATGCGTTGAACTTTTGATCTGACTGCTGCCTCATTGTTGGGGCGGCAGTCGTCAAAGGCAGGGGCGGGTTCCTCATACTGGGGTACCAGAAATCGTCACCCGCCCCTGCCTTTGACGACTGCATGGTGTGCGCAAAGCACACACAATGCCGGTAGACTGCATTGCTTGCACGGGCGCTGAGCGACGATATGGCTTGGGGCCGGGCGCCGATTTCTGGTACCCCAGTATGAGGCGCCCGGCCCCAAGCCATAGCGTTGCGGACCTCGCAGACTCCAGAGACAAAAAACGCTAAAACACAAGAGAGCCAAGACATGAGCACAGAAGCGACTTTGATCAAACAACACCTGATCGACCCCGAAATCTGCATCCGCTGCAACACCTGCGAAGCGATCTGCCCGGTCGGGGCCATCACCCACGATTCGCTCAACTACGTCGTCAAGGCCGACATCTGCAACCTCTGCATGGACTGCATCTCGCCATGCCCCACGGGCTCCATCGACAACTGGCGCATGATGCCCAAGGCCAAGGCCTACAGCATCGAAGAACAACTCAAGTGGGACGAATTGCCTGCCGAGCTGAGCGCTGAAGAACTCGCTGCCGCCGGTGGCGATGCAGGCGCAGCGCAAGAAGAAGCCCAAGCCGCTGTGCAGGCCGCTGCTTCTTCCTCATCGGCCGCCAGCACTGCAGCCGCTTCGGGTTTCAACTCCGCCCAGTTCGGTGCCACCATTCCCCCCTGGTCTGCAGCGCATGCCTACACCAACCTGTACGGTCCCAAGGCTGCTGACAAAACCATCACCGCCACCGTGACGGGCAACCTGCGCGTGACCGAAGTCGGCAAGGATTACGACACGCATCACATCGTGCTCGACTTTGGCAACCTGCCTTTCCCGGTGCTCGAAGGCCAGTCGATTGGCATCCTGCCACCCGGCGAAGACGCCAAAGGCAAGCCGCACCACGCCCGCCAATACTCGATTGCCAGCCCCCGCAACGGCGAGCGTCCAGGCCACAACAACCTGTCGCTGACCATCAAGCGCGTGCTCGAAGACCACGACGGCCGACCCGTGCGTGGCGTGGGCTCCAACTACATGTGTGACCTCAAGGTGGGTGACAAGGTGCAGGTGATCGGGCCGTTTGGCGCGAGCTTCCTCATGCCCAACCACCCCAAGAGCAACATCGTCATGATCTGCACCGGCACGGGCTCGGCTCCGATGCGCGCCATGACCGAATGGCGCCGCCGCCTGCGCGCCAGTGGCAAGTTCGAAGGCGGCAAGCTCATGCTGTTCTTCGGGGCCCGCACGCCTGCCGAGCTGCCGTACTTTGGCCCGCTCAACAACCTGCCCAAGGACTTCATCGACATCGAATTTGCCTTCTCACGCGAAACAGGCAAAACCAAACGCTACGTGCAGGACGCCCTGCGCTACCGCGCTGCCGACGTGGCAGCCTTGCTGAAAGACGGCAACACCTGTTTCTATGTGTGTGGCCTCAAAAGCATGGAAGAGGGCGTGGTCATGGCCCTGCGCGACATCGCACAGAACGCCGGACTCGATTGGGACAGCATCGGCGTGGCACTCAAAAAAGAAGGCCGTCTGCACCTCGAAACGTATTGAGCGGGTAAGTCGTCATTTTTTGATGACACAGCTGTCGAGGCTTGATGGCAGACTTGTGCTTGGTTTTCGTCACTGCGAGGAGCGAAGCGACGTGGCAGTCCAGTGAAATTGCTCGTTGTGAGCGTTAAATTGGCCGGTGTTGTGGTGCTGGATTGCCGCGCTTCGCTCGCAATGACAAAGAGAATCTTTTTGCCATCCCCTTTAAGAAACATGGCCACTTGACTTTTGGAGTGATCGCTTCGCATGCAGACCGTCCCCATTTCTGAAACCCGCATCGGTCTGAACCAGCTGCGTGACCAACTGCGTCAGCCCCGGTCCCAGCTCAAGGGTCGTCAGGTCTCATCCGAGGCTCGTGTCGAAGTTCAGGCCTTGATCGGTTTGCCACCCACAGACGGCCACCGCCGTGACCTCTTGATAGAGCACCTGCATCTGCTGAACGACCATTTCCATGGTCTGTTCGAGCGCCACATCGTGGCGCTGGCGGCCGAGATGCGGCTGTCCGTGGTCGAGGTGTTCGAGGTGGCGTCGTTCTACCACCACTTCGAGATCCTGAAAGACGACGAAATTGCCCCTCGCATCACAGTGCGGGTGTGCGACAGCCTCAGCTGCAGCCTGGCGGGCGGCAACAGCTTGCTGCGCCAGTTGCAAAACGATTTGCTGGATGTCAAGGTTGTGCCCGTGCCATGCCTAGGCCGTTGCGAACAGGCACCGGCTGTGCAGGTGGGTCAGCAGGCTGTGGCGCAGGCGACCTTCGACGCGGTGGCGCAGCGCGTGGCCCAAAACCAGACAGCGCCCAATGTTTTGCCCAACGCGATTCGCATGAGCGCGTACCTGCAAGCCGGGGGTTACCAATTGGCGCAGCAAGTGGCTTCGGGCGAACGCGAGGCCGAATCGGTGATCCAGGTGCTGGAGTCTTCGGGGCTTCGCGGCTTGGGCGGTGCAGGTTTCCCGGCCGGGCGCAAATGGCGCATCGTGCGCAGCCAGCACGGCCCCCGCCTGATGGCGGTGAATATCGACGAAGGCGAGCCCGGCACCTTCAAGGACCGCACTTGTCTTGAGTCCGATCCGCACCGTTTTCTGGAAGGCGTGCTGATCGCCGCCAGTGTGGTGGGGTGCGAGGCGGTTTACATCTATTTGCGCGACGAGTACCACGAAGCGCGTGTGTTGCTCACGCAAGAGTTGGCGGCGTTGCAGGCCAACCCGCCTTGCGCCTTGCCGCACATCGAGCTGCGCCGGGGCGCGGGGGCTTACATCTGCGGCGAAGAGTCCGCCATGATCGAGAGCATCGAAGGCAAGCGTGGCGAGCCGCGTCTGCGCCCGCCCTACATCGCCGAGGTTGGCTTGTTTGGCCGCCCGACGCTGGAACACAACTTCGAGACCCTGTACTGGATTCGCGAACTGCTGGAAAACGGTGCGGACAGCTTTGCATCGCACGGTCGCCATGGCCGCCAAGGCCTGCGCCGCTTCAGCGTGAGCGGGCGCGTGAAGCAACCGGGGGTCAAGCTCGCACCTGCGGGCATTACCTTGCGTGAACTGGTGGATGAATACTGCGGTGGCATGGCCGAGGGGCACACGCTGTATGCCTATTTGCCCGGTGGTGCCAGCGGCGGCATCTTGCCTGCGCGTCTGGCCGATGTGCCGCTGGACTTTGACACGCTGCAGCCGCACGGCTGCTTCATCGGCTCGGCTGCCGTGATGGTGCTCAGCGAATCGGACAGCGCGCGCGAAGCGGCCCTGAACGTGATGCGCTTTTTTGCGCACGAGAGCTGCGGCCAATGCACCCCCTGCCGAGTGGGCACCGACAAGGCGGCGCAACTCATGACCGCCTCGATGTGGGATGCCGACACTCTGCAAGACCTGGCGCAAGTCATGGGCGACGCGTCGATTTGTGGCCTGGGCCAAGCCGCGCCGAACCCGATCCGGTGTGTGCTGGATTATTTCCCGCATGAAGTGGGCGCGGAGGCCAGCCGATGAACAAACAGCATGGGTCATCCTCGGGCTTGACCCGAGGACCCAGGTCCTTGGCGGGATGGATGCCCGATCAAGTCGGGCATGACAGCTTTGTTGTCATACCCGCGAATGCGGGTATCCATGCCCGCAAGCCACGGTGGCCAGTTCAAGCCTGGCATGACGGCCAGAGAGGCACAGCATGAGCACCGTCCAATTCACCCTCAACGGCCAAAGCGTCGAAGCCCCTGCGGGCCGCAGCATCTTCAACATCGCCAAAGGTTTGGGTATCCAGATTCCGCACCTGTGCCACAAGGAGGGCCTGGCACCCGATGGCAACTGCCGCGCCTGCGTGGTCGAAGTCGCAGGTGAACGCACGCTGGCCCCCAGCTGCTGTCGCAGTGCCACGCCCGGCATGCAGGTGCGCACCGACAGCGAACGCGCCGTCAAAAGCCAGAAGATGGTGCTGGAGATGCTGCTGGCCGACTTGCCCGAGCAGGGCCACAAGTGGCTCGATGACCGGGCCGAGGCCCCTCATGGCGAGCTGAGCCAATGGGCCGAGCACCACGGCGTGCAGGTTCGCCCGGCGCTGGCCGCACTCCAGCGCGAGGCGGTGCCCGCCGACCTGTCGCACCCGGCCATGGCCGTGAATCTGGATGCTTGCATCCAGTGCAACCGCTGCGAACGCGCTTGCCGCGATTTGCAGGTCAACGACGTGATCGGTCTGGCATTCCGGGGTGCCCACACGCAGGTGGTGTTTGACCTGGCCGACCCGATGGGTGGCAGCAGTTGTGTGGGCTGTGGCGAATGCGTGCAGGCCTGCCCCACGGGCGCGCTCATGCCCAAGAGCCACATGGGGCCACAAAAGGTGGACCGCGAGGTGGACTCCGTCTGTCCGTTTTGTGGCGTGGGGTGCCTGGTCACTTACCAGGTGCGCGATGAAAAGATCATCAGCGTGAAGGGCCGCGAAGGCCCAGCCAACGAAGGGCGTTTGTGCGTCAAGGGCCGCTTTGGCATGGACTACATCCACAGCCCGGACCGCATCAAGAAACCACTCATCCGCAAGCCCGGCGTGGCCAAAGACCTGGGCTTGGTCGACGGCCACACCGACTGGCGCGAGGTCTTCCGCGAAGCCACATGGGAAGAAGCGCTCGACATGGCGACGAAACCCCTCAATGCTTTGCGCCAGCAACACGGCCCCAAGTCGCTCGCCGGTTTCGGCTCGGCCAAGGGCAGCAACGAGGAAGCGTATTTGTTCCAAAAGCTGGTGCGCACTGGCTTTGGCAGCAACAACGTGGACCACTGCACGCGCCTGTGCCATGCGTCGAGCGTGGCAGCCTTGCTTGAAGGTGTGGGCTCTGGGGCCGTGAGCAACCCGGTGCGCGATGTTGAGCATTCGGACCTGATCATCGTGATCGGCTCCAACCCCACCAGCAACCACCCAGTGGCTGCGAGCTGGATGAAGAACGCCTCCCAGCGCGGCACGCGCATTGTGCTGGCCGACCCGCGCATCACCGACATCGGTCGCCACACCTGGCGCAATCTGCAGTTCAAGGCCGACACCGATGTGGCGCTGCTCAACGCGATGCTGCACGTCATCGTGACCGAGAACCTGTGCGACGAAACCTTTTTGCGCGAGCGTGCCGACAACGTGGCCGAACTCAAGGCCCATGTGCAGGACTACACGCCCGAGGCCATGAGCGTGATCTGTGGTATCCCGGCCGACACCATCCGTGAAGTGGCGCGGGCCTATGCCACCGCCAAAGCCGCCATGATCTTGTGGGGCATGGGCGTGAGCCAGCATGTGCACGGCACCGACAACGTGCGCTGCTTGATCGCACTGGCCAGCATCACCGGCCAGATCGGTCGCCCCGGCACCGGCTTGCACCCGCTGCGCGGCCAGAACAATGTGCAGGGCGCGAGTGACGCGGGCCTGATCCCGATGATGTATCCCAACTACCAGCGGGTGAGTGACAAGTCCGCGCACGACTGGTTCGAGAAGTTCTGGGACACGAAACTCGACGACCAGCCCGGCTACACCGTGGTCGAGATCATGCACAAGGCGCTGGCGGATGACAGCGACCCGCACAAGGTGCACGGCATGTACATCATGGGCGAGAACCCGGCCATGAGCGACCCCGACTTGAACCACGCCCGCCACGCGCTGGCGAGCTTGCAGCATCTGGTGGTGCAGGATATTTTCCTCACCGAAACCGCCTGGCTGGCCGATGTGGTGCTGCCCGCCAGCGCCTGGCCCGAAAAAACCGGCACCGTCAGCAACACTGACCGCACGGTGCAGATGGGCCGTCAGGCGTTGTTGCCGCCGGGCGATGCGAAGCCTGATTTGTGGATCATCCAGCAGATCGCCGCCCGCATGGGCCTCGATTGGCGCTACGCCAGTGATCACGAGGGCGTGGCCGAGGTCTATGAAGAAATGCGCCAGGCCATGGCCCCGGCCATTGGCGGCATCGACTGGGCGCGTTTGAACGCGGGCTCGGTCACCTACCCCTGTGTGAGTGCCGACGACCCGGGCCAGCCCATCGTTTTCCACGACCACTTTCCCACCGCCGATGGCCGGGTGAAACTGGTGCCCGCCGATGTGATCCCTGCGGCCGAGCGCCCCGATGCCGAGTACCCCTTTGTGCTCATCACCGGGCGTCAGTTGGAGCACTGGCACACCGGCAGCATGACGCGCCGTGCCACGGTGCTCGACGCCCTGGAGCCTGCCGCCACTGCGTCCTTGCATGGCCGCGATTTGCAGCGACTGGGCTTGAAAGCCGGAGACCGGGTCCAGATCCAGTCCCGCCGCGGTCAGGTGCAGCTGGCGGTGCGTCAGGACGATGGCACGCCGCTGGGCGCGGTGTTCATCCCGTTTGCCTACCAGGAGGCCGCGGCCAATTTGCTGACCAACGCCGCGCTGGACCCGTTTGGCAAGATCCCCGAGTTCAAATACTGTGCCGTCCAAGTTCAACCTCTGGCTGCCCTGACCGCATAATCGGCGTCAATCAATGACCACGCGCAAGGCTTTTGAAGCCTCGCGCTGGTTTGGCAAACCCGATTGGCCAAGGAGGCCCGTTTGAATTTGGATGTGCAAACCATCTTCTGGATGGATGCGTTTTTGTACCTGATGCTGCATGCGGCCATCTGGTACGGACTGGCCCGGTTCCGCAGCCCTGTTGTGGTTTTGTGGAGTGTTTCGGGCATTTTGAGCGCGCTGAGTCTGTGTGTGTTGGGCAGCCGTGGCGCGCTGTCGACAGACCTTGTTGTGGTGTTGGGGCAGTTCCTGATGGCTGTTGGCAACTGGGGGCGTCAAATTGCTTTGCGCTCACTGGACGGCCCTGCCGAATCCCGCTGGCTGTGGCTGACAGGTCTGTCCAATCTCGGCTATTTGAGCTTGAGCTACGGCCTGCACTTTTCGGGTTCGCCGGAAAGCACCACCATGTTGCTTTTCTATGCTTACTACACGGTCAATTGCCTGGAGTATTTCTGGTCCGGCCATCGCATCGGAGTGATACACGACACCATCGGGGCGACATCGGTCAAATGGGCGGCGATGGTTTTGACAGGGTCTTTGGGCATCAAAACGCTGGCCATGTTGGTCGGTGTGGGGGCCACCCATTTGTATGACGTTTCCTGGGACCAAGGTGTTGTGTTCGCCGGGCAATTCATCGCGATCATCATGCTCAGTGTGGGCTTCATGCAGATCTACATTGACAAAGACCATCGCGCCAAAATTGCAGTGCAGCAGCAGCTGGCCCGAGAGCAGGAGCACTCGGCTTTGGCGCTCAGGCATACAGAGGACCTGTCCACCTTGCTTAAAGAGCGCGAAGAGATCATCCGTCAGTTGACCTTGTCCAATAAAAGCGCAGGCATGGGCGCCCTGGTGGCCAGCTTTGCACACGAACTCAACCAGCCTTTGGCCGCCACACTGCTGCATGCCGAGCTGATCCAGAGTCAGATGAAAGCAGCCATTGAAGGCGGTCGTCCGGCCGATCCGCAATTGCTTGACACCGTGGCCAGTCACATCGTGAGCGATACGCAACGGGCGGGGGACATCATCCGCAAACTGCGCAAACTCTTCCGCATGAGCAAGGGGGAGTTTGCCAAGCTGGACTTCAAGCAACTGGTGCTGGATGTGCTGGACATCGTGCAAGTGAAGATGGCGCACAAAAAAGTGCGCATCCTCACCTCTTTTGACGATAACTTTCGCTTGTCGGGTGATGCCACGCAACTGCACCAGGTGGTGCTGAATTTGGTGAGCAATGCCATCGATGCCCTCAGTGACATCGAACACCGCGAACGGGTTTTGCAAGTTCGTGGTCTGGTGTCGTCAGGCTATCTGGAACTGGAAGTCGAGGACAACGGCATCGGCATTGCGCTGGACAAACAAGCCGAGGTGTTCAGCCTGTTCAAAAGCACCAAGTTTGATGGCATGGGCGTGGGCCTGTGGTTGAGCCAATCGATTGTCGAATCTCATGGCGGCACCTTGAGCTTTTTCAGCCAGCCTGGTCAAGGCACCGTGTTCACGCTGCGCCTGCCCTCTACCGACTATGTATTTCCGGCCTGATCCATCCACAAGTTGACCATGACCCAACGACCTCAAATTGATGTAGCTGTGCTGATGCGCCGTGAACCGGTGCAAGGCCCCATGGCCCGTTGGCAAAGCTCGCGCTGGGTGCTGGACGATGTGGTTTTGCAAAAGGCCAGTTTTGGCCAAACCGTGCGGTGCTTGCGCGAAACCCCCGATGCGTCGCAATGGCTCTACCCGGGTTGGACGGTGCAGTTGTTCCCCGATGATGCCGAAGGCTATTGGCTCAACGCCACATCCCCCACGCCTTGCTGGTTTGTCATGTGGCGCCTGATCGATGTCGAAGGCCAGGAAGCCCGTGCCGAACCGCAGGCTGTGAGCTTGAGTTACCACGATGCGGGCCGTTGGCTGGATGCACAGGAAACCGTGGAGACCATCCCGGCGCCTGCGGATGTGGTGGCGTGGATCCGTGAATTTGCCGAACACCATTACGTCCCCGAGGTCAAGAAACGCCAGCGCCCGCAAAGCTTCCAGGGCCTGACCGATCGCTTTGGTCAGCCGGTGTCGGTCAGCACGACCGAAAAACGCAAAGGCCCCGGAGGGCAGGGCGCATGAGCGACCATTTCTTTAGCCGCTGGTCGCGTCGCAAGCAAGAGGCCGCCAAAGGCCTGCCCTTGCAAGAGCCTGAACCGCTCGAAGTTCGGACCACATCGGCGAGTGATCAAGCTGTACCCCCGGCCTCTGAGTCGATCGCTGCAACGCCAGAGGCTGTGGGTGCGGCAGAGCCTTTGCCCACACTGGAAGACGCACAAGCCCTCGCGCCCGGATCGGAGTTGGGTGCTTTCATGCGCCAAGGCGTGCCGCCAGAGGTGCGCAACCTCGCGGTCAAAAAGTTGTTTGCCGATCCGCACTTCAATGTGATGGATGGCCTGGACATCTACATCGGCGACTACAACACCCCCGACCCGCTGCCTGCAGGCATGTTGCAAAAGATGGCCAGCGCTCAGTTCATGAATCTGGTGCCGCCGGAGAGCCCTGAGCCCCTTGCCACTGAAGGGGCATTGCCGCATGAAAACCCTGATTTGCGCACGCAAGACGAAGAAACAGCACAGCTTGTGGCACAGTCTGCGCCATCGCAAGCCACAACGGTATTGCCCGACTTGCCCATGAGCGACCATGACGACCCTGATTTGCAACTGCAACCAAACCATGCCCCTGCAAGCCCAGACCCTGGGCCAGGCGCTGGGTGAAGACTTAAAACTCCACACCACACTGTGCCGCCGCGAGGCCGGTGACTTCCAGCGTGCCGTGCAAAGCGGCCAGCCCGTGGTGGTGGCCTGCACGCAGGAAAAGCGTTTGTTTTCCGAGCTGGCCGAGCAAACCGAAGGCGCGACTTCACCGATCCGTTTTGTCAACATCCGTGAGACGGGTGGCTGGAGCCGTGAAGCCGCGCTCGCTACCCCCAAGATGGCCGCCTTGCTGGCCGCAGCGCGTTTACCCGAACCCGAGCCGGTGCCCACCGTCACCTACAAAAGCGAAGGGCGCTTGCTGATCCTGGGCCCCATGGATGTGGCCGAGCGCGCGGCCGCTTTGCTGGCCGATGCGATGCAGGTCACCATTTGGTCCGAAGGTGCAGGCAACGCGGGCGGTGCCCAGGAACGGCGCTACCCGGTCATGGCCGGGCGCCTGCACAGCCTGAGCGGCTGGCTCGGTGCCTTCGATGTGAGCTGGGACGCCAGCAACCCGATCGACTTGGACCTGTGCACCCGTTGCAACGCCTGTGTGGCTGCCTGCCCCGAGCAGGCCATTGGCCTGGACTACCAAATCGACCTGTCGCGCTGCACCTCGCATCGCGATTGCGTCAAGGCTTGCGACGCCGTGGGCGCCATCAACTTCATGCGCGAGCCGCAACCGCAAAGCGCACGCTTTGATGTGGTGCTCGACCTGCGTGGCGCCAAGGCCTCGCCCACCTTCACCTCGCACGCCTTGCTCCAAGGCTATTTCCGTTGGGACGGGCAGGACCTGCAGACCTTGCTCAAGTTGCGCGAGTTGGTGGGCGAATTTGAAAAACCCCGCTTCTTTGCCTACAAGCAAAAGCTGTGCGCCCACAGCCGCAATGAACAAGTCGGCTGCAATGCCTGTGTGGACATCTGCTCGGCCGAAGCCATCAGCTCGGACAAGGCGCGCCAGCAAATCAAGGTCAACCCCAACCTGTGCGTGGGCTGTGGGGCCTGCACCACGGCTTGCCCCACCGGGGCCTTGACCTACGCTTACCCCCGCCCCGCCGAGCAGGGCGAGAAGATTCGCACGCTCTTGAGCACTTACCAGGCCGCTGGTGGCCGTGATGCGGCCCTCTTGCTGCACAGCCAGGACCACGGTCAGGCCTTGATCGATGAGCTGGGCCGTGGCGCGCAGCTCAAGGTCATGCAAGGCGTGCCCGCCCGCGTGATGCCTGTGGCCTTGTGGCACACCGCCAGCGTGGGGCTGGAGCTGTGGTTGTCTGCCGTGGCCTATGGCGCCCGGCAGGTGCTGGTCATGCTGACCGACGAAGAAGCGCCGCAGTACAAGACCGCCCTGATGGAACAAATGGCTGTGGCCCAAAGCCTGTTGAACGGTCTGGGTTACGAGGGCGTTCACTTTGAACTGCTGCAAGTAGGCAATGCCAGCTCGCTCGACGCCGATCTGCAGCGCCTGTCTGGCCGCGCAGTCAAAGCCCCTGAGGGTCCGGCCTTGGCGGCGCGGCACGCGGTGCAGGCCGAAAAACGCAGCAACCTCGAATTGACCCTGGACCACTTGATGGCGCAGTCACCGGTCATGGTCGAGCCGTCTCGCCCTGCGGCTTTGGCATTGCCAGCGGCGGGCTCGCCGCTGGGCACCATCGTGGTCGATGGCAGCAAATGCACTTTGTGCATGAGCTGTGTGGGCGCCTGCCCCTCGGCCGCCTTGCAAGACAACCCGCAGCAGCCCGAGATCAAGTTCATCGAGAAAAACTGCGTGCAGTGCGGCCTGTGTGCCAAGACCTGCCCCGAGCAAGCCATCACCTTGCAGCCGCGCCTGTCGCTCTTGCCTGAGCGCACGCAAGCCCGGGTGCTGCACAACAGCCCGCCCTACGGTTGCATCCGCTGCGGCAAACCCTTTGGCACCGTCAAGGCAATCGAGACCATGCTGGGCCGCCTGGCGGGTCACAGCATGTTCCAGGGCTCGGCGCTGGAGCGTCTGAAAATGTGTGGCGACTGCCGCGTGGTGGACATGTTCACCGATGAAAACCAGGTGCGCATGGGCGTGCCATCTGCCAACCCCAAGCACTGATTTGCCATGAATACCGAGATGTCTTCCAGCCATGCCCTTGACGAAGAACTGGCCCGCGCCGAAATGTACGGTTTGCTGTCCCAGTTGTTTTACCAACCGCCATCGCCCGAGTTGTTGGCGCAGTTGCAGGTGGCGGTGACCGAAGCGCCCGATGCCGGTGGCTTTTTGGAGGAGTCCTGGCGCGAACTCGTGTCCGCTGCCCGCGCCAGCGATGCGGCCCAGATCAGCGCCGAGTTCAACAGCCTGTTCGGCGGTGTGGGCAAGCCCGAGGTCTATTTGTTCGGTTCCCACTACCTCAGTGGCTTTCTCAACGAAAAGCCGCTGGTTCAGTTGCGCGATGACTTGGCGGCGTTGGGGCTGGCGCGCAACGAACAGATGTCCGAAACCGAAGACCATGTGGCTTATCTGTTTGAGGTCATGCGCTTTTTGATCGCCGGTGACGATGTGTCGGTGTGCAACCTCACTCGGCAAGCGCAATTCTTCAGTCAGCATTTGCAACCTTGGGTTCATCAAATGTGCCAGGTGATCACGGCACATCCCCGTGCCGTTTTTTATGCCCGTTTGGCCAGCTTGGCCGAGGCGTATGCCAGTGTCGAGGCTCAGGGGTTTGACATGTTGAGTTGACTGGCGCACAGATGAAGCCATTGAAATGGGGTAATTTGTATTCTTCTTCGGAGTGTGGTTTTTACCCTCTTGCAAATTCCAGGGCTGGGGTAACATCGCGACATATGAAACCAAGGTAATAGGCTTTTAGTTTTAGAGCCTTGCCTTATTCACACCCAACAGAGAGACGCACCATGGACAAATCCTCGACAGTGAAGCATTCGCGTCGCAGCCTCTTTGCAGGCGCCGCCACAGTAGGCGCTGTGGCTGCTGCCGCCAGCGTGTTGCCAACCGTGATTAAAAACAATTTGCCCGCGGCCGTGCCTGAACTGCCCAAGCCCGAGCGTGGCGGTGGCTACTCGCTGAGCGAACACGTTCAGCAGTACTACAAGACCACCCGCATCTGACCTGGCCCTTCGCCGGTTTTTCATCGTTTCCCCCAACTGGAGCCTTCCATGTTGTTGACCAAAAAGCAAAGCACCACCTCGGGTGCCGTTTCGTCTCCTTTCATTCACAGCCTGCGCCGTGGTTTGTCACAAGCGCTGCCCACGCTGGACCGTCGCAGCTTCCTGCGCCGCTCGGGTCTGGGGGTCGGCGTTGGCTTGGCCGCTTCGCAACTGAGCCTGGTGCAAAAAGCCCATGCCGCAGCGGGTGTGGACAACATCGGCAAAGGCAAAGTCGAAGTCAAGCGCACCGTCTGCACCCACTGCTCGGTGGGCTGCGCAGTCGATGCCGTGGTCGAAAACGGCGTCTGGGTCCGCCAGGAAGCCGTGTTTGATTCGCCCATCAACCTGGGTGCGCATTGCGCCAAGGGCGCGGCCCTGCGCGAGCACGGCCACGGCGAATACCGCCTGCGTTACCCCATGAAGCTGGTCAACGGCAAGTACGAGCGCATCAGCTGGGACACGGCCCTGACCGAGATCAGCGCCAAGATGCTCGAGCTGAAAAAAGCCAGCGGCCCCGACAGCGTGTACTTCATCGGCTCGTCCAAGCACAACAACGAACAAGCCTATCTGCTGCGCAAGTTCGTGAGTTTCTGGGGCTCCAACAACTGCGACCACCAGGCCCGCATTTGCCACTCCACTACGGTGGCCGGTGTGGCCAACACCTGGGGTTATGGCGCCATGACCAACTCGTACAACGACATGCAAAACAGCAAGGTCGCTTTGTACATCGGCTCCAATGCGGCTGAAGCTCACCCCGTGTCCATGCTGCACATGCTGCATGCCAAGGAAAACGGCTGCAAGATGATCGTGGTCGATCCGCGCTTCACCCGCACCGCCGCCAAAGCCGACGAGTATGTGCGCATCCGTTCGGGCACCGACATCCCTTTCCTGTTTGGTGTGCTATACCACATCTTCAAGAACGGCTGGGAAGACAAGAAATACATCAACGACCGTGTCTATGGCATGGACGCCGTCAAGGCCGATGTCATGGCCAAGTGGACACCTGACAAAGTTGAGGAAGCCTGCGGCGTCAAGGAAGAGCAAGTCTTCAAGATCGCCAAGATGCTGCACGAGAACAACCCTGGCACCATCGTCTGGTGCATGGGGCAGACCCAGCACACCATTGGCAACGCCATCGTGCGCGCTTCCTGCATCTTGCAGTTGGCTTTGGGCAACGTCGGCAAGTCCGGCGGCGGCACCAACATCTTCCGTGGCCACGACAACGTGCAAGGCGCCACCGACGTCGGTCCCAACCCCGACTCCTTGCCCGGCTACTACGGCTTGGCCGAAGGCTCGTGGAAACACTTTGCCAACGCCTGGGGCGTGGACTTCGAGTGGATCAAAAAGCAATTCGCCAGCCCCGCCATGATGGGCAAGAACGGCATCACCGTGTCGCGCTGGATCGACGGTGTGCTCGAGAAAAACGAATTGATCGATCAGGACAGCAACCTGCGCGGCGTCTTCTATTGGGGCCATGCGCCCAACTCGCAGACCCGTGGTCTGGAGATGAAGCGCGCCATGGACAAGCTGGACTTGCTGGTGGTGGTAGACCCCTATCCATCGGCCACCGCTGCCATGGCCGCCATGCCCGGCAAGCCCGAAGATTTGAACCCCAACCGCGCTGTTTACTTGTTGCCAGCTGCCACCCAGTTCGAGACCAGCGGTTCGTGCACCGCGTCCAATCGCTCGCTGCAGTGGCGCGAGAAGGTCATTGAGCCTTTGTGGGAAAGCCGCAGCGACCACATGATCATGCACCAGTTCGCTGAAAAGCTGGGCTTTGCTGCAGAGCTGTCCAAAAACTACAAGATGCAAAAAGTCAAAGGCATGGACGAGCCCATGCCTGAAGACATCCTGCGCGAAATCAACAAGTGCGTTTGGACCATTGGCTACACCGGTCAAAGCCCCGAGCGCCTGAAGGCCCACATGAAGAACATGCACTTGTTCGATGTGAAGACTCTGAAGGCCAAAGGTGGCAAGGACAAGGAAACCGGCTACGACTTCGGCGGTGATTACTTCGGCTTGCCATGGCCATGCTGGGGCACGCCCGAGCTCAAGCATCCCGGCTCGCCCAATCTTTATGACACCTCCAAACACGTCATGGACGGCGGCGGTAACTTTCGTGCCAACTTCGGTGTGGAGCGTGAAGGCAAGAGTCTGCTGGCCGAAGACGGCTCGCACTCCAAAGGTGCCGACATCACCACGGGTTATCCGGAACTCGACCACATCCTGCTGAAAAAGCTGGGCTGGTGGGATGAGCTCACCGATGCTGAAAAAGCCAAGGCCGAAGGCAAGAACTGGAAGACCGACGCATCGGGTGGCATGATCCGCGTGTTCATGCAAAACCATGGCTGCCACCCCTTTGGCAACGCCAAGGCGCGTGCTGTGGTCTGGAATTTCCCCGATCCGATCCCGCAGCACCGTGAGCCGCTGTATGGCACGCGCCCTGACATGGCGGCCAAGTACCCCACGCACGACGATAAGAAAGCCTTCTGGCGTCTGCCCACCTTGTACAAGACCGTGCAGGACAAGAACATTGCCGACAAGGCCTACGAGAAATTCCCGCTCATCCTCACGTCCGGCCGTCTGGTCGAATATGAAGGCGGTGGCGAGGAAACCCGCTCCAACCCTTGGCTGGCCGAGTTGCAGCAGGAGGCCTTTGTCGAGATCAACCCCAAGACGGCAGCCGATCGCGGCGTCCGCAACGGCGACCGCGTCTGGCTGCTGGGCGCCACCGGTGCGCGCCTGAATGTGCAGGCCTTGGTCACCGAACGTGTGGACACCGGCACCGTCTGGATGCCTTTCCACTTCTCGGGTCGCTGGCAAGGTGCCGACATGCTGGCCTATTACCCCAAGGGCGCAGCCCCGATGGTGCGTGGCGAGGCCGTCAACACGGCGACCACCTATGGTTATGACAGCGTCACCATGATGCAAGAGACCAAGACCACCATCTGCAACATCGAGAAGGCTTGAGGAGAACACGATGGCACGAATGAAATTCATCTGTGACGCCGAGCGCTGCATCGAATGC
>Ga0228700_1001282_pt1 | contig 16938 bp, 10 predicted proteins | sample McNCre317_Aug_MG_FD_178019 | JGI IMG/M metagenome (GOLD analysis project Ga0228700, IMG submission 178019) | Freshwater microbial communities from McNutts Creek, Athens, Georgia, United States - 3-17_Aug_MG | ecosystem: Environmental > Aquatic > Freshwater > Creek | place: USA: Georgia...
CTCGGCCGAAGCCGGCGCAGCCCACGCCAGCAAGCTGGTGAGTACGAAAGCAACAACAGAAAAACGGCGTGAACGCATGGTGGGCATGAAAGATAAAACTGACTTGCCTAGGGTATCGGCGGGGCCGCAGAAAACTTGAGCTATTGCAATAAAAACGTTCAATAGCTTGGGGGAATGCCAACCCTCCCTCGTCATCCCATCTTTAATCCAGTGGGCTCCGTCGGGTTTGAGATTTTTCTCAGCAGATGGATTTCCATTCATCCAACCCCCTCCAATACCGCAACCAGATAAAAGGATTGATGCAATCAGGATGATGGAGCGACTCATGATTACCCCCCCTTTGAGCAAGACACCAATCGCCTTCCATACCTCTGGCGGTAAGCCTTGCGCAGCCGCAAATGGAGCGGCTCCAACGATGGCACCGCTGGCACTCCATGCTTCTTGTGCAGAGTTTGTTACTGCTCACCGTTGAGGTTGAGATTGGCATCTTTATCTGCCAACAATGCGCCACTACCATCTAAGTCGCCGGGTTGGACTTTGACATACACCTGAGGGACGAGAACTTTTGGGGTGGTCTGATGCAACATCATTTGCGAGTGCTGCTTCGCAATAGCTGATTCATCTGACTGTTGCTATCCCTTTGCACTTGCTCTTGCAATTTAATTGCCTGCTCTTTGGATGGCGCAATAGTGACCGGCTCATTCACGATGGGTGGACTTCCATCCTTTTGTACAGGTGACATTACATCAACATTGAGCCCTCGGCTTTTTGCAAAGTTTGCAACGTCTTCAAAATCTTTAGGTTCACCAACAATCACGAGTTTCCCATTCTGGGGGAGTGCAGCACCTGCATCTTCAATCGCGCGGCGAATCGTTGCTGCGGTCACCATGTCAGATTTACCGGCCACCACTGCTGGCGTTTTGTGACTCACCATTAGCATCTTGATGATCACGTCGGACGTTGTAGAAGAAGATACTTTCAGGTGCGCTGCCATTAAGGTGCTGGCAATCGCATCATTAGGCGCGTCGACATATACAAAAAACACCTCAGGATATTTCGACTTCACCGTTTTTAAAGCTTGATCTTGCGTGACGGTAGCGCAGCCACTCAAAGCCAAGAGCAACGCTAGGCAGCACATATGGAATTTTTTGAATTTCATTTCGATCTTTCGTTTATCTAAACACTTTGCCTATCAGCGGCCTATTGATTTAAAAGCTGGACCACTAGCGTTATACGTCTTAGAACAGTAGCGCACTCCACCGTTAGCAGGCAAGGCATCTATAAACGTGTAGGTTTTTGATCATTTTTATCCTATTCATGGATACAAACAATGTGCTCCACATCGTTTGTCATTCCCTGGCAGTTTGGGATCTCCAAACGCATACCCATCATTAAAATACTGATAGCCCTCCGCTTTCATACACGTCCATAACTGCTTGTTGCGCGCAGCCCATCCACTATTCAGCGACTCAAACGAATCAACTTTAGGGTTAGCTCTAAAACCAGTTGTTAAATCTTCGTCACCTCCGCACGCAATCCAATCCGTACGCCGACTATCTCGTGTCATACCACCCTTGACCCAACGAGCACCAAACGGAAAGTCAACCCTCTCCTGACGCGGAAGCCCCGCTCCTATGAGTCCAGTAGAGTCAGGCGTCCCAACCGCCACTCCAAACGCAGCGATTCCGGCCCCCACACATCCAGTTAATAACGGGAGAAAAAAGAACAACGTGAAATTCTTTTTCATCGAGCCGCTCCCAAGAGAATGCTTATCGCCTTCCATACCTCAGGAGGTAAACCCTGCGCGGCGGCGAACGGGGCGGACGGAACCAATGCGACCCCACTCCAAGTTTCATAACCTGCGGCTCCTATAAGCATCGGGCATCGCACTTCTCTAAATAGGCATAGCCTTTGGACTTAATACAGCTTGATAACTGCTTTCCATGAGCGTTGAGTCCATCAAAAATCTCTTTTGTTGTTAGTCCCGGTTGACTCGTGTACCCATCGCTCAAACGCTCCCCACCACCACACTGCAACCAGTCGATGACACGACTCTCCCTCGTCATCCCATCTTTAATCCAGTGGGCTCCATAGGGCTTGGGATGCATGAGGTTGTTGTATGTTTCTTCACCCAAGCAGGATGGAGACATGCAAGTCATGCGTATGCAGCCAGTTAAAGAAATCATTGCAATTAAAAGCGTTGCATGAATTTTCATTTCGCCGCCCCTAAAAGAACAGAAATTGCTTTCCATACCTCTGGTGGCAGCCCTTGCGCCGCAGCAAAGGGCGCGCTCGGCAAAAGCGCCGCCCTAGTTACAACATCGTCATAGGCGCTTCTTTCCGCAACGCTCATGCCTCGCTTAATGTTTCCTTGATCGTCATACAAGCCGCTCAACTTGCCGCCAATCATGTCGTGCGTTCCTGCAAACGATTCAATCAGTTTGTCTTGCCAGCTTCCTACTTTGTAGGGTTCACCGAATAGCGTGCCTTTGTAGCCTTGCACGCCACCTGTTGACCCTTCCATTTTTTTGCCATCGGGTGTGTCTAGAAATTCGTCGAGTGTTTGCTTTGATGTGCCGTCGTCGTTTATTCCTCCTGTGAAAACAACTTGTCCTTTATTGTTTAACGCCAAACTTCCATCTGAATTTTTCATGCACCGGCTGTTATCTGGCCCACACAACAAATCCAAGTCCACCCGCGTACCACCCAGCTTCACACCATCGCCATTCATGCCTTCGCTGGTTCCACTGACATTGCTTAGCTTCTTGCCCGTGCTGTCTACCACGCCCGCGAAGGTCGAGGAGTCTTTAACCATCAACGTTCGCATCTCATCTGCCGCTGCTGCCAAGCTCTCCTTGGTAACGGCTGCACCACCCAAACCAGTGACCGCCCCTACCAAGATGTTCAAAAATCGCTCTTCGGTCTTTGCATCATCGAGTTGTTTTTGCAACGCGGGCTTATCTGCATCACTGGCCTTCTTAATTTGATCTTGCAGGTCTTTCTTTTGCTGGTCGCTGTAGCTCGCTATCGCCGTGCTCGCTTGCTTGGCAAACTCCTGCGTGATCTTGGTTTGCGCTTGTATCTCTTGGCGCACTTTGTCGGCATCAAATATCTTGCCGATGCCTTGCGCGTTGTCGCCTGTGCGCTTGCCTGTGTCACCCGCTATGCCGCTAATGCCTGCGGTAGTTGTTGAGGTTGCGCTGCCGCTGTCTTTGCCCATGCCTGCGCCGCTGAGGGCTGCGCTCAGGCCTTGGCCCGGGAGGGGGGAGCTGCCTGCACCTACGCTCACACTCACGCTCTTGGCTTCATAGCTGGCTTTATTTTCTATATCGCTGGTGGTTAAGCTGCCGCCTGTTTGGAAGCTGTTTTTGTTGTTGTCTATCGCAGACTGCGTGCTGGTGATGGCACCGCCTTTCAGGTCGGTATTGCCTTGCACGTTCACCGTGAACCCACCATCTCCCGCTTTGATGCCGCTTTGCTCGGTCACTGACGCATAGTTGCTGTTGACATTGCTCTTGGCGTAGTTCACGTTGCCACTGACTCCTGCGCCGATCATGCCGGATGCACCTACTTGTTTGTTTTGTTCTGCATAGGTGGCGGTGTCTTGCAGGCTCTCGATGTTCAAGTTGCCACCCACTTCTGCTTTGACGGTGTTGGCGGTGACGGTCGCCCCTTTGAGGGTGGTGTCGCCCCCGCTCTTAATCGTCACGTTGTCCGTGCCTGCAATGTGCGTGTTGGTGTAGGTGGTCTCGCTGCCGTTTCCGCTGCCTTTGCCTTGGCTCACGCTGGCGGTGACGCCTAGGCCACCGCCTTGGTTGCCCAGTTGCAAGGCAATGCCCACACTGGCGCTGCTGTTGCTACTGCTGCTGGTTTGGGTGCTGGTGTTTTGGGCGGCTAGCAGATTCACTTTGTTGTCGGCTTCTAGGTTCACAGCTTTGCCGCTCACGTCGCTGCCTTGAACGGTGAGGTTGCTGGCCTCGCCACCGCCTGTGGCTTTGATGGTGGTCGTGCCACCGGCTTTGACGGTGCTGCCGCGCGCTGTGTCACTTGTGGCGCTGCTGTTGCTTTGGCTGCTACTTTGGCCGTAGCTCAGAGAGACTTGAATGCCACCTGCTTGGTCGGCAGCGTTGGCTTTGACCATTTCGGGGGTGCCATCAGGGTTGGTTCCACCTGTTTTGACCATGCCGTTAGCATCGCCTTGGCCTGCTTTGAGTGCATCAGCAGCCATCTTCACATTGGCGGCTGCGCTGGCTGTGCCAAGCGCTTTCATGCGGTCATCGCTGGTTTGGGTGGTAGCCTTAATTTGACTTTGTGCGTTTTGCAACGTGCTCAGCACCGTGCTGGTCACAGCTAAGGTGAAGCCGCTTTGCTCAAACTTTTGCTCTGTGCTTTGTTTGTTGACTTCTCGCGCCTCTTGGATGTCTACCGTTTTGGCAATGATGTTGATGTCACCCGCTGGCGTGAGCACATCACTACCCACTTGCTTGTACTGGTTGCCTGCGGTGATGTTCACATTGCCACCCACGCTGCCCACCGTGCTGGCTGCGGCTGTGGTGGTGGCATCTTTGCCATCATTGCTTTGAGCACGAGTGCCGTAACTCACACTGAGACCACCACCACTCAAGAAGCCTGTATCTGTTTGTTTGCTGTAGTTGCTTTGCTGACTCGTATTAGTAGCGGCCTCAATGCTCACATTGCCACCTGCTGTGAGCGTGGTGCCGTTGTCACTGACCACGTTAGAACCTTTGACATTGATGTCTTTGGTGTTGGCCGCAATATCTACCGTGCCTCCACCAAAATTACTCGCCACCGCTGTGCTGGTATTGCTGGTGTTGCGTGTCACCAAGGTTGAGCCACCAAAGAAGCCTCCGCCACTGGATGTTTTATGCGCTTCATCTAAATTAGTGGTGTTTTCTCCTGCCAAGATGTTCACGCTGCCACCTGCTTGCACGCCCAGTGCTTTGGTGGCCTGCACGTTGGCGGCTGTAGCTGTCAGGTCATTGCCTGCTTTGAGATTGACGTTGCCTCCACCGTTGATGGTGATTCCTACAGTTTGGGTATTGCCATAGTTCAGGTGGTTATCGCCATCCCATACGATGTTGTTTTGCTCCTCCGTTTTCACCGAAGAAAGTGTGAAGTTGTTACCTGCACTCAAACTGGTTGCACCGCTGCCTGCATTGCTCACCACACCTGCGACGATGTTCAGGTCTCGGCCTGCGCTGGCTACTAAGGTGCCGTTACTGCCAGAAACATAAAGACCCGCCACACGGTCAACACCTGTTTTTGTGAAGTCGCCAATGCCCGCATGGGTGGTGCTGGTTTGTGTGGTGGTTTGAATATTCAAATCTCGCCCGGCAGTCGCACTCAAACTGTTGACTGCGCTAATGCTGCCACCAATGTTGTTGAGGTCTTGCCTTGCAGCCATGCTCACATCGTTGCCGCCAATGCGCCCACCTAGGTTATTGACGTTTTCAGCGGTGAGGCTCACTACGTTGCGCCCAGCAATCGTGCCGCTGTTGGTCAAGTCACCACTGAGGTTTAAGTTGACATCTTTACCTGCTAATAATGCGCCACTACCGTCTAAGTCGCCGGGTTGGACTTTGACATACACCTGAGGGACGAGGACTTTTTGGGTGGAGCCATCGGGCAGGCTCACCGTTTGCTCAACTAACCACACGATGTCACTGGTGAGTTGGGCAATTTGCTGCGCTGTCAGGGCAATGCCCGGGCGCAGGTTATAAGTTTGTGCAAAAGTGATGGCACTGGTCATCAGTGCCTTGTATTCTTGTTCATCGCTGGTGTAGTCGGCCAAGAAGCGTCGGCCCGTCAGTTCTGCCACCTGTTCACGAATGAGTTTTTGTTCGTAGAAGCCATCGCCTAGGCGTTTTTGGGTAACTGTGGGATCTAGGCCCAATGATTGCGTCATGTAGTCGCTGCCTAGCCAAAGTTTTTTGTCAATAAATCTGGCGTCTGTCTCAATCAGGTACGCTGATGTGGGCGATGGATTGTTTTTGTAAAGACTGCTATTGGGTAGTGTGGTTTGAGACACCGAACCATTGCGTGCATTTGCTAAACCAGCACCGCTGGTGTTACTGGCGACGGAAGCATTGGTGCGAATGCCCACATGAGCGCCGCTGTTCGCTGCTGCCGTTTCTTGCGCCACTGCGACGGTGCTGTTGGCAGTGCTGTCGTAAGGTGCGGTTTGCCACTCATCATGTGCGTGGACGCAATTGATAGAAATTTTTCCGCAAATACCTGAGCCCGGAACATGAACCAAGGTGTATGTGGTTCCCACATCTCGAATGCTCTTGGTTGCCATCACATCCGTATTTGCCAGCGTAGATGAACCAATATTTAACGTACCCCCAGCCACAATGTGACTGGCATAGTTGGTGGCATTGGATGAATTGAGATTAATGTCACCGCCTGCCAGAATTTGTGCTGGGTCACTCGCCGTTTGATACGGCAAATAAGTGGTGCGTGTAAACACACGGTACAAACCAGAATCAATATCCTCTCTGACATTCAACTCTACGTTGGCCGCTCTTATTTCATAGGTGAAGTGATCATTTGTGCTGTTAATCGTCGCACTTGCAAGACTTAGATTTCCCCCTGCCTCAATCGTGGCGCTGTTGTTATTCAACGTTGTCGCTGAGTCAGTTGCATGGCGACTCGCATCCAGTGCACCACCTATGGCCATATCTCCTACGCTGTAGATAAGTGCATGTTCGCGGTTGGTCAGTGTGCCACTGATGCCCAAATTCAATCGGTCACGTGCAGCGATGGTGGCAGCAGTGGTGACGCTGCTAACGGTTTCGGTGTCGTTAGTCAACGTTGTGGCAGCAATGCTGAGATGATCGCCGTAGATGCGACCAGTGCCAATGTTGTTGACTGTATTTGCGTTAATTTGGGTATCTACACCGTCAATCAGACCTCGGTTGGTCAGTGTGCTGCTTGCATTGACTTGGGTGGTGGCTGCAGAAATTTCGCCTGCTACTGCGTTATCAATGCTATTGGCACTCAAGCTCAAGGTGTTGCCTGCTTGCAGTTTGCCGCTGTTGCTTAGATTTCCGTTAGTACCAACCGTTGCGTTGTGGTTAGCAATGACTTGCCCACTGTTGCTGAAGTCGGTTTTGAGTGTGATGCTCAGGTCGTTTTTAGAGAGTACTTTGCCATCACCTCCCAAGCTGTTTGCAGTCACTGTGAGAGTTTGGTCAGCAATCAAAGTGCCATCTTTGTTGGTGATTGCCAGTGTTCGATTGGCTTGTGCCTGCGTATCTTGCAAGGTCAGCGCGTTGCCTGCGCTGATAAGGCCCGAAGTGTTGTCTACCGTTCCAGCGCTAGTAACAGATACGTTGTTGTTAGCACGAATAGCGCCGCCGCTATTGTTAAGTTTGGCCGAAGCAATGCTGACATCGTGGCCTTCGACACCTTGATTGGTTCCGCTGGTGGTGCTGTTGTTGACTTCTCCAGCATTTAAGCTAGCTGTAGTTGTGCTGCGAATGAGACCGCCTGAGTTATTGATGACACCCGTCGTACTGCCGTTTCCTGCTGTGAGCGTGAGGGCGTCAAGCCCTTGAATTTGTCCAGCTTGGTTGCTGATGTTTACGCTAGTGACGGTCATAGCGCCTTTGCTGCCGATGTAGCCAGCATCGTTGTTCAAGTCACCTGTTGTCAATGTGGTTGCACCTTGCGTAGCAATACCCCCTTTGCCGTTGAGGGCTGCATTGCTATTGGTGTAATTGGCAGCGTTGGTGTTGGTCAAGTTTTGACCATGGGTGTTGATTACCAAATCACCGCCCACTTGAATCAAACCTGCATCGTTATTCAAAGCATTGGTTTGTAAATTTGCAGATTGGCCGACAGCCAAGGTGCCACCAGAGTTGTTAAGGTCAGCTGAGGACAGATTAAGGTTTTGGTTGGCAACCACCGTGGCATTGGTAGTACTCAAATTGCCTGCGGTGGTGACGCTTATGTTTTTGGCACTGGTCTGGCTACCCGATAAGTCAACACTGCTTCCTGTGAGTGTGATGTCGCCTGCAGCCAAATTTTGACCATTTGCAGCACCCCCTTGAGTGGTGGCGACGATTAAATTTCCACCGTTTGCCAATGTGCCATCGGTTTTGATGCCCGAACCCAAAACGCTGGTCGAGGTGCTGCTCAGGCTATTGGCTGAGATGCTGGTGTTGCCTTGTGCGGCGATGACACCACTGTTGGTAACGCTGCCTGTTGCGCTGAGTGTTTGATCGTTACTTGCGTAGAGCGTTCCGCTGTTGGTGATGTTGCCTTGCGCGGTGATTTGAAGGTTGGCACTGGCTTGCAGTGTGCCTGTGGTGGTTAACCATCCATTGTTTTGCAGAACTAAGTCACCGCCCGTGGAGCCAATAGTTCCCGCGCTGCGAACACCCAAGCCTTGCTCAGTGCCGATGAGGTGAATCTTGCCTGCATACATGCCACCAATTTGGGCGACATCCAGCGCAAAACTAGGTACTGCGCCCGTGCCTGCAATGGTTGTTGTGACAGGTGTTGTGTTGGCCGCAAGGCTGGATGCGTCAATTTGGTTGGCGCCTGTGACCATTTTGAGTTCATTGGCCCAAATGCCTGCGTTGACCTGCACAGCGCGGGCAAGAATAGCAGCGTAGTCTGTGGTGCTTAGGTCCAGACCATTGCCATTGATGCCGATATTGCCGCCTTGAACTCGATAGCCATCTAAGCTGCCGCCATTGACGATGGGCGTGCCCGTGGTGAGCGTGGCTTTGCTGGTGTTGATGAAGCCACCGCCGTTCACACTGATACCTGATGGATTGGCAATGACCACCTCTGCGCGTTGACCCGCGACTTCTACATAGCCATTGAGGTAGCTGGGGTTGGAGGAGTTAATCTCATTCAGGATGACGCGGGCACTACCTGTGGCTAACCACGGATTACCCTGCACCCAACCACCTTGTTGGGTTTGTACGCTGGTGCGACTGTTATTGAGAATGACACCATTGCTTTGAACATCAAACTGGCTGTAGATGTTGTGCGATACACCTGCTGCACTTGGGGTTTGAATGTTGACCTGAGGCACCCCGTTAGCGGTTTGTAAAACAGTCGCCTGTTGACTCCCCGGCACATTACGGTAAGCCACCACTTGAGCATGAGCATTGGATGTAGGCAAGACCCACAGCACAGCGCCTAGCGCACACAACACAGCAAAACTTAGCGCACAGATACCGACGGTTTCACAGTCTGCTGTTGCTGGATAGCCTGAACTAACAGCTTCGCCCCTAGAGCCCTTGCCCTGAGAGGATGAGGTTTCTGCCACAGCCATGAGCTGCCCACGCCGTTTATTAAAAATGATGCGGAATAAATTCTTGTTCATGGCGTCAACCCCTTGCTGTCAATATCCAAACTCAACTCAATGGCAAACGAGATCTCATTTGCCATTGATAAAACCCACAAAAATTAGAAACGTGTACCCACAGAGACTGTGAAGCCTTTAGAGGTTGTTCCGTTTTTGTCGTAGTAGTTCATGTAATCAAGTTGTCCATAAAAATCCTTTGTGAATTTGGTTTGAATCCCTAGGCCATAACTAGCATCCGAACCTGAGCTCGAAGCAGAGCCGCCACCCCATGAACCTTTAATTTCCGAATGAACCCAACCCACACGAGCAAACACCTCTGTATCTTTTGCGATTTCCATTTTGGGTTTTAGGAAAATTCCGTATGCGTTAGCTGATACATCAACACCTTGGTAGTTATCTTTTGAAACCGTAGCTCCGTACATCCCTTCAACTGATAAGTTTTCATGGATATCTTTGCCAACAACCAAACGCGCCAGCTTTGGCTTGAAAGTAAGTCCGCCACCACTAATTGAGATAGGGGTATAGCCCACTTCACCGTAGTAGCCTTGGTTAGACATGGATTGGGCAGAAGCCGCGCCTGCTGCCAATGCAGACAACAAAGCGATCAATGCGTATTTAGAGTTTTTCATTTTTAGTCTTTCAAGTTCATGTGACATCTGTCACGTTGCAATCACACCGATGATTTCGATGCGCTCTCAAGACGAAGTTCGATTGACTTCGTCTTTGAGTTGGGTTGCCCTTCGGGCTAATATGGGGCGGTCTTTCCACCACTGTTTGGCTTGCTCAAGCGAGACATGGTTTCCACGAAAAAGCATGACTCGTAAACCTCTGTCACCTCCACGGTGATGCAAAGACTTAAAGCAACATCCAGTGAGCGCAGCGCCTACTGCTCGCCTAAACGATTGGCTATGTCCAAATGGGGTCATCCAGTCGATCACCCACATGCGGTCACCTCCAGCCCACTCCTGAGGACTCAAGCCTTCTTCGGGGTTGTCTACATAGCGGCTTTCAACTTCAGCCGTTAGATTTGCCCATGACATATAGGCCACAGGTCGTGTTTGCCCATCTATGTGTTCACTCGCAAGAATGAACTGCTGGGTTCTTAGTGCTGGCAACAACCACTGCGACAACTCTTGCAAGGGCAATCGGTTTTTATTGCTCGCTTGCATGGCAAGCCACACGACAGAGCCAAATATCTCAGCCTCACTGTGCCTAGACGCATTCAGCGCAGGTGCGGTAATGATTAAATGTCCGTACTGCATCGTGCGCTCTTAAAAACTCGCACTCAGGCTAAAACCTGCTGTGCTTCCTTCTGTTTTGAAGTTGTCGGGTTTATTTACAGGTGCGCCAATGAAGAAGTCGTAATTCAGTTTTTGAATTGAGCCTCTTAAGCCCAACACTGCGCCAGTCAAGCGAGCGGCAACAAGAAGCTCACTACTGGGGCCACCAACTTGCCCCGTGTCTAATCCTGCATAAAACTCTTGGCCGCTGTCGCCCAACGCAAAGCTCAAGTCGTTGCGCCAGAACCAGCCACGCTCTGCGCTTAATACAGACTCACCGTCATAGCCACGCACGGTGTAACGACCACCGATGACAAAACGGTCTTGTGGCGTGAGCGGTGTTCTGTTCTTCTGGGTATGCCAAGAACCGTTGTAGCGAATGCGTTGATCCTCTACTTTGAAAGGAACAGTCAAATTGACATCAGCAGTCACCAACGCAAACCGCGAAGTACCATCATTGAATGCTTCTTCGGGTGCTGGCAATGAGCCAAATGCACCTGTGCCACGCTTGTAGGTCAGGTTGCTTTCAAGCGTCGCATCTTGGATGAAGGCTTTGTGATTCAGCGTGCTGTCCCAACCACCCACCACGCGGCGTTGCACATTGACTTCGGTGTCATCAATGTAGTTATTGCTCTTGCGCTGAAAAGCTCGAACTGCCAGATTGAGTTTTTGTTTGTCATCTCGCATCAACAAACGGTTGAGCTTGATGTCGGTGTTCTCGCTGGTGCCTCGGTAAACGTAACTTTGGCTCAGTCCCGCCACAGTTTGGTAGTAGCTGCTGGTGCTAGATGTTGCGCCTAACGTCCAATAGCCAATCGGCAGGGAGTAGTGAATGGTGTTGGCGTGGGTGCCTCTGGGGCCACTGTCACCATCGCCCATGCCATTGGTGTTGGTGACATAGAACAAGTCGTTGAGCGTGAGTGCGTTGTCATAGCTGACGGTCACGCTACCTTGGTATCGACCTGTAGCGTTGGTGCCGCTGTCATCCGCATTGACCGTCAGCCTGAACGGGAAAGGCTGGCGATACGAAACCACCAAATCACTGTCTCCCACCTGAGCATCGTCACCTTGTGCAGGTTCGATTTGAATGTCTGCTTCTGCCGTGGGCACGCGTTTGAGGTTTTCTAAAGCCTGTTCAATGTCTCGCAAGTTGAGGATGTCACCCGCTTGCATCGGCAAGGCATTGATCAAGTTAGCGCGAGGGTCTACAGGCTCTGTGAGTCGAATGGCACGTATGCGTCCCGGAATGAGTGTGAGCACCAAAGTGCCTTGGCTCATGTCTTGTTGTGCAGCAAGAACCTGAGAGGTGACAAACCCACGATTGACCAATATTTTTTGGATTCGCTCAATTAGCCAAGCCACACCTTGTGCACCAACGCACTGCCCGATAAAAACGGGTGCATCGGCTGCGGTGAGTTGTTCGATCACCCAATCGAATTCAGGAAGCGGTGCGCCGGACCCATTTTTGAGCTGAAGACGCTCTATCAAAAAGCAAGGCGTTTCGATAGGCAATGTCTGCGAAGTCGCTGTCTCTGGTGCTGTCAGCCGTACATCTGGGGCACGCTCAAATTGTTGACGCTGTTGTTGCTCTTGTTGCTGTTGTCTTTGCAACTCTTGCTGGTTACGAGCGCCAATGTCACGTTCTTGTGCGGTGCTGATCTGGGCCGAAGCACTGATCGAAAAACAAAGACCAGTCAGCAGTCCGGCAGCTTGCTGGCCAAACTTGTGCGTTGCTGGTGGTACAAAATAATTAAACATGAAAAATGAGCTTGTCTAGGGTGCGCGTATTGTTATTACTTATGAACTCATTTACAAGACTTAACGATATTTTTTTAGCTAAAAAGTAAAAAGTATCACCACGTGATGTTTTAAACACCATCTGGTGATACTTTCTGCATTTTTGGGGCAATGCCGCAGTATTTCAGTCGGGATTTAGGCGGCGCTTAAATGACCGTTTGGTGGTGACATCAGCCGCTTTTGGGGACGTTTTAGGTCCAGATTTAGCTCTCGGCTCTAGTCGGTACAAATCACGCATGAACTTAGGCACCCATGTGCGTACCGCTATACACACGGACAGTGGGGGCCTTTCTTCCAAGGGCAAGTGGGAGTCCGCACGGGCTTGGTCTTCATATTCCAAAGCAATTTGCTCTAGCCTTGCTTTGAGTTGTTCTTGCGCTTGGCGCGAGACGCGCATGTTCATGATCCGCAGAATTTCGCCTGCGCCATCAAAACCATCGCTGAAGAAGTCGTCGCTGACGCTTTGCACCATCTGCATGATGGGGCCACCACTGATCCAGCTAAAACTACTAGCCACCAAAAGGCGGTAGCGGTCTGAAGCCTGCACTTCTAAAAAGCCCATGTCGTCTAGCCGCTTGAGCAGCACCTGCACTTGGCTGCGAGTAAGCTGCAGGTGTTTGTGAATGTCAGCAACAGGCCAATGGGTGAGCGCACAGACGGCAGCCATGAGTAGCTTGGGATCTTGGGCAAATTCTTTTTCTTGTGCCAAGCTCAAATGACGAATGAGTTTGCGTTTACGGGGCGTGGTTTTAAATAGATCAGAAAACTCAAGGTGCAGGTATTGGCAAATTTGCTCTAAGCGGTCTAAGCCGCAGTCGCCACCCGTGAACAAACGCTTGACACTGACCTCGGACAGGCCAATGGCATGTGCCAACTCTTTGTAGGTGATGTTGCGGGCTTTGAGGTGCAGACGTAGCGCGTCAATGATGTAGCTTTTGGACATGATCAGGGCGATTCAAGTTAAGGTATGCAATATTAACTATTTATAGTTAATAAATAATTCAGATACCCCCATTAAGAGTGCAACCCACTTTGGTGCATACAGCATGGCGCGTGTCTTGCTAAACAACGTGCATGTCTATCCATGCCGCCCTCCACCACGTCACCCACTACCGCTACGACCGCTTGGTTGAGTTAGGCCCGCAGGTCATTCGCCTGCGCCCTGCGCCACACTGCCGCAGCCACGTGATTTCTTATTCGCTCAAGGTCGAACCGACGCACTTCATCAACTGGCAACAAGACCCGTTTGCCAACTACCAAGCGCGCTTGGTGTTTCCTGAGAAGACGCGTGAATTCAAAGTCACGGTGGACTTGGTGGTGGAGATGGCGGTGTACAACCCGTTCGACTTTTTCCTCGAACCGCATGCCGAAACCTTCCCCTTCGCCTACGGCGTGAGTTCGGCCTTAGAGCTGGCCCCTTACTTGGTGACCAACCGCTTCACGCCCAAGTTCAAGCAGTATTTCAAACGCATCGACTTCAAAGCCTTGAAGCGCAAGCCCATGCGCACCATCGACTTTTTGGTGCAGCTCAACCAACAACTGCACCAAGACATTGCGTACACCATCCGCATGGAGCCCGGCGTGCAAACGCCGGAAGAAACGCTCACGCTCAGCAGTGGTTCGTGCCGTGACAGCGCGTGGCTGCTGGTGAATTTGCTGCGCCACTGCGGCTTGGCAGCACGCTTTGCCTCGGGTTATTTGATTCAACTCGCGCCCGATGTGAAGTCGCTCGACGGCCCCAGCGGCACCGAGGTGGACTTCACCGACCTGCACGCGTGGTGCGAGGTGTACCTGCCCGGCGCTGGCTGGATTGGGCTCGACCCCACCTCGGGCTTGCTCGCGGGCGAAGGCCACATTCCATTGGCGTGTACGCCGCAGCCATCGAGCGCCGCGCCGATTGAAGGCTTGGTAGACGAAGCCGAAGTTGAGTTTGGCCATGAGATGAAAGTCACGCGCGTGCTCGAATCGCCCCGCGTGACCAAGCCCTACAACGAAGACCAATGGACCGAGGTGCTCGCGCTAGGCGACGAGGTAGACCGCCGCCTGCAACACGGCGACGTGCGATTGACCATGGGCGGCGAGCCGACCTATGTGGCGGTGAACGACCGCGACGCACCAGAGTGGAACACCGACGCTCTCGGCCCCACCAAACGGGGGCTGGCCACCGAGCTGGTGCACAAGCTGCGTGCGCAATACGGCCAAGGCGGTTTTTTACATTTCGGCCAAGGCAAGTGGTATCCGGGTGAACAGCTGCCGCGTTGGGCGCTGGGCATTTACTGGCGGACCGATGGTCAGCCGTGCTGGCACAACCCCGCACTGTTTGCCGACGAACGCGAACCCAGCCACTACACCAGCGACGATGCGCACCGCTTCATCGCCAAGCTGGCCGACAAGCTCAAGGTGGGTGGCGACTTCATCACCCCCGGCTATGAGGACACGTGGTACTACCTGTGGCGCGAACGCCGCTTGCCCGTGAACGTGGACCCGTTTGATTCCAAACTCGACGACGAGCTGGAGCGCGTGCGCCTGCGCCGTGTGTTCAGCCAAGGGCTAGAGCACACCGTAGGCTATGTGCTGCCCTTGCAACCAAATGGCACATCTCAGGGCTCAACCGGCGCATGGAGCAGCGGCCCTTGGTTCTTCCGCGACGAGCGCATGTACCTCGTACCCGGCGATTCACCCATGGGCTACCGCCTGCCGCTAGATGCCATGCCGTGGGTGAGCGAAAGCGACTACCCCTACACCCACGCGCAAGACCCCTTTGCCGAACGCAACGCCCTGCCCCACGCCGCTGCGCTGCGCGCGCAGTACGCCCACCATGCGCGACACACACACTACAACGCGCACCAAGTGGGCGGTGGGTTTGCGGGCGGTGGCACGGTCAGTCTGCAAGGAGGATTGGAAGACGACATCCCCGAGCTGGGCCACCCCATGCCCGACAAACCCATGCCTGACAAACACCAGTCCGCACATTGGATTACGCGCACCGCCATGTGCGTGGAAGTGCGCGACCCCTCGCGTGCCAACGGCCCTGCGGTGGAACGCGCAGCCTTGGACCAGACACAAGGTGTGATGTATGTGTTCATGCCACCCCTCAGCCACCTAGAGGACTACCTAGATTTACTCAGCGCCGTCGAAGCCACCGCCGAAGAACTAGGCATGCGCATCGTGCTCGAAGGCTACCCGCCCCCACGCGATGCACGCCTGAAGGTGTTGCAAGTCACGCCCGACCCCGGCGTGATTGAAGTCAACATCCACCCCGCGCACAACTGGCTGGAGCTGGTGGACCACACCGAGTTTTTGTACAAGGCTGCGTTTGAATCGCGCCTGTCTGCCGAAAAGTTCATGACCGATGGCCGCCACACCGGCACGGGCGGTGGCAACCACATCGTCATGGGTGGCGCCACGCCTGCAGACAGCCCGTTCTTGCGTAAGCCTGAGTTGCTGGCCTCGCTCATCCTCTATTGGCACAACCACCCGAGCTTGAGCTATTTGTTCAGCGGCATGTTCATTGGCCCCACCAGCCAAGCCCCGCGTGTGGACGAAGCGCGCAACGACCAAATTTATGAGCTTGAAATTGCGTTGCGCGAGATTCATCGCAACCGACAAATTTACGGTGCAGATATGCCGCCTTGGTTGGTCGACCGCACGCTGCGCAACATCTTGATTGACGTCACGGGCAACACCCACCGCAGCGAGTTTTGCATTGACAAGCTGTACTCGCCCGACTCGTCCACGGGCCGCTTAGGTCTGTTGGAGTTGCGTGCGTTTGAAATGCCACCGCACGAGCGCATGAGCATCGTGCAGCAGTTGTTGCTGCGGGCCTTGGTCGCGCATTTTTGGGAGCAGCCTTACGTGGCCCATGCCACCCGCTGGGGCACCGAGCTGCACGACCGCTTTTTGCTGCCGCACTTCGTCAAGGCCGACTTTGACGATGTGCTCACCGAACTGGGCGACTGCGGTTTTCAGTTCGACCCTGCGTGGTTTGCGCCGCATTTCGAGTTTCGCTTTCCGCGTGTGGGCGAGTTGCACAGCCAAAGCATTGGCCTCACGCTGCGCAATGCGCTGGAGCCTTGGCACGTCATGGGCGAAGAAGGCTCAAGTGGCGGCACGGTCCGCTATGTGGACTCGTCGCTCGAACGCATCGAGGTGCACGTCACCGGCCTCAACCCCAGCCGCCACACCATCACAGTCAATGGCCACGCCTTGCCCTTGCAACCCACGGGCACGGTGGGCGAATACGTGGCGGGTGTGCGCTTTCGCGCATGGTCGCCCTCGTCGGCTTTGCACCCCACGATTGGCGTGCACGCCCCGCTGACCTTTGACATTGTGGACACCTGGATGAAGCGCTCCGTGGGCGGCTGCCAGTACCACGTCGCCCACCCCGGCGGGCGCAACTACGACACCTTCCCCGTCAACGCCTACGAGGCCGAAAGCCGCCGCTTGGCGCGCTTCTTCCCGATGGGCCACACGAGCGGCAAGTTAGAGGTGCCACAAGCCACCGTGGGGGTCCCT
>Ga0228700_1001284_pt1 | contig 16921 bp, 13 predicted proteins | sample McNCre317_Aug_MG_FD_178019 | JGI IMG/M metagenome (GOLD analysis project Ga0228700, IMG submission 178019) | Freshwater microbial communities from McNutts Creek, Athens, Georgia, United States - 3-17_Aug_MG | ecosystem: Environmental > Aquatic > Freshwater > Creek | place: USA: Georgia...
TCTCGAGGGTCCGGTTGCGCCTGAATTCGCGCTTGCCGTCAGAAGCCTGCACTCTGTGACGGTTAGACCCGAGCTACATGTTGAGCAGATTCCGGCGCCAGCGAGCCTTGCCCGCCACGCAATCGCATTCGCCGCGCACGTAGAGAATGCAGGGCCGGGCGCAGGTGACGCCGGCGTTGGCCGAATCGTGTTTCTTTGGGACGACGAACCGCAAGAGAACTGGGCAGGGCGTTTTCGCGTTGTCTGCTTTGCGAAATCCCCACTCGAAAGCCACATCGGCCAAGAGCCCGCGAGTGCAGACTTGCTCTGGGATTGGCTAACGACAGCGCTGCGAACTCGCCACGCCGACTACACGGCCGAGGCAGGCACTTCAACGCGAATCCTGTCGACCGGCTATGGGGCCCTGGCGCATCAGGATGCGCATGCCGAGCTCGAGATGCGCGCGTCGTGGTCGCCCATGGGCGGCGACCTTGCCCCACATCTAGCCGCGTGGCAAGACCTGATTTGTGTATTGAGCGGTTTCTCGCCGTTGCCAGAAGGCGTCTCGAGCATCTAAATGTCGGCTCCCGAGACAACGCACGCCACCGCTTCGACCCCCGAGTCAGCCTCTGAGGCGAAACCGGCTACTCCCCTGAATTCCGCTCGCAACCCAGTGGTTTATGTCGATTCGCTAGAACTTCTTCGCTCGGTCGTCGCCGAGCTGGACGCCAAGGGCTCAGGCCCGCTAGCTGTAGACGCCGAGCGCGCAAGCGGATTTCGATACAGCCAAGCGGCGTACCTAATTCAATTGCACCGCCGTGGGTCTCTAGTGGCCCTCATCGATCCACAGGCAGCGCTGCAAGAAGACGCCGCCAAGGCCGAGCTGCGCGACTTCATGGCCAAGCACACATGGATCTTGCATGCCAGCACCCAAGACCTGCCGTGCTTGAACGAGTTAGGCCTTGAACCCCCGGCGCTTATCGACACTGAGCTCGGGTCACGACTCGTCGGCTTGCCCCGTGTGGGTCTCGGCGCAGTCGTCGAGCACTACCTTGGTCTGAAGCTGGCTAAGGAACATTCGGCAGTCGATTGGAGCACTAGGCCGCTGAATCAGGACTGGCTGGTTTATGCCGCGCTCGACGTAGATGTGCTGCCCGATCTTGCGGACCGACTAATTGCCCACCTGCAGGCAAACGGCAAACTCGAGATTGCCCAGCAGGAATTCGCGCACTTGGTTCGCTTCAGACCCAAAGAGAAGAAGCAAGACCGCTGGCGTGGAACGACTGGTGCACATGACATCAAGAATCAGCGTGGCCTAGCGATTATGCGCGAACTCTGGAACGCCCGCGAGGCGCTGGCTCAGAAACTGGATGTTGCGCCTGGTCGACTGATTCCGGATGCCTCAATCAGCGTTGCGGCCAAATCGACGTACCGTTCGAAGAGTGAACTCATCGGCGATCGGGGGTTCCATGGGCGTGCCTCGCGAACATACATCGACACCTGGTGGGCGGCCATTCAGGCGGGCACCAATACCAACGATCTGCCACCCCTAAAACTGCCACACACGGGCATTCCGAACCACAGACTTTGGTCGAGCAAGTGGCCGCTTGCCGCCGAACGCCTGAAATTGGCGCGTGAACACATGGCCAAGATTGCCGAGCGCATGCAAATGCCGGTCGAGAATCTGCTAACTCCGGATTTCTTGCGACAACTGTGCTTTAGCTTTGACGAAATCGGAACCGATGCGATCGAGCCGTTCCTTCGTGAGCTGGGTGCCAGAGACTGGCAGATTGCCCTGCTTGCCGGCTCGGAGTCCACTGGCCCAAGCCTTGGCTCGGTTTTGGCCTCGGCGACGCTGCCTGATTAGCCTGCGTCGCGTGCGTGCGGGATGCGCTGCCCGTTGACCTGCGCCTCGATTCGCTGAGCGATGGCCTCGGCCGTTAGCCCGACTCGCTCCAGGATTTGATCGCGGGTCGCATGCTCAAGGAACTCGTCTGGTAGGCCAAGTTCGGTCAATGCGGTATCGATTTGGGCATCACGCAGATCTTGGCGCACTCGAGTGCCGATGCCACCAACGACAACGCCATCCTCGATAGTGACCATTAGTCGGTGTTCGCTTGCCAACTGCAAAACACTCTTGCGAACCGGAACAACCCAACGCGGATCAATCACGGTGCAGCGAATGCCACGGGCCTCAAGCAGCGAGGCCACCTGAAGGGCGGTCGCCGCCATGGCACCGACGCCAAGAATCAGGACATCCTGGCCGTACTCGCACAGAACATCGACGCCATCTTCGCTGCGACGAATTGCGTCGATGGATGCGCTGGCCGACCCCTTGCCGAACCGAATCATGGTTGGTCGGTCTTCGACGGTCACCGCCTCGCTCAACACCTCGCGAAGGCGAGTCGCATCGCGCGGCGCGGCAATTTCAATGCCAGGCACCACCTGAAAAATAGCCAAATCCCACATGCCGTGGTGCGAGGCGCCATCTGGGCCAGTGACGCCGGCTCGGTCGAGCACGAACGTGACACCGGCGTTGTGCAGCGCGACATCCATGAGCACCTGATCAAAGGCGCGATTCATGAAGGTCGCATAGACGGCTACCACTGGGTGCAGGCCACCGAAGGCCATGCCGGCGGCACTAGCCACGGCGTGCTGTTCGGCGATTCCAACATCGAAGACTCGATTTGGGTGTCGCTCGGCAAACCGATGCAGGCCGACAGGCTTTTGCATTGCCGCCGTGATGCCGACCAAGCGCGGGTTGGCGTCGGCTAGCTTCGCAATCTCTTCGGCGAAAATGCCGGTCCATGATGGCCCAGAGGCCGCCTCGAGCGACTCGCCCGTGGTCGGGTCGATTTGCCCGACGGCATGGAATTGGTCGTCTTCGTGAAGCATCGCAGGGTCAAAGCCCTTGCCCTTTTGCGTGATGACATGCACCAGAACCGGTTGCCCGTAGTTCTTCGCCTGGCGCAACGCAGTTTCAACCGCCACGAGGTCGTGGCCGTCGATTGGTCCGATGTATTTCATGTCGAGATTAGGGAACATGCCCTGAGGCACGACTGAACCGAAAATGCCCTTGCCGGCAGATCGGGCCGCGCGATAAAAAAGGCGACCAAGGCTGCCGAAGGCGTTGAAGAACCGCTCGGACGACCGGTAAAGACGACGATAGGTCGGCACTGTACGGATGTTGTTCAAGTACTTCGCGAACCCGCCGATAGTGGGCGCATACGAACGCCCATTGTCGTTCACCACGATCACGAGACGACGGTTGTTGTCGTCGGTGATGTTGTTCAGGGCCTCCCAGGTCATGCCGCCCGTGAGTGCGCCGTCGCCGAGCACAGCCACCGTGTGGCGATTGCCCTGCCCTGTCAGGCGGTATGCCTTGGCGATGCCGTCGGCCCACGAAAGCGAACTTGAGGCGTGCGAACTCTCGACGATGTCGTGTTCCGACTCGGCTCGCTGCGGATACCCCGCGACTCCCCCGAGCTGGCGCAGCGTGCTCAGGTCTGCACGACCGGTGAGCAGCTTATGCACGTATGACTGATGACCGGTGTCAAACACAATCGAATCGATCGGCGACTCGAAGACGCGGTGAATGGCCAGCGTAACCTCGACGACGCCAAGGTTAGGCCCTAGATGCCCGCCGGTCTTGGCAACGGCGTTGACCAAATATGAGCGAATCTCGGCAGCAAGTTCGCCGAGTTGAGCCTGCGACAGTTTGTCGAGGTCACGTGGCGAGGCAATGCTGCCGAGAATACTCATAGTTAGAACAATCCCGAAGGACTGCAGTCTGTTCCCTTAGGCGACCAGGCTGCGGAGGACATACTGCAGAATTCCGCCGTTGCGGTAGTAGTCGGCCTCTCCCGGGGTGTCGATACGGACGACCGCGTCGAACTCAACCACTGGCTTGCCCTCGGCCGAGTGCGAGGTTGGCTTGGCCACCACGCGCACGGTCTTTGGGGTGTTGCCGGCATTCAATTCGACGACGCCCGAGATCGAGATCTCTTCGGTGCCATCGAGACCGAGCGAATCCGCGTTCTGACCAGCCGGGAACTGCAGCGGCAGCACACCCATACCAATCAGGTTTGAACGGTGGATGCGCTCGAACGATTCGGCGATGACTGCCGAAACACCGAGCAAACGAGTGCCCTTGGCCGCCCAGTCACGCGATGAGCCCGAGCCGTATTCCTTGCCACCAAAGATCACCAGTGGGGTTCCGGCAGCCTGGTAGTTGACCGATGCGTCATAGATAAACGCCTGCGGGCCATCGGCCTGAGTGAAGTCGCGGGTGAAACCACCTTCGACGCCATCCAGCAGCTGGTTCTTTAGACGAATGTTGGCAAAGGTTCCACGGATCATGATCTCGTGGTTGCCTCGGCGCGAGCCGTAGCTGTTGAAGTCGACTCGCGAAACACCGTGCTCGGTCAGGTACTTGCCAGCTGGCGAGTCTGCCTTGATCGAACCCGCAGGGCTGATGTGGTCGGTGGTGACCGAGTCGCCCAGCTTGGCCAGCACGCGAGCACCAACCACGTCGGTTACTGGGTCTGGCTGCTGCTTCATGCCGTCGAAGTATGGCGCCTTGCGAACGTAGGTCGACGCGTCGTCCCACTCGAAGGTGGCGCCGACAGGGGTTGGCAGCGAGCGCCAGCGGTTGTCGCCGTCGAAAACAGACGCGTACTGGCTCTTGAACATCTCGCTGTTGATCGAGCTATCGATGGTCGACTGAACCTCTTCGGCGGTCGGCCAGATGTCGCGCAGGAACACGTCGTTGCCTTCGGTGTCTTGACCGAGTGCGTCGTTCTCAAAGTCGAAGTCCATGGTGCCGGCAAGCGCATACGCGATGACGAGCGGAGGCGATGCCAGGTAGTTCATCTTGACGTCAGGGCTAATGCGACCCTCAAAGTTACGGTTGCCCGAAAGCACTGCCGTCACCGCGAGGTCGTTGTTGTTAATGGCTTCGCTGATCTCGTCGGCCAGAGGGCCCGAGTTGCCGATACAGGTTGCACAGCCGTAGCCAACCAGGTTGAAGCCGAGTGCGTCGAGGTCGCCGGTGAGTCCGGCCTTGTCGTAGTACTCGGTAACGACCTTTGAACCAGGCGCGAGCGAGGTCTTGACCCAAGGCTTTGCCTTGAGGCCCTTGGCGACGGCCTTGCGAGCCACCAGACCTGCAGCAAGCATGACCGATGGGTTCGAGGTGTTGGTGCACGAGGTGATCGACGCGATAGTCACGTGACCGTGGTCAATCGCGAAGTCGTGGCCCGAAACCTGAGTCGGCTTGCTTGCCTCTGGAGCGTAGCTAGGCAGGGTCTTCTCGAACGATGACTTGGCCTCGCTAAGCACGATGCGGTCCTGAGGACGCTTTGGACCGGCGATCGAAGGAACAACGGTGGCCAGGTCGAGCTCTAGGTATTCGCTGTAGCGCGGCTCGATTGAAGGGTCGTGCCATAGACCCTGCGCCTTGCAGTAAGCCTCGACGAGGTCGAGCTGCTCCTGGCTGCGGCCGGTGGTTCGCAGGTAGTCAATGGTCACCGAGTCAATCGGGAAGATAGCAACGGTCGAACCGAATTCTGGCGACATGTTGCCGATGGTGGCGCGGTTGGCTAGCGGCACCGAGCTGACGCCCGCGCCGTAGAACTCGACGAACTTGCCGACAACACCGTGCTTGCGCAGCATTTCGGTGATGGTCAAAACCACGTCGGTTGCGGTTACACCGGTCTGGATGGCGCCGGTGAGCTTGAAGCCAACCACCTTAGGGATCAGCATCGAAACTGGCTGGCCGAGCATTGCAGCCTCGGCCTCAATGCCGCCAACGCCCCAACCGAGCACACCGAGACCGTTGACCATGGTCGTGTGTGAGTCGGTGCCGACGCAGCTGTCTGGGTATGCCTGCAGCTCGCCATCGACCTCGCGTGCCATCACGACACGGGCCAGGTACTCGATGTTTACCTGGTGCACGATACCGGTGCCAGGAGGAACCACCTTGAACTCCTCGAAGGCGGTCTGACCCCAGCGAAGGAACTGGTAGCGCTCGCCGTTGCGCTGGTATTCGAGCTCGACGTTACGCTCAAAGGCATCTGGGGTTCCGGCAACATCGATCTGAACCGAGTGGTCAATGACCAGCTCGGCAGGCGCCAGCGGGTTGATGCGCTTAGGGTCGCCACCGAGAGCCTGAACGGCCTCGCGCATAGTTGCCAGGTCAACGACACAAGGAACACCGGTGAAGTCCTGCATGATCACGCGGGCTGGAGTGAACTGAATCTCGGTGTCTGGCTCGGCCGATGCGCTCCAGTCGGCAAGAGCCTGAATCTGAGCAGCAGTTACGTTGGCCCCGTCTTCGGTGCGCAGGAGGTTCTCAAGAAGGATCTTGAGGCTGTATGGCAGGGTCTTCGAGTCGACCGAGTTCAACTTGAAGATTCGGTAGCTCTTGTCGCCAACCTTGAGGACGTCTGATGCGCCGAAACTGTTCACCTTGGACATGCTTGTCCGCTCCTAACTAAATAGCTGCGTTGCTAGTGGTCAAATCTATCAGTTGGCACGCCGGTGCATGACCTTGCGCACCAGTAGCCACGCGGTCCAAAGGCCTAACGCATACAGCGGCAGACCGAGAACCAACTTCACGGTTGCGAGAGCCTCGAGACTGTTTGTCGCATACAACGGCAGTTCGAAAGCCAGTCGAACCACAAAGACCGCGCAGAGCACGAGCGTGGCGGCCGAGAAGAGCGCGAGTTCGCGCTTGTCTTTGCGCCAGGATGTGCCCTCGCCGAGGATGAAGCCAAGCAGAACACCTACGAGTGGCCAGCGGAGCAGGACCGAGACGCCGAGCGGGATCAGATAGGCAATGTTGGTGATCAAGCCCGACAAAAAGTAGTCGCGAGTTTGGCCACCGGGACGGAAAGCCATCCAAGCCGAGAATCCTGCAACTGCCGCACCGACTAGAACCTGCATCAGGGGCTGACGCTTGGCCAGTCGGACGATACCGAAACCGGCTACCGGCAAAATCGCGATAGTCACCGAAACGAACGGGTTCTTGGTGATCAACCAGGCAACCAAGAACAGAAAGCTTGGCAACGAAGATTCGACGATGCCCATGCGGCCGCCGACGCTCTCGAGCAACGACTTTGAATCGACTACGGGTTTGCCGTCTTCATCGAGGCGGATGCCCAAGGCACGGGCCACCGCCGCGCGGTCAGCTGGTTTTTCGGCCATTACAGGCTGGTCACCTGAGGTGCCTGGCCAGGAATCTGAATCGGCAGCAGGTCCTTCGGTGGCATGGGCACCTCGCTGCGGTGCACGACAACGGCGCGGAATAGGTCATCCGCGTCGGCCGCGGCCTTTGGATCGGTGAGTGCAGCACCTGAAATGACACCGCGCAAGAACCAGCGTGGTCCGTCGACGCCAACGAATCGAGCCAATCTGGTGCCGACCACGGCCCCGGCCTCATTTGCGACTGGCAATTTGGCAATCAGCTCAGGCCCAAGCGAACCAACGCGCTCCTCGGTTTGGCCGCCCTGGCTGTTGATCGACTCGGCGAGCTGGCCCTTGACCTCGGTCCAGACGCCCTCAGAGCGTGGCGCAGCAAAGGCCTGCAGCTGAATGCTCCAGCTGCCGGTCTCGAGCGTCACAGCGATCGGTTTGCCGGTTGCTTCCTCGACCTCGAGCTTGACGCCCACGTTGTCGATGGCCGGTACACGAATCGAGCCGAGGTCGAGATACTGACCGTCGTGGCGAACTTCGGTCGAGTCGAGTGGGCCCGCGGTGGCGCGGTCGGCAGGCGCCGACTTCAGGATTGCGTTCATGGCCTTAGTTCTTTCCAGATGATCCGAAGCCGGTGTCGCCGCGCTCAGTGCCAGGCAACTCCTCGACCTCGATGAATTTGGCGGTCTCATACTGCTGAATAACGAGTTGGGCGATGCGGTCGCCGCGAGTGATCTCGAACGGCGTGTCCGATGTGTTCAAGAGGGTAACGAGAATCTCTCCTCGGTAACCCGAATCAACCGTGCCGGGTGCGTTCAACACGGTGATACCGTGCTTGGCGGCAAGACCCGAACGAGGGTGCACGAGACCCACGTAGCCGTCGGGCAATGCAATCGAGACACCGGTAGGCAGCAGCATGCGCTGCCCGGCAGGAATGACCGCGTCTTTGGTGCAACGCAAATCTGCTCCGGCGTCGCCAGCCTTGGCATAGGCGGGAATGAAGCCTGGTTCGGCTTTGATTAGGACAGGTACCGTGTTCATCACGACGAGCGTAATCTAGAACCGATGAACACCTCAGCAAGCGCCCCAGTCATTTATCGCGAATATTTGCGCCCATCGATCAACACAATCATTGCCATCGCTTTGATTTGGCCGACCATCTGGCTGACTGTGTTTCCTTGGGATGTGAACCTCGGCGGCTGGATCGGGCTGGTTCTCGAGTTGGTTGCCTATGCCTTTGCATTTGCCAAGGCTCCGAGCATTGTTGTTACCGCAGAATTCCTCTCGGTCGGCGACGTCGCCATCCCAAGATCGGAACTTGGCACCGCTGTGGCGCTGGCCGGCACACCGGCACGCCTGGCTCGCGGCCCTGAATTAGACCCGAAGGCTTTTGTTTTGTTTCGTGGCACGAATCAAACTCTGGTGCGCGTGCCTGTGGTCAGCGCTAGCGACCCTACGCCGTATTGGCTTTTTTCGAGCCGCAGCCAGGAGCGCCTGGCCGCAGCACTTAACGGCTAGTTAGCCTTCGGCACACTCGGTGCAGAGCTTGCCGTACTTGCCTTTTTGGCTCGACAGCATGCTGTGGTGCTTCACAATGAAGCATTCCGAACAGGTGAACTCGTCGTCCTGTGGCGGCAACACCACGACGTCTAGGTCTTCGGCTACGACATCCTGAATGGCAAAGCCTTCGGCGCCATCGGTGTCTTCCATGTCGACGACACCCGACATCTTGTCGGGCATGCGGTCCTTGATCGCGTCAAGTGACTCTGCCTCGTCGTCATTTTTACGAGGGGCATCGTAATCGGTTGCCATTCAGCTCGCCTTTCGTAATCGCATCGAGCGCGCCTAGTTTCTTACACCAGTCAAAGAAACGCCAACATGACGCGCCGAAATTTGTTCCAAGTTTTTCGGCACACCGCGAGCAATGACCTAAGAACGCTTCCTAGGGCGGCAGACTTCTTGGCAGGAGGTCGCAATGTCTGAATTGCAATTCGTACGAGTAGATGGTGAAACCCTGTTGCTTGCCGACGCCGAGGGCGTCACGCACTCGCTGGTAATCGACGACGTCCTGCGTGCCGAGCTGCGACGCTCTGGTGCCCCAAAGTCGGTCAATACCGGTGTTTCACCGCGCGCAATCCAGGAGGCGATTCGCGAGGGCGCGACCATCGCCCAGCTGGTTGAGCAGCACGACGCCGATGAGGCATACGTTGCCAAGTTTGCCCAGCCAGTGCTTGACGAGCTAGCGCATGCCGTCATTAGTGCACGGCAGGTGCGCATCAGTCTCGAGGGCGACCGATTTTCAGATGTAACGCAAATCGATTTCGGTGACCTGATTGCTCGTCGCCTGGATTCAAGTGATGCAACCGAAATCACCTGGCACAGCAAGCGCCTTGACCAGCACACCTGGCTCATCACAGTGAAGTTCGAGTTGCCGGGTGGTCCGGGGCACGCATCGTGGAGCTTTGACCCACGCCGTCTAACGCTGACCCCCGAGAACGATTCGGCGCTAACCCTTTCGAGCGCCGAGGCACTAAATGCCGGACCAATCCCCCGGCTTCGACCCGTGACCAGCGATGGTCAGGCAAAGCACCCTTCGGCGGCTGCCCAGTCGCAGAACGCTACCGAAGTTATCGACGTACCGGCTCGTTCGACGATCAAGGAGGCCATCGCCAAGGCCAGCCCAGTCGACGAGGTTGCCAAGCCTGCCGCGGCCGCACAGGAGCCCGCACAGACTGTCGCACCAGCGGCCAGCGATGCCGTCGACCTGTTGGACCAGCTCCGCAAAAAGCGCATGGAACGCGACGCATCGACCCCTGACGAGCTGCCGCACAAGGTAACCGGCGCTGCCCGACCTCTGATTCCAATGGCCGAACCAGAACCGGTAACGTCGTCGATTCGAATCATCAATGACGAACCGCTGGTCGAGGCGGAGGCATCGCAGTTGCCCGCTAGCGAGCCAGAAGACACTGTCGACGAAGCACCATCGACCGAGCAAGTTGAGATCATTGCCGAAGAGAAGGCGAACGACGTGAAGCGCGGTCGCGCTGGTATTCCGTCGTGGGACGAAATCGTGTTCGGAACTAAAACCGACGACTAGGCCCAGCGCCCGAATCGCGTAATCGGAATCTGCAACTCTTCGCTTGAAATCGATCCGTGGTGGCCCACCATGGAATAACTCTTGGGCGCCGAAAACTCGCGGTGATAGATTGCAACGCTCTTCTTGGCCATCACAAAAACATCGGGCCAGCGACGCGCCGCAGCCGCCGAATCGCCCTTGATCCAACCGGCGGTTCGCAATGCGGCTTGGTCGGCAACTAAGACCGAGTCGCCCCAGGCTTCATCGATCGCGCTTGAGGCGTTCTCGGCTGTGGCCGAATCGTCCAGATAGATGTATGCGCAGCGAGTGTCGCCGCCAACGTACTTGATTGCGGGAAGCTCGAGCTGATCGAGGTGCAAGTGATTGCGTTGCTCGACGTCGACCACGCCGTGGTCTGCCGTCAAGATAACCCCGACTCCCCCAGATAGTTTGCCGACAAAGTCGCGCAGTTCGGCCTCGAGTGCCTCAAGTTTGCCCAACCAATCCAGCGATCGAACACCATGTGCGTGCGCGACCTGATCGAGCTCGGGCACATACAGATAAATCAGGTTTCCCGGTGTTGCCGCTAGCTCGCGGGCGGCACGAAACCGGTCGGCGATTGTTGCAGCCGGAACGTAATCGGCGCCAGGCATGATGACGTTGGTGAACCCCGACCGTGCGTATGCACCTGCGCCAACGAAGTGCGCCGTGACTCCGCTCGGCAGCGCGTCAGAAATCGTTGGGCCTTCGCGCCATCCCGTGGCCGAGTCCCAGTTTGTCCAGCCTGAAAGCAGGTTCTGACCCGATCCAACAGCGCGATCGAACACCCGGTAGCCGACTAGTCCATGTTCGGCAGGTGTGCGACCGGTTGCGAACGAGGTCAGGGCCGCCGCGGTCGTGCTCGGAAAAACCGTGTTCACGGGCTTCGAAGCCTGCATTATCGGCCACAGCCAGCGCGCGTGCCCGGCGGCATCGCGTACGTTCGCAAAACCGAGCCCGTCTACCAGCACGACCACTGCCGAATCGACTCTGGCTAGCCCTAGTGGATTTTCTAGGCCGGCTACGGCAGAGGCGGCCGATGAAAAGACATCGGATAGCCTCCCCAGAGTTTTGGGAGCGGCGGGTAGCATCGTAGGCATCCAGACCAGTCTGCCACGCAGACGCTATTCACGAGATAAATGACCGGTTCAGCAAATATTCCAGAGCGCATCGTCGACATCGATTTGTCGCGCGAGATGCAAGAGTCATTTCTTGAATATTCGTACTCGGTAATCTATGCCCGCGCACTGCCGGATGCTCGCGATGGCCTGAAACCGGTTCACCGTCGCATCGTTTTTCAGATGGGCGAAATGGGGCTGCGACCAGACCGTGGCCACGTCAAGTCAGCCCGTGTGACCGGCGAGGTCATGGGAAAGCTGCACCCACACGGAGACGGCGCCATCTATGACGCACTCGTGCGCATGGCACAGCCGTTCAGCCTCCGAATGCCGTTGATCGATGGCCACGGCAACTTCGGCTCGCTCGACGACGGCCCAGCTGCAGCTCGCTACACCGAGGCGCGCCTAAGCCAGGCCGCGATGGTCATGAACGACGGCCTCGATGAAGATGTCGTGGATTTCAAGCCAAACTACGACGCCCAGTTGACCGAGCCAGAGGTACTCCCTGCAGCGTTCCCTAACCTATTGGTGAATGGCGCGAGCGGAATCGCGGTCGGCATGGCTACGAATATGCCGCCACACAACCTGCGCGAGGTGGTCGCCGCGGCCCGTTATCTGTTGGGCCACCCGGAGGCAACCCTCGAAGACCTAATGCAGTATGTGCCAGGCCCAGACCTGCCAACCGGCGGAACGATTGTGGGACTCGAGGGCGTTCGCGACGCATACGCAAGCGGTCGCGGCGTGTTCAAGACCCGCGCCAAGTATTCGATCGAGAGCGTCAGCCCGCGCAAGCTTGGCATCGTGATCAGTGAACTGCCTTACCTAGTCGGCCCAGAGAAGGTCATCGAGAAGATCAAGGATGGCGTCAACAACAAGAAGCTCCAGGGCATCTCTGACGTTACCGACCTGACCGACCGCGCAAATGGCCTGAAGCTCGTGATCGGCCTGAAGACCGGCTTTGATCCGCAGGTGGTTTTGGATCTGTTGTTCCGCTTCACGCCACTAGAGGATTCTTTCGGCATCAACAACGTGGCGCTCGTGAACGGTCGACCGGCAACACTTGGGCTGCGCGATTTGCTCGGGGTGTACCTCGCCCACCGAGTCGTGGTTACCCGCCGTCGCAGCGCGAACCGACTTGGAAAGCGCCAGGCGCGTCTGCACCTGGTCGAGGGGCTTCTGGTTGCCATCGTCGACATCGACAAGGTAATTCGCCTGATTCGCGAGAGCGATGAGGTCGATGAGGCTCGTCGCAAACTTCAGGATGCGTTCCACCTGAGCGAGATCCAGGCCGAGTACATCCTCGAATTGCGCCTTCGCCGCCTAACTAAATTCAGTCGCATCGAGCTTGAGGCAGAGCGCGATCAGTTGCTAACCGAAATCGCAGAACTCGAGCGAATTTTGGGTTCGGAGCTGGCCTTGCGCGACCTGGTTTCAGCCGAGTTGGCCGAGGTTGCCGAAAAGTACGGCGACGACCGTCGAACCACCCTCATGTCAGAAACCGAGGAGATCAAGCCGATGTCGGCGGCAAAGGCGGTCTCGGTCGATGCCGAACTGGCTGACGGTCCTTGCTTCTTTGCCTTGACTGCGACCGGTCGCATCGCACGACTGCCAGAAAACCCTGGCACGACAACCAGCAAGCGCAGCAAGCACGACGCACTCTTGGTTCAGATTGCCACCACCACGCGCACCGACCTGCTCTTCGTGACCAATCGGGGTCGCGCGCTGCGCATCCATGCGGCCGATGTTCCGCCTGCCGAAAGCCTGCAGGCCACCGATGCATTTGTGCCTGCCGACGCGTTCTTGGGCCTTGCCGCGGGTGAACGCCTGCTGACTGTGATCGAGGCGCGTGACGACATCTCGCTGGCGCTGGGTACTGCTCAAGGCGTGGTCAAGCGCGTCGTGGCCGAGTACCCGGTCAAAGACGAATTCGAGCTCATTTCGCTAAAGGATGGCGACGAGGTCGTTGGCGCGGCAATCGCGACCGATGCCACAGAGTTGGTGTTCATCGCCAGCGACGCGCAGCTCTTGCACTTTGCCGCCTCGAACGTTCGACCACAAGGTCGCCCAGCTGGCGGAATGGCCGGCATCAACCTGGGCGACGGAGCCAAGGCGATTTTCTTTGGTGCGGTCGACTCAGTCGAAGACGCGGTCGTACTGACGGCAGCCAACAGCTCAGCGTCACTAGCTGGCACCGACCCGGGTAGCGCCAAACTCTCGCTGCTGACCGAGTTCCCTGGCAAGGGGCGCGCAACCGGCGGTGTTCGTGCCCAGCGCTTCGTGCGAGGCGAGGATCAGCTCTTCTTTGGCTGGGTTGGCGAGGCAGAACCTCTGGCCGCGAACATCGACGGAAAACCCGCGCAATTGCCGACTGAGCCCATGAAGCGCGACGCGAGCGGCGCGCCAATGGCCCAGGTCATTGCAAACGTGGGAGTCGCAAAGCGCGACTGATTAGGCGTCGATTCGCTCGCGTTCGAAGCTGTCAGCCGAATCGATGATGAAGTCACGGCGCGGCGCAACGTCGTTGCCCATCAGCAGTTCAAACACCATGTCGGCGGCAGCGCCATCCTCGACGCGTACGCGGCGCAGGGTGCGCATTTCACGCTGCATGGTGGTTTCGGCCAGCTGATCGGCATCCATCTCGCCAAGGCCCTTGTATCGCTGAATCGGCTCCTTGTAGCGCTTGCCGCTGGCGGCAAGACGACTCAGAACCTGCTCGAGTTCTGCCTGCGAATAGGTGTAAAGCACGTCGTTCTTCTTGGTACCAGGGTTGATGACCTCTACGCGGTGCAGCGGCGGCACGGCAGCATAGACGCGGCCGGCCTCGACGAGCGGGCGCATGTACCTAAAGAACAGCGTTAGCAACAGAGTGCGGATGTGCGCGCCGTCTACATCGGCGTCGCTCATGAGGATCACCTTGCCGTATCGCGCGGCATCGAGATCGAACGAGCGACCACTGCCAGCGCCAATCACCTGAATGATCGATGCGCACTCGGCGTTCGAAAGCATGTCGCTGACCGACGCCTTCTGCACATTCAGGATCTTGCCGCGAATTGGCAACAGTGCCTGGAATTCGCTATCGCGAGCCAACTTTGCCGTGCCCAATGCCGAGTCGCCCTCGACGATAAAGAGTTCGGAACCCTCGGTCTCTTGAGTGCGGCAATCGACAAGCTTGGTTGGCAACGATGAACTCTCGAGCGCGTTCTTGCGTCGTTGGGTCTCTTTGTGAGTGCGCGCAGATATGCGCGACTTCATTTCGGCAACAACCTTTTCGAGCAACTGCGTCGCCTGTGTCTTGTCGTCGCGCTTGGCGCTCGTGAATCGATCGCCGAGACTCTTGGTCACCACGTTGTTGACGATGTTGCGCACAGCTGGAGTGCCGAGAACCTCTTTGGTCTGGCCCTCAAACTGTGGCTCGGCCAGACGGACGGTGACGACGGCCGTCAGGCCCGCAAGGACGTCCTCTTTTTCGACCTTGTCGCTGCCCGCCTTAAGTTTGCGGGCGTTGGTTTCGATCTGGGTGCGAAGCACCTTCAAGAGGGCTGCCTCGAAGCCAGCCAGGTGGGTTCCGCCCTTCGGCGTCGCGATGATGTTGACAAAGGTTTTTACGGTGGTTTCATAGCCCGTTCCCCAACGAGCAGCGATGTCGACGACGCAGTTGCGCTCGACCTCTCGCGAGACCATGTTGCCGCTTTCGTCTAGCACAGGCACGGTTTCGGTGAACTTGCCCTCGCCGGTCAGGCGCCAGGTGTCGGTCAGGCGATTGTCTGGAGCAAGGAAGTCGGCGAATTCGGTGATGCCGCCGTCGAACTTGAACTTGTGCTGGCGGCGCTCCGGTGTGCGTTCATCCGAGATTTCAAGACCCAGCCCCGGCACCAAGAAGGCCGTCTGACGTGCTCGGTTGAGCAGTTCGTCGTCGTTGAAAGCCGCATCCTTGATAAAGATCTGAGGGTCAGCCCAATAGCGCACACGAGAACCCGAAACGCCCTTGGCGACCTTGCCAACCACCTGCAGAGCCGACGACGACTCGAATGGCTTGAACGGATTGCTTGGCGAAATGCCCTTGCTGTCGTCGAACAAGCCCGGTTCACCGCGACGGAACGACATGCGGTGAGTCTTGCCATCGCGATCGACCTCGACGTCGAGGCGCTGCGAAAGCGCGTTGACAACCGATGCACCCACACCGTGCAGGCCACCAGAAGCAGCGTAGGAACCAGATCCGAACTTGCCACCGGCGTGCAGCTTGGTGAACACGACTTCGACACCGGTCAGCCCGGTCTTGGGCTCGATGTCTACTGGGATACCGCGGGCGTGGTCACGCACCTCGACCGAGCCGTCGCCGTGCAACAGAACCTCGATGCGGTTGCCGAACCCAGCAAGTGCCTCGTCGACGGAGTTGTCGATAATCTCCCAGAGGCAGTGCATCAGACCGCGCGAATCGGTCGATCCGATGTACATGCCAGGGCGCTTGCGAACGGCCTCGAGCCCCTCGAGCACGCTCAAATGGCGAGCGGAGTATTCACTGTTTTCTGGCACCCCGCAATGGTAATCGGCGCGGGGCCAGTAGCCGCGGACTGACACGGATTTCGGCCCGTCACGAGGGCGCTTCGCGCTAAGCGAAATGCCCTCAAATCACGCAAAAATGTCGGTCGCGCATGTTGAAATAGACAGGCACGAAAGGCAAGACCATGGAAAACACCGAGACCACCGAAATCGCAACCGAAGAGCGAGAGGCCCTAACCGGGCTCGACCGCTGCGACAGCTGCGGCGCTCAGGCCTACGTGCGTGTTCGACTGGTTGCCGGCGAGCTACTGTTTTGCGCACACCACGCAAACGAAAACCGTGCGCGCCTCGAACCAATCGCAATCGACTGGCAAGACGAAACCGAGAAGCTTCTAGTTCGCTAGAGGCTCTTCAAGTTGCCAAATACCGGCCTCGAAGGCGGCAACGCGCTCGAGGTCGGCTTTTGCTATCTGCGTCGGTTCAAGTGTCGAAAGACCAGTGATCTGAGTGATAAACCAATCGGCAAACCAACCGTTTTTGGCCAAAACTGGCGAATGCAGCTGCGTTGCCACAACGTTGTTTCGGCGCTCAATTAGCGGAGCGTCGAAGATTGAGTTTTGATAACCAAGAAGGCGTTGCCCCTCGGCGATGACGGCGGCATCCGCGACCACGAATTCGCTCTTCCGCTCCCCTGCGCTCAGCCCTGTTTCGAAGTAGCCCAGCCCGTCGCCATGAAGGCGCTCCTGCCCCGAGTTCACGGCAAGCGCCGCCACACCCGAATCAAACCATGCCTGCAGCGTTGGCCAGATTGCGGTTAGGTCTGCGTCGATTTCGTCCCAGGCGGCCGACGATCCGTGCCCGATGAGCACAAAGTCAGGCACATACGATGGCAACTCATCGCCCAACGAATAGAACTCGATTGCGGCGCTCAGGCCATACCAGTTCATTCTTCGCGCTAGCACCCCGGCATTGGCCACGTCGCCGTTGAGGTTTAGGTGCTCTGGATACAAGACCA
>Ga0228700_1001288_pt1 | contig 16913 bp, 30 predicted proteins | sample McNCre317_Aug_MG_FD_178019 | JGI IMG/M metagenome (GOLD analysis project Ga0228700, IMG submission 178019) | Freshwater microbial communities from McNutts Creek, Athens, Georgia, United States - 3-17_Aug_MG | ecosystem: Environmental > Aquatic > Freshwater > Creek | place: USA: Georgia...
CAGCCTCCTCTTCCACTATCCAAACTTTATCACCCCTCTTTAGCTTGGCAAATTCTTTGCTGTTCATACATTTTTCTTTTTGCGGAGATTGTTTGGCTTTTTGCTTCTTTAAGTCTCTTGAAAGCCAAAGAAATGCCTCTGTGTAGCTTGCAAAGATATTTGCTTGATAATGATGGTAATCTTGATTACCAATTGGATCTTTTGCATAGATCCAATTATCTACACCGGGCTCAACCACTTCAAGAGCGCGAATAGAATTTCCAAATACTTGGTAGATTTGTTCTCCAGGGACAAGATTCTTAAAAACACATCTCTTAATCATGTCTTTTTACCTTTTGCTAAAATCATGTCCACGAATTCCGCCTATCAACGGTAAGTCTTTAATAGCAGTCTTCGCCCGCTGCCATTCGGGTTACCAGATCGTATGCCTTTTGAAAAGCTTTACTGTCAGAAAGTCCCATGCCAGTCAGATCATGAATCTTACTAGCATACATTTGCATGATGGGATGATAGTTAAGCCAGTGGGTTCCTTTTTCTCGCCCACCACCATTATTCAAAATGATTTGACGAGCACCATCCATACTCAGAATTACACCCGACAGATTACAGGCGTCCTGAACAATCAAAGACTGTTTTGCTTTGATACCGAAGTTCAGAAGATAGCATGTTACTCCTTTTAAAAAGTAAGGAAAAGCAAACGATATGATTTGAAAGGCTATGTCTAGCCAAGCTAGTAAAAGTATGCCAAGACATAGCCAAGCAAGTTTTACCTCAAGATTAGATGCAACAATATCTGCGCGCTCTCGTCTCAGGTAATCTTGATAAGCCTTATCTTTTAGTGATGGCTTATCCGCGAGCATTTTCTTTCATTTCAATCCGCCTGGTAAGAGCTACAAACTGCCAACTACCTTTCTTATAGGAAGTCAGTTTATTTTGCAGCTCTTCCAAGCTAGCAGACTTAACCCAAGACAAAAACTGAATGTCTTTCTGTCTACGTCTCTCTTGCGTTTTCCATGAAGGCTTGTCGGAATCTGCCATCCCAATTTCTCTAAAGTTACTCGAGCTATTAAGATACATGACTCAACCTTATTGGTTTAGAAGATTGCGCAACTCTGCAATTCGTTCCTTGGCTTGATCCAAAGCTTCTTGCCGAAGGTCCAACAAAGCAAGGCACAATTCTTCTTTGTCCTCAGCGCAACCAAACTCATAGCTACCAATGCTTACTGTAACTAGATTGACTCCGAACTTATGAACGGTTAGGTCAATGTTATAAGGATTCCAAGTGGAACCGGCATTTTCCAATCGTTTCATTCGTTCTTTTTGAAGTTTGCATGCCATGGTGTGAGCTTCGTGCTTGGCATGCCCAGCCTGATGAAATATCTTTCTTTCATCTTCCAACTTTTCCGGAGGAAGATAAAACTCACATTCATTGCGACCTACATTTCGGCGTTTAATGCTACCTGGTAGTTTCTTGTGGGTAAACCATCCCAGGTAACTTAGGTCCGCACCTTCATCAATGCAAACACTGGCACGAAATTCAAATCCATCTTCTTCCCAAGAAGCGGTTGGCCGACCTTGCCGGTCATATTTGGTTTGCATCTTTAGCTCTGCTACCTTTTCCAGATCGCGCAGATGAGCCAAAGCACCGAAAGGATTCAAACCATCCTTGCGAAGTTCTCGATATTTGGCAAAGCGAGGATTCATGATTTTATTTCCTTAGCGATTCTTTTGGTCCTGAGGAAGGGAATCGAACCCTTGCATTAAACCAGAACTCCGGAATGGTGCCCTTGTTGGTCAATGGGCTTTTTAAATTGGTAGGTTACGGCTGCTCGCCAACATCGAGCAGCTAAAGTTTCGGTTTGCGCATAAAGATTATTTTCGAGGATTATGTTTCAATCAATGCTTGAAAGCATCGAAGTCGGGATCATCGAACAGATCGGGCAGCTCTTGCTCCGCCTGAAACAAACCAATCGGAAAGAAACCAATTCGCTCGCGCTGAATCTTGTTGTCCGGCTTGTTTTCTTCGTTCAAGAACAACAGCTTGGGCGGAATCTTGGTCTTCCCGGCATAGATTGCCTTGGAAGGATCTTGATGCTCATTCTCTCGAAAGAACACCTTGCAATCCCCCGTAGAAGAATTGAGAACCTCAACCAAGCGCGTACGATCCATATTGTCAACCAGATGCATTATCTATCTCTTTCTTTATATCCAAAGTCAATTAAACTTCAAACGCCTTCTCAAACTCTACCAATTTTTCTTGACCAACAATCTCCTTGATAGAAGAAAACAACTTTTGCCTGGCTTCAAACCAAACTTTGAGCCGTCCAGCTCTTTGAAGTCAAAAGCCTTTGATAGTCACCAAGAACTTCTTTAAGCTCTTGCATTTGTTGTTTGGTAGTTTTCATTTCTACACTTTCAAAAAAAGTCCGGTTATTGAATATCCACCCACCGGAAGTCCTTACATGTTTGTTCCCCTAAAGGAGTGACATGTATCATCCTGCGCCCCTACCTAAACGATAGGGATGGATGATTATTGAATTATTCCAGCCTTCTATTGAGCATTATACGCTGGACTGCGGGCTTATAGGGCTACCCGGCTCAAGTGCCGGACCCTTTCTCTAAGCCAAGAATTGGACCACTAGCCTTACGGCATCATAGCACACTTTTTACATTGGGGCTTGTTTCCAAACGCGAATGCAAACTGACACTAGACAGGTTCAATTAGAACCATAGCTATCCAAAAGAACATAGGTCCGCTTGAATGAATCCAAGTCAAACCCACGAGGCTAAAGGCTCGGCCCAACCTATAGCAACTCCATTAGTCTGGATGACCGCGACACCAACGGATCCAAAATCAACTACCTTTCAGTATGTTTCCATACCAAGGACCATCGGTCTGAAAGATAGTGGACAGAAATACCATTCCTCTACCCCTATCTTGCGCTTGAATGGTAAAGACAAGCTAAACCCTAGGTAGTTCGGGACCAATCGTTAATGCGAGAATGACCGAAATCTTTCTCATGTCCGTACGTCAGATTGGTAGTTGAGTACGTGACCTGCTGCAAGGAAACCTTGCATGGTCTCTAGTGTAGGAATCGAACCTACATACCCAGGCTAGAGAGTGATTTATTTATCTAGCCCACGATGAAGCCAAAGTACGACCATTCCATACAGGCTGTCGAATTGGCTCTCCACCACAAACTCTATCTGTGATAGGAATTTGATACCTCTGTGCTAACATCTTAATTGATGGATGCATACCTACTCCTATTCTTTTAATTGATCGCCTAACTTTTATCTCCAAACCGAAGTTCAGAAACAAAACCTAAGCGATCAACTTAGGTACATGGTTGCCCACGGTTTTATGTCTATAGGGGTCACAAATTCCCTAGATGTAGAAGACGCTACCCGCCAATCATTGTTCGGATGATTAGCTTTGATTAAGCAGAGCCGACTGCTACCCTTTAGAAGACGATCGGGTCAATCGCTTTGGACTCTTGATCGGAATCCAGAGGCTCCGACTGTAGGACTCGAACCTACGACACGGTGATTAACAGTCACCCGCTCTACCAACTGAGCTAAGCCGGAATATTCACAACCGTTTCTTTTTCCAACCCGTATAACTTTTTTTAGGTTATACGGGTTGGATACAATACAACTCTTTGTTACCCACGAAGATTACTATACTTCCATGCCTTGGTAGTTCTGCAACCATAGCAAAGTCTACCCTGGTCACAATTGTGCTCCACCGGATACATGAAAGTAGTATGACATTCCACACAAGAAGTTGCCATGCCAGATGACGCCGCTTCTTGTGCAGAATTCAAGGGTCGGATGAAAAGCGGAATTTTATCCCCCTCAACACGCCACGCATGATTGTCATCTTTCCAGGCAACAAGAAGACTGCTATTGATGACTTTTATGATCTTAACAGGCGTCCATACACTTTCAGATTCTGTGGGAAGAGAATCATAATAATCCATGAACGCAACACCATCTGGTGATTCTGGTGAGTACCGATGATACCCTGAAACCTTCCTGCCAAGGATCTCTACCTTGTCACCGACCTTATAGTTATGCATGGTTTTTCCTCAAGCTAAAAAGGACCCATCTTTAAAGACAACAAAGCCAGCTTCCCACTCAAAAACTTGGGGCTTAACCTTGCTGAACAGGTCCAAGTCAAATGGATAACCAAGATCCTCTTTGAATCTTTTGGCTACCATTTCCTTGGCTTCAAGCAAACATTCAGCCAAAGCAAAAGCTAGCGTTTCACCGCCGGAAGTTTCTAAACCACGGAAGTCCCACACAAAAAGCTTCATGACATTACCTTCACGGGAAAGGAGCTACGGAATCAAGCTTGTCCATGTATGAAGAAAAACTCTTCCACCATTGTTCCAACTTTTGATAGTTGGTGTTAAATTCCGATTCAATTTCAAAGCAACCAGTAAGCTGATCAAGTTCCATTCCAACGGGAAGCAGGAAAAAGTATCGCTCCTCGTGAGAAATCTTTTGGCTCTCCATCACTCGACGAGAGAAGCCTTGAAACTCTTTGAGGCGAAGATAGACTTGTTGATTCATGATTATCTCTCGGAATAGAATTCCGTAACTACAGGTTTAATAGGTTGACGAAACCAAACCACCTGGAATCCGTATCGAATGGGACCCGGAGTAAGACAACATGTCCACCTATCCGAATCTTTCAAGCCATACAGCATAATTTGCGTGGGCTTCTTGTATCTTCGATCAAAGCGCAAGGTGCGAGGATTGGCGGTAAGATTGATGATGTGAATGTCTTCTTTCCCATCGGACCTGCCGTCCAAGCAACAATCATATCGCTTGGTATCGGCATCTACCGAAAGAATCAAGTGATCACAAGTATGATACAGCACCGTAATGCTAATACCCCGAATAGGGCCCTTGTGTACTTCCAGAGTCCTACCAAAGCCCAGAGGAGCGATATTGGTGCTCACTTGTTTTGCTTCCAAAACAGCGGAATCAAGTCCGCCATGTTAAACGTGTATGACTCGTCTTCGTACAAGTCATTGGGTCTGGTTTGGTTCTTTGCCTTCCAGCTTTTGACAAAAGTGAGTGTATTGGTCTTTAGATCCAGATACGCATCCACACAATCCCAACCTTTGGGTAAAGTCTTGACGGGATGCACCAGCTCTTGAGTCAGCTCTACTCCGGCAAAGTAAATGGAATGTTGGCAACTAGCACACTCCATATGAATGAAGTCAAACACCCCAAAAAAAGTTTCTTTGGTCATGCTTCAACCTTTTTGCGAGGAAAAAAACTCGGTCAAGTTATTGACCACCCGTTCAAGTTTCTTGACCAAAAGCCCTTGAAGATACACATTCGCTTCTGGATATGAAGCAAAACATGTTTCGGCTTCCGAGAGATGAATGGTGCCGCAGATTGCAGCACCAAGTCCAGGAGGTTCTTTGGGAAAAGAAAGGTCCACCAAAACATCTCCGTAGATATAGATGGAGCCTTCAGGGCTGATCGCGGTTGCAGGCGCGTCCCATGTTCTTTGGAAAACATTTTGTACCTTGGCGGTGTAAATCTTTTCCTCGGTGACATAAAAGATAATGTCACCTTTCTTGAGCTGACAAAACTGATCTTTATTCATGGTACATTTCTTCTTTGTTAGAGCTTTGTTACCAGAGTTCAAGACACAAACAGGACAACCAATAAGATGCAAACGAGCGAGGTTTTATGTATTGGGATGACCATTCCCTTGTTTGTATAAAACCGTTGCTCTCTCTCCCTGGTCAGGGTTAATGGTTGACCTATTTCTATCTTGTACTTTAAGTGCAAGGGTTAGAGTGGAGATCCCTTGCTATTTCTGACTCATTCCACCATTAGCTTCCTTTTAAGGTGGAAAGCTAAACCTTGACTTGTTTGGTAGGGTTTTTACCATTCTCGTCCAGGCCTATATCCCTTCAAAGAGAATGCTCGCTTTCAGAGTTACCCAAAAACTCGACTGATCTTTATCACTCGATATTCCGATCTTGGCTCGATTAAAGATTAGATTGCAGCCATGTAAGAGCGCGGTTTCTGTTATTTAGGGGAGAACCCATTTGGTTTAAACAGGCTGAAGGCTTTTTAACCATCCTTGGGTAGGATGCACCTTTTCAGAGAAGCCCAGCTAAAAACTCGACGTGTCGGTTTTACATATGCCTCGGGTGGGATTAAAGAAAAGATTCCAACAACTCAGAAGATGCAAACAAACGCAACAATGATTGTGTACGTCGCTACATAAGGCATCACCTACCAAACGATTGCTTTACTCCAGCCGTTCCGTCAACTTTTCCCATAACTCCTCTTCTTTGGGAGAAAGCTGGTAACCTTGTTGTACCGAAGTACGAATCTGGTTGGATAGATTCGCCGCTTCTTCTTGATTGAGCTTGCGATTCTTCAGCAGCTTTTCCAGCTTGTTAACAAAATTCATTTGAGTTTGAGAGCAACTTCCTCGGGTGAAAAACAACTTGTCGCTTTCCCAGGCGTAGAACCAAGCTTTGCTGTAGAGACTTGTAGTAGGTAGCCTTTCAATCTCCACACAGTTGATGTCGGTATGCAAAGCTACCACATATCCTACCTGGACCTTTTGCTTGCTAGCATCCCACCAAAAGACCCGATCCTTTGGTTGCAATTGGTGGAACTCGGTAACTTGCATGATTCAACCTTTTCTACTTGGTTTCTTTGTCTTGCTCCATCGTCCGAAGAATATCCAACCTGGTTTGGAGCAACTGGATGTGGTCCCTGAAAAGCTCTTGGGCTCGAAGGTTTGCGGCTTCGTAGGTAAGATGACATTTGCCGGCATCCTTCACGACAACAGAACCAACAATCTCCTCACCGCTTTCCGCATCACCGTAGAAACGAATGCTATCGGTACCAAGCAATTGTACCGTGCAAAGGTAGATTTGCATCTGTACGATGACAAAAAAGTGGTCGCGAATTTTGAGGTTGAGAAATTCTTCTCTGGTCATAGGTCAATCTTTCTTTTTTATGCAGCCTTGACTTCGGACTTGAGATACCAAAGCTTGGGCCGAATACCTTTCTTCCCAGTAGGCGGAGCAAACTGATAGGTTACTTCACCCGCCAGGTACAACTTGACAATATTCTTCTGTGCAAAGTTGGTGTTGATTTTCAACTCATTGGCAGCTTGCAGGATGCTACAACCAGGATGTTGCTGGATATAGCTAAGCAGCTGATCTTTTCGAGTTTCTCCCATTTTCCCGCTCTTCGCAACCAAGCTCTCAGTTGCAGGAAAGAACAACTTTGCGGGGTTGCCTTTTTTCTTGGTAGTCTTGACCTCAAGTTCCCAAGTTACCAGCTTCTTTCTCGCAAGCACGTTGCCAAGATAGTAAGCATAGATGCAGTTGATTTCCAACGCACCGGCAGCTTCCGTAATTTTGCAACCGGGATGCTGTTGAATATACTCCAACAACTTTTCTTCTTGGGTTTGCGGAAACTCAGGTGCAACTTCCTTCTCTTCCTTCACCAGTTGCAAAGGAAGTTGCAGTTGCTTGCGCGGACGGCCAATCTTGGGTTGCAGTCCAGGATACTCCTGAACAATCATTTGACCCAGCTCCTCCGACTGCGCCGAAAAGATTTCTTCCTTCCCTTGGTGCTTCAGGTCATTGGCAATTGCCACCTGAAACACTTCCTTCCATTCCGGAGGAAGGGACCATGCTGTCTGCAACACTTCCTTCTGTTCCGGAGAAAAAGCCAACACCGCAGCCAACAACTGAGCCATGTTGTGAGACATGTTGATCACCTTGGTTGATTTGAGATTCAAGGGTAGATAGAGGACATGCAAGGTTTGCAGATTCTCTACCTGCCCTTGAAAGAACAGGTATGCGATCGTCCTACAGGTTCTTCTGAAACTTGTTGTACAGCTCCCGAGCCTTGTTGTCCAGGGTCCAACCATTCTTGACCCGACGAATCAGGCCCACTGCCTTCATGCGCTGGATGGTACCATAGATGTCCCGGTAGGTGTAACCAGCATCCGGATGCATGGCATTCATCTTGGCCACCACCTCACCCAAGGAAGCAACGGAACCTGCCATCTTGCCGAAAGCAGTGATGATGAAATTGATTCTTCGATCCACCCTTCGCTCCACACCGATTCGACCTTCCACCTCCACCAAACGGCAATCCTTCCGGTTGTGGGTCATGTAGGTGTTGAAGTTCATGGAAACATCTTTGGACATGATGGAAACTCCTTTGGGATGAAAAAACACAACAGAATGGAGAAGATGCTCATGGTTTTCCCAAGGTCATCTCAGCCTCTTCTTCGCTCAACAACAAATCAGTCGCACAATCCAGATAGGCGTGCCGACCAGTGCTCGGTTGCCAACAGTACAACAACCGGCGACCTGTACGAGTGGTAAATGGTTGCTCTGTACCACCAGAGGCTGGGAACCAATTACCTTGTTCCTTTTTTGCTTGCGCCTCTGTCAGCATATCAGCTACCGTTTTCATAGTAGGCATGGTACTTCAGGCGTTGATGAGATATTAGGTACGCATGTGTATGATACACATAGCAGAACCTTTAGAACGGCTTGCATCGCTTCTAATTCCGCCCGATGAATATGGTTCTACTTTAACCAACTTAATGCCGGGTGGAAGGCGGCATTGAAGCCACCAGATTCGATCTTCGAGAGAAGAAAATTGATCTCGGCCATTCCGAAAAGTCAAAAACACATTTGTAGAGATATAGTTCCTTTGAAGTGTGGCTAGGACGCTTTGCAAGATAGGTTCGCATTGTTTTATGCAAAAAGCCAAATCTATGTCAACCGCGCCCAATTGACCATATCTGCTTTGATTTCGACAATACTCCTTAACGGCAGTTTGCACGTCACAGCCAAGGACCTCTAGCCTAAGATCGATGAATTCGGAACCACTTGCGAATACAGTAGAGTGAAATACTCCATCATCAATATCGCAAGAGATGATTTGGCCAGTATGCCGAAGCATCATACATGCTTCAAGAGCACCGTGACTAATGGTCAAGAAGCAATCTTTTCTGGAGAAAGTTTCCAACATATTTCGTCGAATACGATTTTTGTTGGGAGATTGAGGCGTATGCTTATGCTTACACTTTACGGTCCTTCGAGTCATTTCTTCCATGACTAAATCTCATTTTCCTGAGAGATTTCTCTCGTAGGCGGATTGAGTCTCCACGAATGGAGCAATCTTTAAAGGAACCAAAGCTAACTAAGCACGGTACTCCCTGAGAGAATCGAACTCTCGCTAGCGGATTGAAAACCCGCAGTCCTTACCTCTAGACGAAGGGAGCAAGATAGGCAGACTATCTTTGCATAGCGATCTGCCAGCGCTATCTCTTACCAGAAGCCTTTATTGTCTTCTGGGTAAGAAACCTCTCCTCAAGCAGCCCGGAACACCCAGCCGACTGCCTTCTTCTGCTCGAACTTGTTGGAGTAGGCAGCCGCCGCACTCACCAAGGAACTCATCTTGGCAAGATCCTCCGGGTCCAGATTGATGGCAACCAGCTGATCCGCATGACGGCCACACACCATACCCGTCAGTGCGGAATTGCTGACACCCTTGTTACCATTGACCTTGAGAATGCGGGTCAGCTCACTGGAAACCAGGGCCACCAGTTCCTCGGAAGGCTTGACAGCATTGCCGCCGCCACCCTTGGAATGGCTCACTCCATGCAGACCGATACCACCCGCAGGACCACCCACAATGGTAGTGAATCCCTCCGGAACCAGCACCTCCTGATTGATCAGGCGAAGCAGCGTGGTACGATTCTCACGAATCTTGGCACCAGCCTTGTCGGTACCGAAAGGCCCAAACAGAACCTCGGTCAGCGCATCGTAGGTCAGGCAGGAACCATCTCCCATCCTGTCCTGGCACACCGACTTGATATGGTTGATCAGATCCGAATCGTAGACATTACCCTTGTATGACATGACGTTTTCTTCCTTTCGTGACGTTTTTGATTTTGAGAGGCACATCCTCTCGCTTATGAGGACAAGATAATCACTGTGACTAACTTGTCAATCCCAAGCCGAAACTTTTTTGAAGTTGGAGTTTATCGCCCGAACTTGGCGATAAACTCCTGATACTGTTCCTTGGTGAACTGAATGTTGTAGACCATGTACTGCTTGTCTACTTGGCTGGTACAGTTGCTGCAATCACTGCAATCACTGCAACCACTGCAACCACTGCAACCACTGCAACCACTGCAATCACTGCAATCACTGCAATTGCTGCAACGACTGCAACCACTGCAATCACTGCAACCACTGCAACCACTGCAATCACTGCAATCACTGCAACCACTGCAACCACTGCAACCACTGCAATCACTGCAATAACTGCAACCACTGCAATCACTGCAATCACTGCAACCACTGCAACGACTGCAATAACTGCAACCACTGCAATAACTGCAACCACTGCAATCACTGCAATAACTGCAACCACTGCAATCACTATTCTTGTTGGGGTTCAGTTTTTCCTGAATCTCAGCATGAGAACTACATTCTAGAATTTCTTCGGGAGTCATGCTTTCCTCTGTTGGTTTAAAGTGATAAGTCCCAACAACCAAAGCTTGATTGATTGCCAGACTTATTGCCTCAAAAGTTACCCTAGGTTGTCTTGGCATGCCGATGCTACCATTGGTAGGCAAGTGCATCACCAATCGCGGGAGCCTAGCATTATTACCTTCATTGCCTTACGCCACCGAGCACGCAGGCTTAGCTAGGTTTGGGTTTACCCGTTCTTGCTATCTTTCTTCTTGTTACACTTTTCTTTTCTTGTTACTTTCTTGTTACGTAACCCGTTATAGCCCAGGTTAAAGCTAAGTCTTGTTTATCGCAGACGTCTCCCACGAGAGATGTCGAAACCCATCTCCTCAAGATGCTTTCGCTGTTCGTCCGTCAGATCATCCGTTTGCCTGGGTTTGGTAGAAGGGATCTTGTTAATGATCAGATCCTTCAAGGAAGGTTCCGGAACATCCGTTTGCCTGGGATGAGCCAAGCCGAAGGAATAGATTCCATCGGAGATGGAAAGCTCGAATCCACCTCGCTCGGCCAGACCCATCACCAAAGCCTGCACTTTTTCATTCAGGCCCACAGCGGCGCGCAAGTTCATGTCCATCTTCTGAAAGTTGGATGCTTTCAGGCATCCAACCAAGGAATCGAAAATTCCCTCCGCTCTTTGATAGCATCTCAGCTCTTCGGCCGCTTCATTGGCACGTTGCTGAACAATCTGCATCTCTCGCAAAAACTGTGAGTCCATGGTTTCCTTTCAGCGCCTACGATAGACGCGAATGAATTCTTGCAGGCTGGTTTCATCAGCTGGACTGAAGCTTTGGATCATGGTGTAAGGTTCCGAAGAGATTACATCCCCGGAAAGCAACCTACACCTACCTACCTGGCACTTGTGATAGCCAATCTGATTGGCTTGGTATCCCACGCTTCGGAAGCCATGGGCTTACCTACTCAGGAAGAAGTGGAAGATTCCCACCGTCCAAACACAGAACAGCAGGAAGTAGAGGAAATCGAAGAACAGATCCAGCTTGGAGTGACCGAGCAGCTTGATAGCAACCATGATTGTGTTCCTTTTTTTTTTTTTTTTTTTTTGGGGGGGTTGGGTTACTGCGTAACCTTCCAACGATCCGCTTCCAATGGGATGGGTTGACATTCCCCATCTTCCCAATGAATGAAGTCTCCGATTCGTTTGCCGATTCGGGCTCCCAATTGGCGCCACAATTCGGTGTAGAGATCCAGGGACAGATAGTCATACCCGCCCAGGTTAGGGAAGTCTGCCGCCGTACAAAGCAACACTTCCCGAGAGAAAGCCTTGTTACAGGTTCCAGGGGGAAGATCCTCTTTCAACATTGGACCGGAAAACACCATCAGAAAGAAGTCCGGATGTTCCAGGCAGGGACGCTTGTCCATCACTTGCCCACCTTCCACCAGATCCCCGAGATAAGCATGCAGCCGATTATCCGGAATCTGAGAAGAAGACTTGGATCCGCTGGTAGCATACACACCCGCGGCAGCAATGCCAAGGGTAGTGTATTGCTTTTTGTAAGCATCTCGGTTCATGAGCTTTCTTTCTCTGCCTGTTTCTTGTGAAAGAAACAAGCTTCTTCTTGCTCGTAGGAGTGATCGAAACCACAATCACCACAAGCTTCGTAGTCTGTTGGCATATTGCCAACCGTACGCACCAAGTTATTGTAGATGCTCAAACCATTCTCGCTCAAGGTTTGCACCGAAAGAGAAGGTCTTGGCTCAAACTTGATCTTGTTGAGGCGTCCAAAGATACGATACTCTTTGGAAAACTGTCCACCATGCCAATGAGCTGCGAACAAGTAATATGCCTCGCAAACGTCAAACTTGTTAAAGTACATGTTGGACTCCTTTCTAAACTTTCATATACCTACAAGTTCTTACTTGTAGGTATAAAACAGTTGAAAAGGTTTACGGTTGCTTTCTTTACTCGCGATATGCGAGATAATCGCGAGTTTTCTTTTTGATCAGGGCTTTTACCTGTTTCCAAGTAAGCCTCTCGCTTTGCGTGGAATAACCTCCATTACTAAAGAAGGTTCCATTCCACCAGATGGCTTGCGTACCTTTGGATACCGTTAAGCGTTGTTCTTTTCGCAAACGAGTTGTGAAAAGAAGTACCAACCTACGAGCAACACACTTTCTGCGCTCGCGCTTATCCCTGGCAACGCAGATGTTTGCCTTGACTCCTTTGGGTATGTTATCAGGCATGGTTGCCTCTTTCAGCCGTGGGAGAAGTGACACCGATCTTGGTGGACGGATTGCCACTGAGCTACCTTGTTGAATTGCAAGATACGAGTGGCAGGACCCCTTTTCTTGATCCCATCTCGGGCCGGCGCTTTGCCCAGTTCCATCACCATCTTCTTGGTAAGAACTTGGGTAACTTCGTAGTGAACGATGTTCTTTTCCGAGTCAGCCAGCAGGCGCTCGCCCTTCTCGATGGCACCTGCTTCGGTAGCCATATAGTCCAGGTGCCCTGCCCAGTAAGTCAAGGGACCATCTTTGATCTCTTGGTAGGTGAGCAGAAAGACACCATCTTCGATCTTGACCACCCCAGCGGAATGATCGGTTTGCAGGGTGGACTTAATGGTGGGCAAAGCCTCTTTGGGCTTGGCACCTTCGTCACCGGTACACCTACGAACTTGCCCGTCTAGCAAGTGAACGTTGTACTTGAAGAAGTAGGCAGGTTTGGCAGGCTTCTCCGCCTTGACCTTTTCTTTGGCGGTTTCCAGATCCGCTTTGGCTTGCTTGGCGGCAGCTTTGGCAACACGAGCCGCTTTGGCTGCTTCTTTCTTGGCCTTTTCCGCCGCTGCCAACTGGGCAGCGATCTCTCCGGGGGAAAGAATACGAGCCCGAGTCAGATCCCGCGCCTGCTTTTGAGCATCCAGGTAATTCTTGTCCTGAATGACGAAGGTTTGGTTCTTGGGAGCAGGAGGCATCTTGCTCACCAATTGCAGCTTCCGAGCCTCGAATTCTTTGGGATCGTTCATGGCTTTACTTCCTTACTTGTTCCGTTTGAATCTCGGACAGCTCACGCAAGGGTACCGATACCACTTGCAGCGATTCGGTGACAGAATCCAAGGTCACCAACACTTCCATCTCTTCGCTTTGGTAGAGAAAGGAAGTGTCCGCCTCAAAAAAGACTCGCTTCCCTTGATACTTTGCTTCCAAGAACATAGAGTCTCCTTTGCTTGACAACAAACTCAGAATAAGCATTCCGAATCTGTTGTCAAGGCCCAAGTTAACTTGGGCCTTGACTCTTGTTACTGCCAGGTACCCCGCAAACCTCCGGCCAGACGATTGGCCGGATCCTTGGGATTGGCCCCCATCTCACCCCCACAGTTTCGATGCTGCGTCTGTGGGATGGAATGAGCCTGTACCCCACACTTGTTGCAGGAACACTTCTGAGCAGGGTTGATCTTCTTCTGTTTGGACTTGCGTGCCATCTTGGATCCTTGGTTTGAAGGGTTTGGGTTGTTTCAATACTGCGGAAACAACTGGAGAATCTGATACAGAACCCACACTGATACTACGTACAGCGCGGTGTTGAGAAAGAAGGAAACTACCTCGGGTGCTTCCTGGTAAAGCTTACGCAGCTTCATACCTTGCATTCTCTCTTTCCAGCCGTTTATCGCTGGCAACAATCCCAACCTAATCACGTTGAAACTGTTGTCAAGGATAAACTTAATCTCAATTCCGAGGGTAGGAGAATCTTAATTGACTACCATCCTACCCTCGGAATCCAACCTTTTTTGGATTGCAGGCGTAACTCTGCTAATCCAGCGTATTCCTAGAACCTATTAAACCCATGCCGCGCCCGGTTAATGGTTTGCTCCCACTATGGATCGCTATGCGTCCAGGGGAAACGGTCAACCCATCTCTCGCTTTTATTGATTCTGTCGCCCGTATTGACGGATCTATCTTGTCGCGTAACAAGACTGCCCATACTTGAATGATAATCAGCAAGCCAATTATCACCCCCCTTTGGTTTCACGATCCACGCTGCTACAGATAAAAGCTGCCTATAGTGTTGCCGTTGGTTCGCTGCTAAGGAAGGCTTGGCGGTTTCCAGCTTTCGCCAGATAGACCAAGCCTAGAGCTTAGTATGCTTGATTGAATTGTCAAGGACCGAGGGGAAACTATGGGCTATCAAGCGCCGGGCGAATCAGGAAAGCCGCTTGCGACCTTCACAATCCGTTGACCCCTTAACTTGACACCTTAGCTTTACCGGGTTTCGCCGGCTTAAGCTTAGCAAGGTATATCTAGCGCCTACACTTCGGGCAAGTGTATAACCAACTTGACTGAACGCCGCCCTTTGATTGTTTGCCAAGCATCCCGCAAAGGACCCTTGACAATCGCCAGGCAATGCCACGCCCAAACCCTGAAAATGTCGCTCGGATTACCTCACCGGAGGGATACGAGTGTATCTCTCCGATCCAACTGAATGGATCGCTATTCCCTTTCCCTTTTTGGGGGACGTTTCGTAGATTGGCAAGCCTTGCCAACCGGCATCGAAGGACTAGCCAAAGCTAATCATTCGGTGTAGATTGTCAAGCCCTGGGTTTCGTGGGAGCCTACCTAGGGACCCCGTTTTGCCGCGAGAGGCTTTTCCCGCGACCCTTGAAACCTAATCACTCGCTTTACTCTGTCAAGGTGTCCCGCGTTCTTTTTTTCGTTGCGGGTTTTGCTCTCCTCTTACTGCGACCCGACAAGCCTAATCACTCTGTTTGGTCTGTCAATCGGTGCTCGGTTGTTTTTTTTGGGGTGCTCCGAAAGGGAAGCCAATCGGGATGAGCTTCAAACCTAAGCACGAAACCTAGGCCGTCAAGCGGTCTAGGGTCGATTGCTGGAAAGGGTAAGCCTTTCGACTAGTTGGGAGGAGCTAGGGAAGGGAAGCGGCCTAGGGTCGCTTCGCTGATCCCTACACGATCCGCGTAGCAGGAACTATGCCAAGTCCAAGAGGGGAGATTACGTAACGGAAGTTTTAGGTAATGTTACGTAAGGTAAAGAAAAAAGGTTATAGTAGAGTATGCAAAAAGTATAGAATGGAATGGATGAAACAATTACCTGGTAAAAAAAGATCCTGGGGTAAAAGGGATCCAGGGTGGGGTAGGGAGGATCCAGTGGTGGGAGGATGGGGGATAGGGAGAGTGGGGTGTGGCTGGTGGCTTGGGCCCCCTATTATGACCACTTATGGCTGAAAAATATTATTCTACTCGTCCTATCTGTCCTATCTGTCCTATCTACTCTATTCTACCATGTTAATCTGCCCCAACCACTTATGGCTGAAAAATCTTGTTCTATTTATCTTACCTATCCTACCTGCTCTATCCCACTCTACTCTATTCTGCCCATCCTACCATGTTATTCTGCTCCTGATCCATTATCCCTTGCCGAAAAAACTCTTGTTCCATTCATCTATTAATCCTACTTGTTTATCGCTCATAGACCATTTTTCTTTTTCTTTCTGCATCTTCTTTCCATAATAATCGCCCTCATCCTCAATAGCTAACCATGGTTCTTTGAAATTCTCATAAATAAACTTGCTCCATTCTTCAAAGCTAACCCCAACCCCACCATATATTACCTGGTTAATAGGAAGGCTATAGATACATCCATCATCTATGGTTACTACTGCTACCGGTCGAACAACAGACCATGCTACTTCAAGTATCCTAATTAATCTAGCTTGCTGCAATTTCCATTTGGGCCAATCACAGATATTTTCTACCTCATATTGAGCTCTAAAATTATTGGATTGTTTCAACATTATTTTGCCTCAAACATTAACAGTTGGTTTTCACAAATTAAACCCAGTTCAACGGTTGGAGATTGGTTATGGCTTACATCTACATTCATCCAACTTAATTCAGCTTGGTATACTTTCCACTTGGGAAAATAATAATGGGAATAAATGGAGATTATATCCAACCCTGGCCAACAAGCAATGTATCTTAAATTAGCAACATCTTTTATTCTTACCTTGATTGGCTTCATGAAACCCCAACCAGAGTACATCTTGTATAGTTCCTGGCAGATACATGCAAATAGTTCCTGGCAGATACATGCAAATACACCCAATATTTATAATCATGTTTAGGGCATATTGTCATACTTCTATCACATAATTGGGCCTGATATATCTTCCACTTGGGAAAATTATACATCGACACCACTCTACCTTCCCATTCTTTGGCTTTCATTGTTTCTCTTAAACACGGAATCTCTTCAATTTTAACTATCATAATATAGTTTCCACCTTAAATACAAACTCATTCTTTCTATATACATCCAAAAACAAATAAGGTGGATTATACCAAATAAACTGAGCCTGCAATACCTTAAACTTATGAATTTTAAGTC
>Ga0228700_1001289_pt1 | contig 16894 bp, 24 predicted proteins | sample McNCre317_Aug_MG_FD_178019 | JGI IMG/M metagenome (GOLD analysis project Ga0228700, IMG submission 178019) | Freshwater microbial communities from McNutts Creek, Athens, Georgia, United States - 3-17_Aug_MG | ecosystem: Environmental > Aquatic > Freshwater > Creek | place: USA: Georgia...
CATGCAGCAGTTCGGCGGCACCAGGTCCGCCTTCCCGAACCTCTGGGGCGACATCCCCGCGCGACCCTTCCTGGGCATCTCGGCCGAGGATGAGGTTGCTGTCCTGGACATCATCGACGAATGGCTGACGCAGGCTGTGGGCAGCCCCGGCTGACAGCCCGCTTGACCGGCATCGTCCGGCAGTCCAAGCTTCCCCCATCCCCTGAGATCACCGATCTGCCCTGACCCCGCAAACCCTTGCGGATGTTTTCGCCTGGGCTGACCCGCGATTATCCGGGCATGAGCAAAGCTGCCCCGATCAATCCCAACACCGTCCTTTGTGCATCCGTGGCCCTGCCGGATGTGGCCGAGGGCAGCGTGCCCGAATGGGTCCAGCTGACCCCGGTCCTGCAAGGCGAGATCGCGACCTTTGACCGGCGCGGTCCCTATTATCTGAAGGATGCAGCAGCGGTGATCGCGGCCTCGATGGCGCTGGAACGCGGTATCCTGATCGATGAAAACCACGCGACCGACCTTGCAGCCCCAAGGGGCGAAAAGGCCCCCGCGCGCGGCTGGATCAAAGAGATGCAGGCCCGCGATGGCGGCATCTGGGGGCGGGTCGAATGGAATGACGATGGGCGCAGCCTTGTGGCCAGCAAGGCCTATCGCGGCATTTCCCCGGTCATGGAGCTGCACCCCGATCTGAAGACCGTGCGGGTCATCCCGCGCGCCAGCCTTACGAACCTTCCCAACCTGCGCGGCATGAGCGCGCTTAATCAGGAGCAATCCATGGACCCCATGGCAAAACTGGCCGCCGCGCTCGGCCTGTCGGAGGGCGCGTCTTGTGAAGACTGCCTTGCGGCGATTGAGGCGCTGAAGGGCAAACCCACCGGCGATGCCCCGGCGCTGCAGTCGGCCCTGTCGCAGGTCGGCGTGGCCCTTGGCATCGAGGGCGAAGCCAAGCCCGACGCCATCGTCGCCGCTGCCAAGCTGGCGGCGGGCGGCAAGGACAGCCTGGTCGCGCTGCAAAGCCAGGTCACCAGCCTGACGAGCGAGCTGACCACGCTGAAGACCGCAGGCCAGCGGTCCGCGTCCGAGGCTTTCGTCGACAAGGCCATCGCCGACCGTCGCGCCGGGGTCAATGCGGGCAACCGCGCGGATCTGATCGCGCTGCACATGGCCCAGCCGGAGGCGGCTGAAAAGCTGATCACCGGCATGCCGATGCTGAGCGCGACCGGCACCGTCCAGACACCGCCTGCCGCAAAGGATGGGGTCGTCTCGCTGAACGCCGAGCAGCTCGCGGCCTGCGTGGCCTTGGGCATCCCCGAGGAAGACTACAAGAAAACTCTGGCTGAGGAGGCCCGCTGATGACCGCCCTGACCGCTGACCGCAATACCCCCGAACTGGAGCCCGGCGAGCGCGTCGGCCTTCTGGGCGCTTCGCAGACGATCTTCGCCGGATCGATCCTGATGCGCAACGCCTCGGGCCACCTGATCAAGGGCACGACCGCCACCGGTTCCCGTGGCGTTGGTCGGGCCGAGGACGCCGGGGTGTCAACGACCGCCGGTGTCACGTCCCAGCGCTACCGCCCTGGCACCTTCCGCTTTGCAAACTCGGCTGCCGGTGACCTGATCGCCACCGCCGACATCGGGGCTGCCTGCTACATCGTCGACGACCAGACGGTCGCCAAGACGGACGGCACTGGCACCCGCTCCATCGCAGGGGTCATCGACGGCGTGGACGCGCAAGGCGTCTGGGTCCGGATGGATGAACACCTCGCCCGCGCCACCCTGTCTTAAGGACCCCCAGAAATGATCATTTCGCAAGCATCCCTCGACGCCCTTCGCACGGGCTTCAGTGCGGCCTTCAAGTCCGGGCTTGGCATGGCCCCGCTGTTCAAGGACAGGGTGGCGATGACCATCAAGTCCTCGACGGCCTCGAACACCTATGGCTGGCTGAACCAGATGCCGGGCATGCGGGAGTGGATCGGCGCGCGCGTCATCCAGAACCTGGCCGAGTCCAGCTATGTCATCGCGAACAAGCACTACGAGGAAACCGTCGGTGTCGATCGCAACGACATCGAGGACGACAACCTTGGCACCTATTCGATGCTGATGACCCGTCTGGGCGAGGCTGCGGCTGCCTTCCCGGAGCAGCTGGTCTGGGACCTCTTGAAGAACGGCTTCTCGACCAACTGCTACGACGGTCAGTTCTTCTTTGACACTGACCACCCCATCGTTCTGGCTGACGGCTCGACCTCGACCTATGCCAACACGGACGGCGGGGCGGGCACGCCCTGGTTCCTTCTTTGCACGAACCAGGCGGTCAAGCCGATCATCTACCAGGAACGCAAGGCGGCGACCTTTGTCTCGAAGGACCGCGAGACTGACGACAACGTCTTCAACCAGCGTCGGTTCATCTACGGGACCGACCTGCGCTGCAACGTGGGCTACGGCCTGCCGCAGATGGCCTGGGGGTCGAAGCAGACGCTGGACGGCACCGCCTATGGCACCGCCCGCGCCGCGCTGATGGCGATGAAGGGCGATGGTGCCCGTCCGCTGGGTCTGGTTCCGAACCTGCTGGTCGTGCCGCCGTCGCTGGAAAGCGCAGGCCGCAAGCTGCTGAATTCCGAATACGGCACCGGCGGCATCACGAACGAGTGGAAGGGCACTGCCGAGCTTCTGGTCGTTCCGTGGCTTGCCTGACCCTGACTTGATTCAGCTGAGGGGCCGGTTTCCGGCTGGCCCCTTTCTCGATCAAGTCCTTTCCCCCTCTGGAGACCTGCCATGTCCCGCAACCCGAAACCCATTTCCAAAGGTCCGGCACCTGCCAAGACGGACACGCCCGATCCGGCAAGCTCACTTCCCCAGGTGACGCCGGTAACCACCGATGCTGCCAGCGCCGACGCGAAGGCAGCCGCAGAAGCTGCGACGGCATCGGTGGACCCCAATCCAGACGCTCCCGTGACCCCGCCCCCGGTCGAGGCCAAGGCCGATGCGCCCAAGACGAAGAAGGCCGCCCAGCCGGTCGTTCTGCAGATCAAGGGTCCGGCCAATGGCCGCTGGCGCGCGGGTCGGCACTTCACGCCCCAGCCGGTGGAAATTCCGATGGCCGACCTCTCTGACGACGATCTCTTGAAGCTGAAGGGCGACCCGGCGCTGAGCTGCACCGTCATCGGCGCGCCCGCCTGACCAACGCCTGTCGCGGGGTAGCTCAGCGGTAGAGCGCCGGACTCATAATCCAGAGGTCGCGGGTTCAAGTCCCGCCCCCGCAACCACCGCCCTTCGATGGGCACACCAGACCTAAGCGCGCTAACCCCGCGTGAAGCCAAGAATGCCCGATTTGGGCGGCGGCAGGTGTGTCCATCCGAGAGCGGCTTGAATTGAGCCAAAGCCCGAGGACCAAATGCCCTACGTCACCCTTGCCCAGATGATCGAACGCTACGGAGAGCCCGCGCTGATCGCGGTGACCGACCGGGGTGAATTCGCGACCGGCGTGGTGAACGAGGCGGCCATCGACCGGGCCATTGCCGATGCCGACGCGCTGATCGACGGCTACCTGGTGCGCAAATACGCCCTGCCTTTGGCCGAGGCGCAGCCCCTGCTGGTCAAGGTCGCCGGGTCGCTGGTGTTTTACGACCTGCACACCTTTCAGCCCGACGAAAAGATCGTCAACGACCAGAAGCTGGCAATCGCCACGCTGCGCGACATCGCGTCGGGTTCGGTCGCCCTGACCGTCGCCGGGCTGGAGCCGCAGAACACCGCAGGCTCGGGCGCGCGGATCACTGACCGCGACCGGCTGCTGACCCAAGACAACATGATGGGGTTCATCTGATGCTGGCCGATGACATCATCACCCGGCTGAAGGACCGCGTCCCCGGGTTGCAGAACCGCGTCGAAGGTGCGTCGGGCATGGCCCAAGTGCCGCAGGTGACCCCTGCCGCGCGGGTCATCGCCTCGGGCCTTCTGGGCGGGCAGCCGGACGCGGGCTCCGACATCTTCCGCCAGCAGTTCGAAGAGACCGTGTCAGTCTACCTGATCTTCCGCAACGTCCAGGGCGCGGGCGGCAACGAGCTGGACCTGTTCGACACCCTGAAATTCGCGGTGATCGAGGCGCTGGCCGGTTGGGCCCCTGACGACAGCTTCGGCGTTCTGCGCCTGACGCGCGGCCAGGTCGAACGCTTCGAGACCGGCACCCTGATCTACCGGATCGACCTTTCGATCGCCAACCAGCTGAGGATCACTGTCACATGACCAGCCATCCCCTTCCCTCGGGCGGCGGAGCCTTTGTCCGCGACCGTGACGGCACCCTGCGGCGGATCGAGGATGATCCGCTGGCCGGGACCGGTGAAGCCGCCGTTGAATCCCCCATTGAAGGGGCCATTGAGGCTCCCGTTCAACGGGCCAGCAAAGGGCCGGGTCGGTCCGTGAAGGAGTTCTGAGATGGCAGCCGCGAAAAAATGGCGGAAGAAAATCTTCCTGTTCAAGATCGAAACGACCTACGGCGTCGATGCCACCCCGACCCCGGCGGCGAACGGCATTCTGGCGACCGACGTCAAGTTCCAGCCGATGGAAGGCCAGGACGTCAACCGCGAGCTTGATCTGCCCTATCTCGGCGCGCAGGGCACGATCCCGAACGAGCTCCACGCGAAGTTCAGCTTCAAGGTCGAGCTTGCGCCGTCCGGTACCGCTGGCACCGCGCCCGCCTGGGGGCCGCTGCTGCGCGCCTGCGCTTGCGCCCAGGTCGTCAATGCCGGGGTCTCGGTCGTCTACAACCCGATCACCGACAACCACGAATCCGGCACGCTGAAGCTGGAGATCGACGGGCTTTTGTTCGTGGCCCTTGGGGTGCGCGGCACGGCCAAGTTCACGATGAACGCGCAGGGCATCCCCTATATCGAATTCGAGATGACGGGCCTGTTCGTGCAGCCGTCGGACGCCACGCTGGGCTCGCCCACCCTGACCGCGTTCAAGAAGCCGCGCATCGTGTCGTCGACCTATACCCCGACCTTCACGATCAACAGCGTCGCGATGGTGATGCGGACCTTCAGCCTGGATCTGAAGAACAAGGTCGAGAACCGCTTCCTGGTCGGCAAGGAAGAGGTGCTGATCACCCAGCGCGAGGACATGATCGCCTGCCAGGTCGAAACGCTGTCCCTTGCCACCCACAACCCGTTCAGCCTGGCCGCGAACCAGACCACGGTTCCGGTCAACGTGGTCCACGGCACCGGCGCTGGCAACATTGCCACGCTGGCCGCCCCGGCAGCGCAGGTGCAGCGCCCGACGGGCATGGAAAGCGCCCAGGACATCATGGAAACGCCGCACAGCCTGATGTGCCTGCCAGTCAGCGGCAATGACCAGTGGACGCTGACGCTGACCTGAGTTCAGGGGCGTCCGCGCCCCTGCCCCTTTCCCCACCCTGACCCGAGGCTGCCATGTTCAAGATCGCCAAAAATCCCGAATTCACCCACGACGTTCCGATCATGGTTCCCGTCGATGACGGGTTTGAGGAACAAAAGCTGCGCACCCGGTTCCGCGTCCTGCCATCCGACGAACTCATGGAGCACGACTTTGGCACGCTAGAGGGGATCAAGGCCTATTTGGGCGACATCGTGGTTCGCTTTGAAGACGCGGTCGATGACGACGGCAATGCCATGCCCGAGGACGAGACCAAGTCGCGCCTTCTGGGCATCAGCTATGTCCGCACCGGGCTTATGACCCACTACGGCACGGCGCTGCACAAGGCCAAAACGGGAAACTGAAATGGGCCGGTCGCGCCTGGGCAAAGGGCGAGACCGGCGGCGCAAGGCGGGTGACGGCGGAACTTGAGGCGGATGCCAAGTGCTTTGGCCTGATCCTGGAGGGGTTCGACGAGGATGACGACACCGAAGGTCTGTGGCCCGAGCATGAAGACGCCGCCATCGCGTTTCAGCGCGTGCAGACCCAATGGCGTCTGGCCTGCCTTGCCGATGGATCGGTCCGCTATGTCGGGCTGGATTACCCCGGCGTCGGCAAGGCGCTTGAGTTCGCGGGAATCGAAATGACCCCCGCCCTTTTTGCCCAACTGCAAGTGATCGAGGCAGGCGTGATCGACGCCGACGCCCAGGAGACAAGCTGGTGACCCTGACTGCCCGCATGATCCTGCAGATGGAAGCCGCCGAGGCCAAGGCCGAGACGGTCGCCGTGACTGGTGAGGTCAAGAAGCTGACCACGGCGACGAACGACCTTGGGTCGAAGTCGAAAGCGGCGGCCAGTGCGTCGGGTGCCGAGGCAGCGGCGAAGGTTCGGAACGCTGCGGCCAGCCGCGAGATGGCAGCGGCCCATCGTTCGGCGGCGGGGCAAACGGGCAACCTGGTCGCGCAGCTGAACGACGTCACAATGATGATCATGGCGGGGCAGAGCCCGCTGCAGCTTGCCATCCAGCAGGGGTCGCAGATCACCCAGTCCTGGGGGCCCGGTGGGGCAGCCGGGGCCGCAAAGTCGCTTGGAACCGCTGTTGGGGCGATGCTGAGCCCGCTTAATCTGGCGACCTATGCCGTGATCGGCATTACGGCTGCCTTCTTCAACTGGCTGACCGGGGCCGACGAAGAGGCCGCTGCCCTTACTGCGCAGCTTGAACGGCAGAAATCTGCATTGGAAGGCATTGTCGCCGAGACTGAAAAGCTTCGTCTGGCGCAGGGCATGGCCCTTACTGGGGCTAAATCTGAAGACGAGCAGGTTGTCCTTGAAGAGATCAATCGTCTGACGAATGACCGCGCGGCGGCACAAGAGCGGTTGAACACACTGCAACAGGTCGGTTCGCGTGCGGCAGGATTTGCCGAACAAGCTTCGGCCCAGCGCGAGGCTCTTGCCGCCGAAATTGCAAGCCTGGACGCGAAGATCGCGACGCTGGAAAAGCAGCGCGAGATCACGGCGGCAACCCAGCGGAATGCCGAGTTTGCGGAACAGCTCAAGTCCTCAACCCTTGGCGTGAACGCAGCCTTGCAAGCCGCTGACGGCAGCAAACTGACCGCCGCCTTCGGTGCCGCCTTTCCACTTGCCCAAGGGTTGCTTGCAACGGCTCAGGGCATCGTCTCGACCCTGAGTCAGGTGTCGCCGCTTGTGTCGGCCCAGATGGGCCTTTCCGCCGCTGGTAAGACTTATTCGGGCCGGGGGGGTGATCCGCGCACGTCCAACCAGCAGGGCTATGGCGAGTTTGTCTACACCGGGCCGTCGCTGGATGCGTTCAACAATCCGATCTCGCCCGGCAAGGGTGGCGGCGGCGGTGGCGCTGCGCGGGACGAGGCCTCGGCCCTTCAGGAGCTGATCACCAGCCTTGAGGCCGAGATCGCGGCGCTGCACGAGCAGGACCCGATCCAGCAGGAAATGCTGAAGCACCGCGAGGCGCTGGCCGGGGCGACCGAGGCCGAGCGGGCGAAGGTCGAAGAGCTGATCGCCACCCGCGAACGCGAAGCGATGCTGATGGAAGGGGCGACCGCTCGCGCCCAGTTCTTTGAAGACATCGGCACCCAAGCCTTGGATGCGCTGATCATGAAGGGCGAGTCCTTCAACGACGTGTTGAAAGGGGTCATCAGCTCGCTGATCAAGGCCATCGCCCAGGCGGCGATCTTCGGCTCGGGTCCGTTCGGCAGCCTCTTTGGCGGCAAGTCGATCCTGAGCTTTCTGCTGCCAGCGGCGAAGGCCGATGGCGGGATGGTGCAGGGCCCCGGCACGGCAACGTCGGACAGCATTCCAACCCTGTTGTCGAATGGCGAGTTCGTCATCAACGCCAAGGCGACTGCCAAGAACCGCCACCTTCTGGAGTCCATCAACTCGGGCGGGCGCATCGCGGGCTTTGCCCAGGGCGGCATGGTCGGCAGCGACACGCGCCGCCTTTCGGCGCGGGGTGACGGGTCGTCCCTGCCCGGCACGATCTACATGGATCTGCGCGGGGTCCAGGGCGACCTTGCGATTGAGGAAAAGGTCCGCAAGGGCGCGGCGGAAGTCGTCAAGATGTACGACCGCGAAGGTCTGCCGATGTCGATGCAGCGCGTGTCCGGCGACCCAAGGAGACGCGGCTGATGGCTTTGTCCTTTCCCCTGTCACTCGCCAGCTTTGCCGACATTCTGCCGGTCGCGGCCTATTCCTGCGACCTGCCGGAACAGGTGGCCCAGTCCCGCACGGCGGGCGGCGAGCAGCTGACGGCCGACATGGCCGAACGGCTGTGGACCGGGCGCATCGATCTGGGCTGGATGACCAAGTCCGAAGTCGGTCGCCCGGAGGTCCTGATCCAGGTGCTGAAGCAGGGCAACGCCTTCCACATGCTGGACGGGCGGCGGAAGTATCCTCTGCTGGACCCCACAGGGTCGGTTCTGGGCGCGGCGGCCGTCACCATCCTTGCCCTGGGCGGCGACCCGCGTGAGCTGTCGCTGGCGGGCCTGCCTGCGGGATACACCCTGTCGGCGGGGGATTACCTGTCGTTCAGCTATACCAGCCTGTCGATCACCCGTCAGGCGCTGCACAAGGTGGTGGCGACCAGTGTCGTCGCCGACGGATCGGGCAACACCGCCCTGTTCGAGGTGCTGCCTGCCATCCGCCCCGGCGCGGTCGCCGGTGCTGCCGTCACCCTGAAAAAGCCCTTCTGCAAGGCCGTGATGGTTGCGGGCACGGCCACCCCTTCGACCGGTCGAAGCACCCTTTACGAAGGGCTGGGCTTTGACTGGGTCCAAAGCCTGCGGTGACCGAACATGCGCAGCTTTGACGCCGCCACCCTTGCCGCCCTGCAGAACCGGACCCAGGTCATGGTCCGCATTCTGGTCTGGGTGCAGGCCCGCAACCGGTCAACCGGCGCGGTCGAGGCTTTGGGCCTGTGGAACGGCGGCTATGACCGCGAGTTCACCATCGGTGGCACCCCCCGGACCTATGTCGGCGCGGGTGCGCTGATGGGCATCCCGGCGCTGACCTATGAGGTTGGCGTCAACGTCCGGATGCACCGGCTGACCCTGTCGCCCATCGATGCCACGGTCGCCGCCCTGATCCGCACCTATGACAGCCGCCTGGCCCCGGTCGAAATCCACCGGGCAGTGTTCGATCCGGTCACCACCCTTCTGGTCGCCGAACCCCACCGCCTGTTCAAGGGCATCGTCGACGAGCTGGAAGTGCCGGTCGATGCCAAGGGCGAAACCCGCGCCGAGATGAGCGTGTCGGGTTCGGCCCGGTATCTGACCAACACCCTGTCGCTGAAGCGGTCGGATGCCAGCCAGCAGCTGCGATCAGGCGACCGGTTCATGCGCTATGCCGACGTGTCGGGCGAGGTCGATGTCGTCTGGGGCGAAAAGCGCGCCAAGGTCGGGGGTGAGGACAGCAAGCCCAGCAAAAACGGCCCGTCTCGGGGTTCGGGGGGGCGCGATAGATGACCCCCCTGCATCGCCTTCCCGACTGGCGTCCCCGGCTGGTGAGCTTTGTCAATTCGGTCCGCGCCCGGCCCTTTGCCTATGGCACCCACGACTGCGCGCTGTTCGCGGCCGGGGCAGTCGAGGCGATGACCGGGGTCGATCTGGCCAAGGATTGGCGCGGGGCTTACAGCAGCCTTAAAGAGGGACTTCACGTCCTGCGCAACTTGCCGTGGTCGGATGTTTTCATTCCCCAGTCCGACTACGTGCGCAGCCATTACGACGACAGTTTCGACGTCGACGACTGGGTCTTCGACGGAACTGATACCGAGCAGCAAGAGGCCGATCTGAAGACCGGACCGGTGGCGCTGGTGGCCCACCACTTCGAGAAAATTCCACCGGCCTTTGCCCAAATCGGCGACATCGCGGTCATCGGCGAAGTCGGCATTCCCGCCCTTGGCGTCTTTGAAGGTGAGATGATCCTGGTCCTGCGGGAAGAGGGGCTGGGCCTGATGCCCCGCGCCGCCGCCGCCTGCGCCTATCGGGTGGGCTGATGGCTTTCCTCGCCCCCGCCATCGCCACCATCGCGACGACCGTCGGTGCCGCCTTTGCCGAGGGTGGGTTCTTCACCACCTTCTTTGGGCGCATCCTGCTGGCCGTGGCATCGTCCGCGCTGCAGATGATGCTGGCACCAAAGCCGAAGGCACCGGGGATCAAGACCAAGGTCACCCAGACCGGTGGCACCAACCCCTGCGCCTTCCCGCTGTTGAAATACATGACGGCAGGCACCCACGTCTGCCCGCCGATGTCGCAAGGCTCAGCCGGGGGCCACCCGAACGCCTATCTGACCTATGTCGTCATCCTGTCCGACATTCCGGGGGCCAGCCTGTCGCGGCTGCAGGTGAATGGGGAATACGTCACCCTCGCAGGGACCAGCCACCCCGATTACGGCCAGAACGTCACCGGGACGATGGCCAACAACCTGTGGATCAAGGTCTACGACGGCAGCCAGACCACCGCCGATCCGATGCTTCTGACCAAGTTCGGCAGCTATCCCGAACGGCCCTGGTCGTCCGACATGATCGGGCGCGGCCTCGTCTATGCCATCGTGACCTTCAAGTACAAGCGCAAGGTCTTCCCCGGCCTGCCGCGCGTGCGGTTCGAAATGAACGGCATCCCGCTTTACGACCCGCGCAAGGATTCGACGGTCGGCGGATCGGGCGCGCATCGCTGGGCCACGCCTTCGACCTGGGAGCAGACGGTCAACCCGGTCGTCGGGATCTACAACGTCATGCGCGGGATCACCTTGCCGGATGGGTCGGTCTGGGGCGGCAAGCTGCCTGCGGATGATCTGCCGCTGGCCAGCTGGTTCGCCGCGATGAACGAATGCGACGTCTCGACCAGCAACGGGGCAGGCGGGTTCGAGCCGCAGTTCCGCGCCGGGTGGGAGGTCACGGTCGATGACGAACCCGCCGATGTCATCAGCGAGCTTCTGAAGGCCTGCACCGGCCAGATGGCCGAGGTGGGCGGCTATTGGAAGATCCGCGTCGGCGCGCCGGGCGTGCCGGTGATGTCGCTGACCGATGCCGATATCGTCGTGTCACGCGACCGGAACTTTCACCCGTTCCCGACCTTCGCCTCGTCCTACAACGGCGCGCATGCCACCTATCCCGACCCGGAAAGCGGCTGGGAGGCGAAGGATGCCCTGCCCTATTACGTCCCGGCCTATGAGGCGGCGGATGGCGGCCAGCGGCTGGTGGCCGACCTGAACATGAGTGCGGTGCCCTACCCCGCCCAGGTCCGCCGCCTGATGTTTGCCGGGGTCGAGGAAGAGCGCCGCTTTCGTCGCCACGACGCCACCCTGCCCCCGGATTTCGCGCTGCTGGAACCCCTGGACAGCCTGTCCTGGACCAGCACCGAAAACGGCTATACCACCAAGACCTTCGAAGTCTCGGGCCTGACCGAAGACCCGATGACAGCATTGCAGCGCGTCATGGTCCGCGAGCGCAATGCGGCGGATTTCAGCTATCCTTCGCTGCCCGCGCCTGCCGCGATTTCGATCCTTGCGGTGATCCCGGCGGATCAGACCGTGCCCAGCTTCAACGTGGCAGGCGTGTCGATCACCGATGCCACCGGGGCCAACCGCCGCCCGGCGCTGGAGCTGACCTGGGACCCGGAAGACCTGATCGATGCGACCGGTCTGCAGTGGGAAATCCGGGTTCAGGCGACAGGTGTCGTGGTGGCGCGCGGGTCAACCCATGATGTGGGCACCGGCAGCCTTTTGGTCAGCGAAGGGCTGGTCGCCAACACCGCCTATGAGGCCCGACCGCAGTCGGTCACCGAAATGCCGTCGGTCTGGGGCAGCTGGGATTCGGCGACGACGCCGAACACGCTGATCAGCAGACCTGACGTCGGGGACGGGGCGATCAGCGATCAGTTCCAACTGGCACTGTCGGGGCCTTATGACCGGGCCGCAACTCCGGATGGGACAGTGCTTGGCACCCTGTCCATCGGCGCGATCCCGCCCGGCAATGGCTATCGGCGGTTCACCAGCCTGTGGATCCGCGCGTCGGCGGGGAACAATGCCAAGGTCCAGTTGCAGTCGCGGAAGAAGGAAGAAGGCGGGGCCTGGTCGGCCTGGACCTTGATCACGGAATTCTCGCTGGCGTCCGGGGTGACAACCTGGGACCAGCAGTCGGATCAGGGCGGGATCGCCGGGTCGTATGACGATTGGGAATACCGCTGGATCACCACCGCGCGGCCCGGATCGGGCGCTGGGTATGACTGGCTGCGCGGGATGTATCTGACCCTGACCAAGGTGACAAAATGACTGCCTTCGCCTTGGTCAATGCCGATGGAATGCCGACCGGTGGCGGCACTGTGCCGTCCTGGGCACCTCTGCCCGCCGGGGCGATTGAACTGCCCCCCGGCAAGGGCGTCGAAGATCTGTGCGGCCTGCGCTGGACCGGGACGGATTGGGTGGAACGCCCCGTCGAGCCGGTCTGGACCCCATCGCCCGAGGAACAGGCCGCTGGCCTTCTGATGCGCGCCCGCGCCGAGGCTGTGACCCGCGTCAACGCCGAAGTGTCCGCCCTGCGCGCCCGGTTCCAGACTGAAGGGGCGGGTCAGGCCGAAATCTACGCCGACAAGCGGGCCGAGGCTGTGGCCTTTGTCGCGGCGGATGCGCCAGACCTTGCCGATTTTCCCCTGCTGCGGGCCGAAGTCGGGGTCAGCGCCGAAAGCGCCTGGCAGCTGGCGCAGATCTGGCTGTGGAAGTCCGACAGCGCCCGCACCATCCGCGACGCCAGTGAAGCTGTCCGGATGCAGGCCATGGCCGCCATCGCGGGGGCCGCAAGTATCGATGAGGTCGAGGCCGTTCAATGGGCCTTTACCCGCACCCTGAACACCCTTCTTCACCCTGAAATGGAGCCCTGACGATGGCTATGCAGTTTTCCACCTCTGCCCGAAATGCCGCGCTTGACGCTATCGAGACGGCAGTCGGCACTGCCCCCACCCTTGAGCTGCGCAGCGGGGCCGCCCCCGCCGCCTGTGCCAGCGCCGACAGCGGCACCGTGCTGGCCACGATGACCTTGCCGTCTGACTGGATGGCCGCTGCCAGCGCCGGGGCCAAGGCCCTGCTTGGGACCTGGCAGGACATTGCCGCCGATGCGGCAGGCACCGTCGGCCACTTCCGGATCAAGCAGGGTGCGACCTGCCACGTCCAAGGTTCGGTCACCGCGACCGGCGGCGGCGGCGACATGACCATCGACAACGCGGTGCTGGCGGTGGGCCAGACGGTTTCGGTCACGGCCTTCACCCTGACGGCGGGCGGGGCCTGAGCCGATGCTGATCAACCCCACTGTCGGAAAGTCGGTCCGCGTCCTTGCGCCTTTCGACGAAAGCTTCCCCGCGACCTATCAGGTCACGGAAGTGATCACCCAACCCGATGGGCAGATCGTCTGCATTTTGACGGACGATGCGGGCGGCTTTGATCCCGAATATCTGGTCGAGGTGACCCAATGACCCTGTCCACCCTCGACGCCCTTTTCGCCGCGCTGAACAGCAACCACGACCGGTTCATGGTCAACAAGAACACCCAGATCGCCGTCGCGGGGGCGCAAAGCAGCCTCTGGCGCTGCGCCGGTGAACCTGCTCAGGCGGCGCAGCCCGGAACGACGCCAGTGGTCCCGACCAAGGCGACGCTCGGGGCTCTCGCCTTCACCAACCAGACCTCTCCGGCGACGTCTTACCTGGCATGGTTCAATCTGGCTTCCGGCAACTCGGGCGGCGGGATCGAAATCCATGACCGGGTCGTCCACATGGGCGGCCTGTCTATGATCGTGACCACCGCCCAAACGATCACCGGCTGCGACCTTTCGACCATCGGCCTGGCGGCGGAACGTCGGGGCGCGGCGGACTATTCCGACCTGCAGTGGTATCTGGAGCTTTATGCCGACGGCGGGGCCACCGCGTCGAACGCCACGATCAACGTGACCTATTCGGACGGCAGCACCGGCAACCTGACGGCTGTGGCCGTGGGTGGCACCCTACGGTCGGGCCGGATGATCCCGCTGACCCCGCTGATCCCCTCGGCGCAGCAGGGCCTGCGGATTCGCGGCATCAACAGCGTGACCCTAAGCGCCAGCACCGGAACCGCCGGAAACTTCGGCTTTGTCTGCACCCGGATGCTGACGGGAAAGGGCATTCCTCTGGCCAATACCGCCGTGACCCTGACCTGGGCGGACGGCATTCCCGAGGTCGTGAACGACGCCTGCCTGATGATCGCCATCCTGTGCGGCACGACCAGCACCGGCGCGCTGACCGGTCAAGGCAAGATCGTGCACGGGTAAGCCATGCTGATTCTGCGCCGCCATCCTGATCCAAGTCTTGCACTCGATGTCTTCTCGAGCCGCACAGTCGCGGGTCGGATTGCGCGCGATGCCTTCTTTGGAACAGCGCCTGCACTGGCAACTGCTTCGGGCAGCCTTGGGCTTACCGGAACGGCCGCCGCACAGGCCCCGGAAAAGGCGCAGGCCTCAGGCACGCTGGGACTGGATGGCACGGCAACGGCCAAGGCCCCGGCGCAGGCGCAGGCAAGTGGCACTCTGGGGCTGGATGGCACGGCAACAGCCAAGTCCCCGGCGCAAGCGCAGGCCACGGGCACTCTGGGTCTGGATGGCACGGCAACGGCCAAGGCCCCGGCGCAAGCGCAGGCTACGGGCACGCTGGGGCTGGATGGCACAGCGACGGCCAAGGCCCCGGCGCAGGCTCAGGCGGGCGGTGCGCTGGGGCTGGACGGGGCAGCAGCGGCGGTGGCAGAGGCCAAGGCGCAGGCTTCAGGCGCGCTTGGCCTGGGTGGCACGGCCACGGCTGTTGCCCCCTCGCTGGTCGACTATTCCACCGGGCGGCTGGCCTTTGCCGCAACCACCGCGCGGCGTGGCAGCACGCTGATTCAAGCCCGCAAGGGGCGCATCCTCAACCCGGTCCGCAGGGGCCGCATCCTGGACCTGACAGCATGAGCACGAACACGATCTTCACCATCCGCGTCGGCGACCGGAAGCCGTGGTTCGCTTACAAGTTCGGCTTCAGCCTGGCCGATGCGACGGGGGTCACCTTCTCGGCCCGCGATGCCGCGACCGAGGCGGTTTTCATCGACCACCAGCCCGCCCAGATCGCGAACGGGACCTATGACATCAACGGCGTTTCGACCGTGCTGACCCCTGCGGATGGGGTGGTCTTCTACCCTTGGGCAGCGGGTGACGTGGCCGTGGCGCGCAAGAGCTGCCTTGCCCTGTTCCACATCACCTGGCCGGGCGGCCTGGGGGAAAGCGTGCCCTCGGACGGCTACGAAAAGTTCACCATCGCCGAGAATTTCTAAGCCCTTCAGCGGGCGTTTGAGGGGGCGTTGAAGCCCCCCTTCAAAGCGGGGTCCGACTTCACAAAACCCCCACCGACCAGGTCACCCTTATGGCCGCACCCGCACCCTCGAGGGCGGTGCCAAAGTCAGTGGGAATCACCCCGAATGTCCATGTCAGAAATCTCTCCAATTCGACCGATTGCCCCCTATCTGGGCGGCAAGCGCAACCTCGCCAAGCGCCTTTGCGCGATCATCGACCGCGACAGCCACGACACCTATGCCGAGCCCTTTGTCGGCATGGGCGGCATCTTCCTGCGCCGCAGCCGACGCCCAAGGTCTGAGTTTATCAATGACCGGGGGCGTGAGGTTTACACCCTGTTCCGGGTGCTGCAGGAGCATTACGTCGCCTTCCTCGATCTCCTCCGATTCCAGATCACGACGCAGGCGAATTTCGACCGGCTGGTGGGGGTCGATCCCGAAACGCTGACCGACCTGCAGCGCGCCGCGCGGTTCCTTTATCTTCAGCGGCTGGCCTTCGGCGGCAAGATCAGCGGGCGCAATTTCGGTCTCTCGGCCGACCGGCCCGCACGGTTCAACCTGACCACGCTGGAGCCTGATCTGGAGGCCCTGCACAGCCGCCTTTCGGGGGTCACGGTGATGAACCTGGACTATGCCGCCTTCATCGACCGGCTGGACAAGAAGGGCACGCTTTTCTACCTCGACCCGCCCTATTGGGGAAACGAGGGCGACTATGGCCCCGGCCTCTTTTCCCGCGCGCGATTCGAGGAAATGGCGGACCAGCTCGGGCGGCTGAAGGGGCGGTTCCTGCTGTCCCTGAACGACCGCCCCGAGGTGCGCGAGGTCTTCGGCAGGTTTCACCTGACCGAGGTCCGGACGACCTATTCGGTGGGGTCGAAGAAGACGCTGGAAGAGGCCAGCCGGGGCGAGCTGATCATCGCGAACTGGCGCATCTGATCGACAACGCCGGGGGTGGCCCTGATCCACCGCCCCCGGTATTCTGCCCCGACAGTCCCGCTGCCAAAAGGACCGCTGCCCCGTGACTGCCCTCGCCTTGATCCTCAGCCTGACCGGAGCCCTTGTGGTCGACGGCGATACCCTGAAGCTGGACGGCCAGCGCTATCGCCTTTGGGGCATCGATGCGCCCGAGAAGGATGAACCCGGAGGCTCCGCCGCGACCCACGCGCTGCGGGCGATCATCGATGGGCAGGCGCTGGACTGCGATGTCCTGGACGTGGACCGCTATGACCGCCCGGTGATCCACTGCCTCCTGCCCGATGGTCAGGACCCCGCCTGCGAGATGGTTTCCGAAGGCCACGCCACCGATTGGCCCAAGTATTCCGGCGGCTTTTACGCGGCCTGTGAATAGCCGTTTAAACCGGCCATTAGCTGCTGCCGGAGGAAAACGCTCTTGCTGCAGACTCTGTTGTCAATCCCTGCCAACTTTGGTGGCGAGCCACATTCGGCCACATGGGTGGGCGTGGGGAAATCCGGCTCTCCCAGCCCAAGGTCGATCACATCGACCCCAGTCGCACGCAGGGCTTTCGCGGCCATGCTTGCCGCCATCGAGGCCGAAGGTTTGACCGCCGCAAGGCGGGTGGCGACATAGGTCATCTCAATGCCCCCGTCACATAGCCCTTGGCCAGATCGTTTTCGCGTTCGGCCGGGTC
>Ga0228700_1001292_pt1 | contig 16845 bp, 13 predicted proteins | sample McNCre317_Aug_MG_FD_178019 | JGI IMG/M metagenome (GOLD analysis project Ga0228700, IMG submission 178019) | Freshwater microbial communities from McNutts Creek, Athens, Georgia, United States - 3-17_Aug_MG | ecosystem: Environmental > Aquatic > Freshwater > Creek | place: USA: Georgia...
GTCATCTGCGCGATGTCGACGCCGTCGAGCGTGATTCGACCAGCGTTCAACTCATAGAAACGCAGGATTAGGTTGACGAGCGTGGTCTTGCCGGCGCCGGTTGGGCCAACGATGGCAACGGTCTGCCCTGGCTTGACGGCCAGGTTGAGGTTTTCAATTAGCAGCGCCTCGGGCGTGTAACCAAAACCAACGTTTTCGAAGGTCAGCGTGCCGGTGCGGGCGCTAGGCGACTTGGCGGCAACGCCAATCGGATCGGGCGACTGCTCCCCCGCGTCGAGCAACTCGAACACGCGCTCGGCCGAGGCAACACCCGACTGCAACAGGTTGGCCATCGATCCCAACTGGGCCAGAGGCTGATTGAACTGTCGCGAATACTGAATGAACGACTGAATCGCGCCAAGGGTCAGCGTGCCACCGGCAACGAACAGGCCGCCAATCACGGCGATGCCGACATACACAAGGTTGCCGATGAACATCATCGACGGCATGATGATGCCGCTCACGAACTGAGCACCAAAGCTCGACTTATACAGCTGCTGATTTAGCTCGCCGAACTTGCGTTCGACATCGCGACTGCGACCGAAAACCTTGACCAGTGCGTGCCCGGTGAAGCTCTCTTCGATGTGGGCATTCAGCTGACCGGTCTTGGCCCACTGGTCGACGAACAGTTTTTGACTGCGCTTGGCAATCAGCGTCGTGATCACGAGGCTGGCCGGGATGCTGATGAGCGCGAACAACGCGAGCACCGGCGAAATCGTGAACATCATCACCAGCACGCCGATGACAGTCAGCAGACTGACGAGCACCTGACTGAGCGTCTGCTGCAGTGACTGCGAGACGTTATCGATGTCGTTGGTCACTCGACTGAGCAGCTCGCCGCGCTGCATGGTGTCGAAGTAGGCCAACGGCAGGCGATGCAACTTGGCCTCGGTCTCTTGGCGAAGCTTGAAGATCACCTTTTGCACGCTGACGTTCAGCACGCGAGCCTGAATCACACCGAACAAGAACGCACCGGCATAGATTGCCAGCACAGCAATCAGCACGGCCGCCAGCGCCTTAAAGTCGATGCCCTGCCCCGGATGCAGGTCGAGCCCCTGCAGCATTGCCGCCAACTGGTCTTTGCCCTGCGCCTTGAGGCCCTTGATGATCATGTCTTTGGTCAGGCCGGCGGGCATCTTGGCCGAAATCGCGCCATCGAAGATGATGTTGGTGGCCTTACCGAGCATCCACGGGCCGAGAACGCTAAGAGTCACCGAGGCGACAGCGAGGATCACGACCGCGATCAGACGGTTGCGCTCTGGGCGCAGGCGCGCCATCAAACGCTTGGCGCTGGGGCCAAAGTTCAGCGACTTTTCGGTCGGGATTCCCATGCCGCCCATCGGGCCTGGCCCGCGACCGGCACCCATAGCGCCGCGCGGCGCAGTCAAACGAGTCGAGGTGGTGCTTGGCTTAGCCATTACGCGGCCTCCTCGGCGGTCAGTTGCGATGCCACAATCTCTTGATAAATGGCGTTGGATGCCAGCAGCTCGGCGTGGGTGCCGAGGCCGGCTATGTGGGCATCTTGGCAAACAATGATTTGGTCGGCGTGCTTGATGCTCGCGATTCGCTGGCCGACGATCACCTTGGTAACGTTGCTGGCCTGCTGAGCTAGCGCCTGACGCAGGCGCGCGTCGGTTGAGAGGTCTAGCGCCGAGAACGAGTCGTCGAAAATCAGCACCTCTGGCCGCTTGACCAGCGCGCGGGCGATCGCGAGTCGCTGTCGCTGACCACCCGAAAAGTTGGTGCCGCCTTGCACTACCGGTGCCGCAAGACCCTCGGGCAGCGCGCGCACAAAGTCGGCCGCCTGAGCGATCTCGAGCGCGTGCCAAAGTTCGTCGTCGGTTGCCTCGGCTCGCCCGTAGCGAAGTGTGTCGGCGATCGTGCCCGAGAACAGGTATGCCTTCTGCGGAATCAAACCGACCTTGCTCCAGAGGTCGCCGCTGTCGAGCTGTTTGAGGTCGACGCCATCGATGAGCACGCGGCCAATAGTCGGGTCGACGAGTCGAGCCATGAGGTTGATCAGGGTCGTCTTGCCCGAACCGGTCGGGCCGATGATTGCCGTGGTGGTGCCCGGCTGAATCTTGAAGCTCATGCCGGCGAGTACCGCCTTTTCGGCTCCTGGATAGGCAAAGGTCACGTCGTCGAATTCGATCGAACCCTCGTGCGTGTTGCTAACCACCGCAACCGCGGCGGGCTGAACACTCGGCTCGGTAGCCATGACCTCGGTGATGCGATCGGCGCATACGGCTGCTCGCGGGATCATCATGGCCATGAACATGCTCATCATGACAGCCATCAGAATCTGCATCAGATATTGCAAGAACGCCATGACCGTGCCGATTTGCATCGCGCCCGAGTCAACGCGATACGAACCGAGCCAAAGCACCGCGATGCTCGAAAAGTTGAGCACAATCATGACCGAAGGAAACATGAACGCCATTAGGCGGCCAGAGCGAAGCGCCGTTTCGGTGACCTCGGTGTTGGCCTGATCGAACCGCGCCGTCTCGGTCTTTTCGCGCACGAATGCGCGCACAACGCGCACGCCGGTTAGTTGCTCGCGCAACACCTGATTGATGCGGTCGATGCGCACCTGCATAAGGCGGAACATCGGAATCATCTTGGCCAGCAAAAAGCCGATGATGACCAACAGCACGGGCACGCTAACGGCCATGATGATCGACAGGTTGAGGTCAAGGCCCAGTGCGGTTACGACACCGCCAACTGCCAGAATCGGCGCCGAAAGCAGCATCGTGCTGCCGGTCAGCACCAGCATTTGCACTTGCAGCACGTCGTTGGTCGAGCGAGTGATCAGCGATGGCGTGCCAAAGGTGTTCACATCACGCTCAGAGAAACGGCCAACCTGGGCGAACACCGCACCGCGAATCTCGGCGCCAACGGTCATGGCTAGTCGTGAACCGAAATATGTCGCCACAATCGCTGCAGCCACCTGACCGAGCGAGATCAGCAGCATCTGCCCGCCGACCGACAGAATGTAGCCGGTGTCACCCTTGGCCACGCCGTTATTGATGATGTCGGCATTCAAGGTTGGCAGCGACAACGAGGCCATCGACTGCGCGAACTGAAACACCATCACGGCCAAAATCAGCAGCCAGTGCGGCTTGAGGTAATGCACGAGGATTCGCCAGAGATTCACCTATTCAGTATGCGCCGAGCGCGACGCAAAAATGCCCCGATTGCTCGGGGCATTTTCGGCTTTGGCTAACTCAAGCGACTACTTTGTGCCGCTCAACTTTATGACCACTCGGCGAGCCGTGTCGGCGGTGTCGGTTGCCTTGCGCGCTGGCACAACCTTGATCGTCACGGCCGCAAGCCTGGCCTTGAGATAGGCGGCCACGGCCTTGGCGCGGGCGTTTGCCACGGCAAGGTCAAGGCGTGACACCTTGGTCTTTTGGGCAAAGCCCTGAACCGTCACGGCGACTGCCTTGAGCTTCGAGCCCGCGGCCACAATCGCATCAAGAACCGCCTTATCGGCAGCGTCTAGAACCGCATTGCCAGGCGCAAAACGCACAGTATTGACGCTGTTTACCTTGGTCGGTGTGACGACGACAGGCGGTTCGGTTGGGGTCGGCGTAACCGTTGGGCTAGGCGTCACAGTCGGGGTCGGAGTCGACACGGGCGTGCTGCTGTTGTTGTTCGAGTTGCCCGGCACGCTGGCTGCACCGAAGTGCGCAGTTGCGGTCGCAGCGGTCGCCAGGGTCACGGTGCAGGTTGCAGTCGTGCCGGTGCACGAGCCTGCCCAGCCGGTGAAGCTCTGACCTGAGTCAGGCACCGCGGTCAGCGTGACAGTTGAGCCGGTCGAGAACGCATACGCACAGGTGCCACCACTACACGCGATGCCACTCGGCGAGCTGGTCACGGCGCCTGGTTCTTGGTTCGGAATCACTACGTCGAGGGTTACGTTGCTCGATGGGTTCATCGGCCAGGGGTCAAGGATGTCGCCGATCGTGCCGACGGCCGCAGTGTTTTGACGCGATTGACCGCCAACGTTGTCGAACGATCCGGCCAGATAGACCACCGACGACGAGACCGAAATGCCTCGCACCTCGCCGGTGTCGGCACGCCAGCTGCTCAGCGCGCCCGTTGCCGGATCAACCTGGGCAATGCCCTGGGCACTGTTTGAACCGTCGGTGACCGTGATTGCGTTGCCACCGATGTATAGCTTGGTCTGGTCGACCGAAGGCGTGATTGCAAACACCCAGCTCGATACATTCGGGTTGAAGCCGGTGTCTAGCGCACCCGTTGTCTTATCGACCGCAGCGATGAAGTTGCGAGTCTGACCGTTTACCTGACCGAAGTATCCGCCAATGTAGACACGGTTGCCCACCACGGCGATTGCCTCGAGGAACGACCATATTTGAGTGCCAACACCTGTGTCGACCTGGAATGCCGAATTGATGGCACCGGTCGTTGCGTTTAGCGAGGCAACGTTGTTGTGCGCGGCACCACCGGCATTGGCAAAGTCGCCTCCGATGAATAGGGTCGAACCCGAAAGGGTCATGGTGCGCACGGCACCGTCGAGCTGCGCATCGAACGAGGTGTCGAGTGCGCCGGTCGTCGGGTCTACGACCGCCAGGTTTCGCATCGGAGTCGAACCGACGTTGTTGAACCAGCCAGCCATATAGACCTTGTTGGTGGTGGCGATGATGCTCACGGCACGACCGTCTGGGCTCGGATTCCAGGCTGTTACGGCTCCCGTTGTGTCAACCGCGCCCGCACCCGAGCGAGACTGACCGTTGATGATCGAGAAATTGCCACCCATGTAAACGGTGTTGCCCGAGCGGCTAAAGGTGAACACCGGACCATTCACGGCAGGCGCCCAGTTAGTGATCAGGCCGGCGGCGTCAACGGCTGCGGCGTGCATGCGGTGGAGTCCGCCGACTGCACTGAAATCACCGAGGATGTAGACCTGTGTCGGGGTCGAGGCGATGCCCGAAACACGCGATTGAGAACCATTGTTTTGATCGGCTACGTGTGGATCCCAAGCGGTCAATACACCGGCTGTGTCAACGGCTGCGGCATGATTGCGACCAACGCCACCAACAAAGCTGAATACGCCAGCAAAGTAGACGGTGCTGCCCTGCATGGTCATGCCGTTGATTTCGTTTCCGGTCACGTTTGGATTCCAACTGGTCATCGCGTTGGTGGCGGTGTCAAATGCGGCCAGGTGGTTGCGCGTTGCGCCACCGGCACTCGTGAAAGCACCGCCGACGTAGACAACTCCGCCGCCTACTACGACGGCGGCAGCCTCAGAGTCGAGCTGTGCATCGAAGTTGCCGACGGCGCCTGTGATTGTGTTCACCTTGGCAACACCCGTGCGATTCTGGCCACCAACGGTCGAGAATGCGCCGGCAAGGTAGGTGTCGGCACCAGCGATAGCCATCGCCTTGACACCCCAGCCGCTAACGTTTGGGTTCCAGGAGGTGAGGCAGTCGGTCGCATCCCAGTTGGTCAGGCATGTTCCAGAAGCGCCGCCGGTGCGGGAATCGAGACGAATCGAAGCTGCAAGGTTGCGGGTGGCGCCGGCGATCGAACTGAAGTTTCCGGCAACGTAAACAGTGTCGGCTAGGAGCTCCAGGCTCATGACACCCGAGTTTGCATTCGGGTTCCAGCTAAGCAGCGTGCCGTCTGCCTTGATCGCTGCGATGCGATTGCGTGCGGTGCCATTGACCGCCGTGAACGAACCGCCGAGCAATACTACGTCGCCGTATACGGCGATGGCTAGAACGCCTTGACCACCAGTAACAGTTGGATGCCAAGTGCTATCGAGCGAACCATCGGCGTTGATGTGTGCAATTCGCGAAACCGAGGTGCCGCCGACGCTCGACATGGCTCCGCCGATGTACCAGCCGCCGTTGCCATCTGGCGCGGCGGCCTTTTCATAAGGCCATCCGTTGACAGCGGGATAAGCCGGGTCGACCTCACCGGTCGTTGCATCGACTACTGCAGCCTGGCCGGTGTTCCACGCCTGATAAGAGGTGAAGTCGCCACCCACATAGCGGATGCCCTGTGAGTCAGGGCTGGTCACGCTCCAAGCACGGCCGTTGAAGCCGGTCTGCTTGTCGATGCGCTGCACTGCCTGGGCTGGGGCTGCGCCAATCGTTGCGCCGATTAGCGCCGTTGCTGCCATAGCGATTGCGGTGATTATTGAGGTGGATTTGCGGGTGACTCGCTTGAAATGCATGACTGTTCCCTCGGTCTGTTATGAAGTTCCAGCCAAAGGTTACGTAACGCATTTCTGGCCAACCGAGAATCTGGGGGAAATCCCTCGCGGTGGCGATGGCGGTGACCAGCGCTTGTTAGTTTTTAAGCATGAATGGCACCAGCCGACGCCTCGTTGTTGTCGAAGACGAACCACTGGTGCAAGACCTGCTCGTGCACGAGCTGAAACGTGCAGGTTTCGAGGTTCGGGCCGCAAATTCCACCTCGTCGGCACGCCAGGTAATCGATGAATTCGATCCCGACGTGATTCTGCTCGATGTCGATCTTGGTGCCGGCCCTAGCGGAATCCACTTGGCCCACCTTTTGGCCACAACCCGCCCAGATATAGCCGTGTTGATTCTGACCAAATATCCCGATGCCCGAAGCGCCTCAAGCGATGGCATTGAACTGCCGGCGAACGTCGGATTTTTGCGCAAACACCTAGTCAGCGATGCGTCATACCTATTGAGCGCCCTCGAAAAAGTGTTGGCCGATAAGTCGGTCGAGGTCAGGCAGGATTCGACCACCACCAACGCCTTTGAGGGCCTGAGCGACCGACTATTCACCGTGCTGCAGTTGCTAGCCGAGGGCTTCGTGAATGCCGAAATCGCATCGCGGATGGGCACAAGCGTCAAGTCGGTCGAGCGATACCTTGATCAGCTATACAGCCAGCTAGGCATCGAGACCAAGGGCCAACTCAACCCTCGAGTCGCGGCGGCCAAGGCCTATTACCTAGAAATCGGCACTGGGCCACGCGGGTGAGCGTAATCAAGCTGATTCGTGAGGGTTTGACCCCTGAAACCGCGCTGTCGTACCCGGTGTTTGTGGTCATGCTGTTCTGGAACCTGCTTGCCAACGGAATTGACAGCACTCACGTTAGCCAAGGCCAAACCCTCAAGCGCATGGTTGTGGTGATTGCCGCGCAATTTTTGCTCTGGTTCGTTTTGTGGCTATGCGTTGCCGTGGCCCAAAGACTCTCACACCCCTTGAAGGGCCTGGCATTTCTTGGGTTGCTGCTTTCGGCCGCTGCTGTGCGCGGCTGGCTCATGCAGCTAACTTTCGATGCGCTCGCGATTCCGACTGCCACAGGGCTTGCTGTGCGCATCATCTTTTCAGTCTTTTATGTGGGTTTCGGAATCGTGGTGGCCGCACTTTGGTTGCATCAAATTCGCCAGCATAATCAGTTACTCGAAACCATGTTTGGCGAGCAAGACCGACTTTATAAAATCAAATTCGAGGCAGAACAAAAGATTCTCGAGGCGAATCACTCTCTAATCAACGGCATCAAGCGCGATCTGCTGAATCGGGTTGATCGCATCGGCAAGGCCTCGGCCATGGAGTCGCTGGCTGGTATTCGCGAGGCCATAGATCACGTGGTGCGCCCGCTAAGTCAACAGCTCGCCTATGAATCTCGACCATGGCATCCAGAGCCGGTTCGCACCCGCCGTATTAGGGTTTCGTGGCCACGAGTCATAGCCGAGTCATTCTCGGTCGACAACATTCACCCGTTGGCTGTGACCGTCGCGGTGACCGTGCTGATTGCCCCAAGCTCGATGCAGATTCTGACACTCACTCACGCTTGGTACCTGCTTTTAATCGTGCCTGTAGTGCAGTTCGCCTTTCTAACTCTCGCCGCCAAAGTAGTCAAAAAATATGCCCATAGGCAACGACGGTGGCTTCAGGCGACCTTGGTGGTGATTTGCTACGCCGCAACCGGCGCCTTGGCAGGCATGATTGCCAGCGCTATGTTGCCGGCAGATGCCGCAAAACATGTTTTTGCTTTCCCGACAACGATCTACACGGTGATCCTCGGCATCGTGATATCGCTTCTTGTCCAGGCTAGACGCGCCATGACCAAGGTCGAGCAGCAGCTGTCGCAGACAACCGCCGAAGCCGGATGGCAGATCTCGCGCATCCGTCAAATGCACCGTGAACTCGAGCAGTCGTTGGCCAACCAACTGCACGGCAAGATTCAAGGCGTTCTGGCGGCCGCATACCTAAAGCTGGCTCGAGCAATTAGCGAAGATCAGCTGCAGCAGGTTTCGGTCGACGAGTTCAAAGACACTTTGACGCGAACGATCGATGAACTTGGTAACCATGCCGACAGACCCAACAAATTCGACGAGGCCGTGCTCGAAACTCGAGCCACTTGGGCCGAGGTCTGTCAGGTTGAGATGACTGTTGGCGATGCGTTGCGCTCGATGATCTATGCCGACGACCTGTTGTGTCACGCGATTGAGGACCTGTTGCCGGAACTGGCATTCAATGCGGTTAAACACGGGAGCGCAACTCACTTTGTGGCTCACCTGGCACAATCTTCCGCGCGCACAGTGCGCCTCATCGCTAGCGATAACGGAGCCTCGGCCAGCAAATCGTCGCGGGTTGGCGTTGGGAGCAAGCTGCTCGATGAGTGCTGCATCAGCTGGACCAGAACAATTACTGCTACTGGAACGATTGTGACGGCTGAGTTGCCACTGCAGGTGCGCTAATAAAGCAGGCCGGTCAGGCGCTTGCGGGCCGCACCGACCTCGGGAATATCGCCCAGGATCGTGAAGTATTCGAGCAGTCTCGTGCGCAGCGCTTCGCGCTCAGCAAACTGCACGGCAAATCGATCGAGCACGATGTTCATGCCAAATTCGGCGTGGCCACTAGCAACACAGGCATCGGCCTTGAGCAGCGTTGCCGCAAGGGCATCCGGGTTTTCGGGTGAAGGTTCAGAAGACAGCACCTCGGCAAAGTCGATTCCATCGACACGCTTGAGCAGTCGCACCTGAGCCAAGCCGGCGGTTGCAAGGGTGTCGGTTGGCATTTCGCGCAGGGCGGCCTCGTATTCGGCGATGGCGCCGTCGTAGTCGCCCTTATCGATTAGGTCGAAGGCCGCCTGATGCCGCGGCGGCAAGGACGGGGCCGGCGCTGCCGGAGCGGCATCTGAAACAACCGCAATGCCCAGGATGCCCTGCTGGGCCGCAACCTCATAGACACGGCCAAGTCGAGCCAAGACCTCTGCCTCGTCGAGGTCGGCGCTGATCAGCGGCACCGGTTGCCCCTTGAGCAAAGCAACCGCCACTCCCCCTTGGCGCAGCTGGAAAGCCTCGAGAATCTCGGGCTGTTTGTCGGCATCGACCCGAGCCAGAATGAACTTGCCGTTAGCGGCAAGGGCCAGCCGCTCAAGCAGTGCGGTCAGCGCCGCCGAACCAGGCACCGAGGTCGTCTTGAAGTCAACCAAGACCGGCACATCGTTCGATAGCGCCAGTAGTTCGCGAAGGTTTTCGATGCCTGCGTCAATTACCAACGAGCGCACAGGAACCTGGTTTGTTTCACTCGCTCCCTGACCGTCGGGGGTCGGCGCAGGACCGGTTGTTGCCGCAGGCGCATCGCGCTTTTCGGCCTTGGCCTTCAACGCCGATAGGTCAACGGCGCCGGCGAGCGACGCGCGTGCAAATGGGTTATCCATTGGGTTCCCTAGAGCTTCTTGATGCTGAGCAGACCCTGGGTCACGCCGAGCAGTTGAATCGTGGTCTTGCCGGTCACCGGCGGAACATAGAAAAACAGCATGTCGCCATAAACCGACTGCACGCCCGTGGTCGAACCGCCGGCGCCAAGCAGGATCTTCTCTTGACCATCGACAGCCACCGCGGCACCCGTCTTATTTGGCTTGATTACATATGTGTCGTTCATGAACACGGCCACTAGAGCGCCAGCGTTCGCGGTTGCCAGCGACAGCGTGTTCGGGTCGCCGAGCGTGTGCCTAAAGCTGATCTTCGCGTTAATCAGTGCGGCTGCCTGCGCCTTCTGCCCACTAGAAACCTGCTCATAGAACGGGTTGCTCAGGTCGAACAATCCGGCGCTGAGGCTCGAACGACCCTTGTTGATCACGTCGCCGAATGCGCCAGCCAACTGCAACGGCGCAAGCTTCAAGAACACGCTCTTAGAATCGACCGGAATCGCGCCGATGGCCTGCGATGGCACGGCCGGAATCTTGATGCCAGGCAACAGACGCGACACATACCAAACCTTGTAGTTGTCGCGCGGGGTAGCCTGCTGCAGCACTAGCATTTGCGGCGGAATGCCCTGACCCGACTCATCGGTCACGGCCATGATCGTGCGTGGCCAGGTGTCGGTCGCGGCGGGAAGGCTGAAGGTGATCGGGCGTGCCGCAATTGCCTGCATGGCATCGACCTTGCTCGACTTTTTGCGCATCACATAGTTGACGGCTCGCATCTGAAACGCCGGGCCAGCAAAGCGCGAGGTCAACAGCGTGCGGTTGTTGGCCTTATCGCCTGCGGCCGCAACCTTGGCTACGTCAGTCAGGATGCGCTCGAGCTGCGTGCGAGTCACGGCTGCCGGTGGTTGGGTGTCGGTGCTCACGCTTGCCGAGGCCGTCGGGTTCGCGGCCTGGTTGCCCCCGCCAAAGATGCCCGGCAACTGGATGCTGCAACCGGCGAGCGATGCCGTCAGCATCAGCGCCGTTGGCAGCACCGCGATTCGGCGCGCAACCGGGTTGCGGTTTGATCGGCGCCCCTTTGGCTTGACGAGTGACTTGTTGCGGCGCACGCGCACGCGCTTGACGCGTGGCGCCCTTGGTGTGCGGCGTCGAGGGCCACGCTTCACGCGCGAGTGGCGCAGCGCGATTATCAGCATGATGGCCGCGGCAACGAAGAACGCTGCACCAATGCCGAGCATGGCGTTTGAATAGGTCAAATCGTGTGCGATTGGCCAGACCAGGTCGATCTGCTTTGGCGCGGCGAGTGTTCCGTCAACGGCGATCAGCGCGCCGCTGTCTGAGCGCGTGTTCATGGCGAGTCTTGCCATGCCCGTGCCCTTGGACTGGTCGATCCAAAGGTCGCTATCGAGCGGATTCGGGCCGCTGATTCCGATGTGTTCGGCGCCGAGCTTGATGACTGGAGTGCCAACTGCGGCGGTGTCGAGCATCAGTGAGGCATAGTCTGCATTGCCGAGCCAGGCCTGAACATCGGCCTCGCGACCGTAGGCCACAAAGGTTGTGCCGTCGTTTTGCGCGGTGAGCACTGGGCTGCCGCCGAACGCGTGCAATACCGACGATGGCACAAAAACATACGGCGCTTTGACATCGATTGAAACGGCGATGCGATGGCTTGCCGGAGGCGCCCAGATTGTGCGGTCACCAAGGCCCAGAACCAGCGAAACGACCGAGACAACGAAGAGCGCGGCGGCAATCAAAAAGCGCATTTGCATCCTCGGGCTAGGCGGTCGCTGGTGGCCAAAGACTAAACTTGGCACGGACTAAAAAGTCAGTCCAATAAGTTTAGCGAAGTGGCCTAGGAGCAGCATTTTGGCAGCCGAAGAGACCGAATTCCCCCTGGTCGTTAGGGGTTACGAGCGGGCGGCCGTCGACGATGCCATGCGCGACCTTCGACGCGAGATTCTGCAGCTCAGCGGTCAAAACGCCCAGCTTGCCACCGAACTCCGCGACACCAACAATCGCCTGATCGAGGCCCAGCAGACCATCTCTGAGGTTGGCGAGCCGACCTATGCCGGCGTGGGCGCCAAGGCGGCGCTGATTCTGGCAACAGCGGAAGAGCAGGCAAAGCGCCTGATTCAAGACGCCGAGACCGAACGCGACCGCATTCGCAAGAACCTCGCCGTCGAACTCGACGAACAGCGCGGCCAGGCCAAGGGCTATTACGACGCGCTCGTTGCCGAGGCCCAGCGCCGAGCCGATCGCATCATCGGCAGCAGCAAGACCGACTATGAGGCCACCATCGCCGAGGCTACCGAGCGTGCGGCCGAGCTGATTGCAACCGCCGAGCGCGAGGCATCGGCAACGCGTGGCGCCGTGGCAACCGAGGCGGCCCGACTGCGTGCAACCACCAAGCGCGAAACCGAACTATTGCGCGCTGCGACCGAGCGCGACCTAGCCGAAAAGAAGCTGATTGCCCAGCGCCAGAGCGGCCTAGACATCGACACCGAGCGTGCACGCCAGCTGGTCACCGAACAGGCCCGCATCGACCTCGAACTCGAACTGACCGCGCGTCGCGCCGAGGCCGAAACCGAATACCTGCGCAAGCACCAAGAGGCCGTCGCCGCCACCCAGAAATATCTGGACGAGGCAAACGCCAACCTGGCCAACGCGCTCACGCGTGCCAACGCCGCCCGCCTTGAGGCCGAAACCCTCGAGGCCGCCGCCAAGGCGATCACCCGCAAGACCACCGACGACGCCCGCAGCAAGGCCGACAGCACCATCGCTGCCGCCGATGCCGAGGCCCGCGGAATCATCAAGTCGGCGCAAGACAAGGCCAACACCGAGGTGCGTGCCGCCGAGGAGCGCCTCCAGAAGCTCTATGTCGAGCGCGACGCCATCAAGGTCTACATCAAGAACCTGCGCACTGTGATGGACCGCATCCAGTTCGTTATCGATTCCAACTAGTCGCAGCCGACTAACCCAACGCCCACCGCCGAAAAGGAGCAAACGTGTCTTCGAACAACATCAAGGTGTCGAACCCGTTCCAAATCGGTCTGCTCGGTGGTCTGGGTGTTCTTGCCGCCCTCGTGATCGGCGGCATGTTTGTTTCGTTGGCGAACATCATCACGTATGTCTTTGCCGCGATCTTTCTTGCTCTTGGTCTCGACCCAATCGTCACCAAGCTCGAGCGTCTCGGCCTGAAGCGCGCACTGGCAATCGCCACAGTCATGCTCGGCTTCATCGGCGTAATCGCCATCCTGATTTCTAGCTTCATTCCTCAGGTTTTGCGTCAGGCATCGCAGTTTTTGGCACAGGCTCCACAAGACCTGAACTCGCTACTGAGTCAGCCCCTAGTGGTGAGCCTCGACAAGCGCTTCGATGGCGCCATCGGCGACGCGATCAAGAACGCGGGCGACTTTATTGGCAACTCGGCCAACTGGCCGGGCATGTTCGGTGGCGTGGTTCAGGTCGGCATCAACATCGTCAACGGCTTCTTTGGTGGCGTGATCATCGTGATTCTGACCATCTATTTCATGGCCTCGCTAAAGCGCTTCAAGCAGTGGGTTTACTCACTCGTTCCAGCCACGAGTCGTCCAAAGTTCGAACACATTGCCGAGCAGGTTGCCGACTCGGTCGGCCGCTACGTGATTGGTCAGGTCTTCATCGCGCTCTGCAACGGTGTGCTGTCGTTCGTGTTCTTGAGCATCATGGGCTTCAAGTTTGCGCTGGTCTTGGCCTTCATGAACTTCCTGCTCAGCCTGATTCCTCTGGTCGGAACACTGTCAGGTTCGGTCATCGTGACCGTTATCGGTCTGAGCATGTCGCCGACCACCGCGCTAATCGTCGGCATCTACTACGTGGTTTACATGCAGATTGAGGCCTATGTGATCAGCCCGCGCGTGATGAGCAAGGCAGTTGCCGTGCCAGGCGCGCTGGTCGTGGTTGCCGCTCTAGCCGGCGGAACCCTGCTCGGTGTGCTCGGTGCGCTGGTGGCCATTCCAGTCGCCGCCTCGGTCATGCTGATCCTCAAGCAGGTCGTCGTGCCTCGCCAAGACGCGCGTTAGCTAGTCGCTACTGCTGAACCCAAACCGAGGGCAACGGGTATGCGCCTGGCGCAACCTGCCGAACGATTTCGTTCAGAACGCGCGTCGTTGATGACTCGCCCACCCAAAGGTGCTTGGCGCCGTCAACCCCGATGATCTCGGCATGCGGAATCAAAGCGAAGCGCTCGCGCGCAGCCGTTGGCTGCAAATAGTCGTCGTGCTCAGGCACGAGGGCAACCAAAGTCTTGTCGCTTGTTGACCAGCGAGCGAGGTCGTCGTCGGTGGCTCGGTGCAGCGGCGGGCTCAACAGGATTGCCCCACGCACTGGCTGATCGACGCCATATTTCAGCGCCAGTTCTGTGCCGAACGACCAGCCAACCAGCCACGGGTTAGGCAGACCGCGCTCGGCTACGAACGCCATGGCGGCCTCGAGGTCGTGACGCTCGGTGATGCCTTCGCCAAACGAACCCTCGCTTCGACCACGCGGCGATTCGGTGCCACGAGTGTTGAACCGCAACACAGCTATGTCGGCCAGCGCCGGCAGGCGGTTCGCGGCCTTGCGCAACACGTGGCTGTCCATGAAGCCACCGTGGGTTGGCAGCGGATGCAGGGTCACCAGAGTGGCGACCGGCGCGCGGCCAACCGGCATCGCCAGTTCACCAACCAGGGTCAGACCGTCTGCGGTGTGCAGCGTGATATCCTCGCGCAGCGCCGGCAGCTGCACATCTGAGCGGATTTCGATTGCTTGAGTCATAGCAGGGGCCCCTGAAATGCCGCCCAACAGGCGGTGTGAAAATGACGACGGGTCTCGACTCCGCGAACCGCATCCCACGCCACCAAATGGCTGATGCCCTTGCTGATTGCAAGGTTGCAGTGCGGGCACGTCCACGATTTGTCGTCTTCGGCATTAGCGCCAACGCTGGTCTGCACGTTGTATTCGACACCGCGCTTTACCTCGGTTCGAGCACGGCCCATGCGCACGCGATCCATGTCTAGCGGCGCGTGTTCGGCGGCCCACTTGTTGGCCGCGCGACGCGGGCGAGGAGCGCGTCCCATTAGTACCAACCCAGCTTGTTTGAGTGGGCCAAAGCGCCACACGGTGTGCCATAACGAGCGGTGATGTAGTTGACGCCCCAGCGAATCTGGGTTTCGGGGTTGGTCATCCAGTCGCCACCCTCGGTGCTCATCTTGGTGCCGGGCAGCGCCTGCGGAATGCCATAGGCACCCGAATTCTTGTTGTATGCGTTCACACGCCAGTTCGATTCGCGCTCCCAGAGCTTGACCAGGCACGAATACTGATCGGCGCCAAAGCCGCCCTGCTGCAGCAGCGTGAATGCGTATGCCTTTGCGGTGCCCGGGTCTGGGGCGGCGGCCTGCTCGACGAAGATTGCGGCGTCTTTGCCGGTCACTACCGAATAGCCACCACGCTCAAAGCTGATGGTCTGGGTGGTCGCAAAGCCGTAGGTCGCGGTTGGATCGGATGACTCGCGAAAATAGAACCCCTGCGCGCCGGCGCGAAACATCGTGCCCGAATAAGGATCGACCACCGAAACCAACGCGATGCAGCTCACAAAAAAGAACGACCAGAGCGGCCGAATCTTGTGCGGATCGATCTCGGGCAACTGCGGGCGCCGGAACGGAGTGTGGACGAGCTTGGCGTCGATCCAGGTGCCAAGACGCTGCGCGTAACTCGGCTTTTCAGCCTCGTGTCTGCCCATGGATCGCCCTTCGACACCTGGTGGAACCCGCGATTTTCGCGAACTACCAGTCTACCCGTGGGGCAATATTTGGTTTGGGCAAGCGGTTAGAACCTGCGCCATCGCGGCCTTCTCGGCGGCCGTGACCCAGACTCCCCACTTTGTCTTGACCGCAATTTGCCTAGCCACATAGGCGCAACGGTATGCCTTTTGCGGCGGCAACCACGTTGCCGCATCGCCGTCGCCCTTGGCCGAGTTCGTTGGGCCATCGACGGCCAGCAGGTTCAGCGGGTCGTTGTAAAAACCGACTCGCTTGGTGGGCGACCACTGCTGGGCGCCCTTCTGCCAGGCATCGCTAACGGCAACCACGTGGTCGATCTGAACCTTGAGCGATGTGCTCACTCCGCGCACAAAGTTGATGGTCTTGCCCGTGTATGGGTCGCGCAGCACGCCGGTTGCCACCGTGCAGGTTTCGCCCGAGCGCCAGGTGATCTTGGTAAGGTCCCGCTTCAAGATGTAGTTGCGGGTATCGCAGCTGCCGATTTTGCCCCAGCCGTCGCCGAAGAGCGCGCGGTCGTAGCCGGTCTTAGGCGCGCGACCTTTGACCACCAGCTGCTTGAGGCCTGACGTTGCATAAACCTGAGCCAGCGCCTGCGGCGCCTTGGATTGGGTGGCAACCGCGGTCGACACCGACCCTAGCGATGTAATCGCTAATCCCACCGCGGCTAGCGCCAGCAAGGTTCGTGCACGAGTGCGCTCGTTGAACATTGATTCCCCCAAAAAATTTATAGCCAGATTTTATGCGGCCGCGCCTAGGCGAGCGCACGCTCGAGCTGAAGCACCTCGACCACGCGATCAATAAACGCATCGACCTCGTTCTCGGCATAGCCGCCACGCTTTGCCTTGAACACAGTATTTCTAACATCGGCCACCGACATTGATTCACCGGTTTCGAGGTGGCGGGCAACCAGGGCGCAAAACGCGTCGACCTCTTTGCGGCTATAGCCGCGCAACAGCCACGTGCGGTGGCTAAAGCGCTGCCCCTTCTTGAGGCTGAGGCGACCGGCAAGCGAGGTCACGAAACGCTCGAGGCGCTCGTTCATGATGTGCTCGCCCAACTGCACGCGCTGGCGTGCAAGCTCGCGCTTGGCAAAGACATCCTCAAGGCGGTCGATGCCCTGATCGACCTCGGCAATTTGATAGCCGCCCTTGACCAGGTCGAACTCGTTGTGGCGCACCTGCTTCGAGCTAACCAGCGTCAACTTTGGGTCGGCATACTGCATGCGCGCCAACTCGATGAACGCGTTTACCTGAGAAACGTCGTAGCCATACTTGCTGCGCGAAACGGTCTTGAAATGCATGATGTCTTTCTAAAAGAAAACGGCCGAAATCACATAGAGCGCCA
>Ga0228700_1001293_pt1 | contig 16844 bp, 23 predicted proteins | sample McNCre317_Aug_MG_FD_178019 | JGI IMG/M metagenome (GOLD analysis project Ga0228700, IMG submission 178019) | Freshwater microbial communities from McNutts Creek, Athens, Georgia, United States - 3-17_Aug_MG | ecosystem: Environmental > Aquatic > Freshwater > Creek | place: USA: Georgia...
GTTTTCATTTTGGTTGTTATCGCTTATTGCAGAAAGCAAAAAAGTTTAATGATTTAATTGTAACAAAAGGCGACAACGAAATGCTGCGCGAGTGGAACGAATATCTAATTGCAATCAGCGTTAAGAATAACAAGCCGTCATATCTTGAATGGATCAAGTGGGGATGGGAGAGAAAGGAATGACCACGCCGCCGAAGTTTAGGGACTGGAGCTCAGTCGAAATATTCAGGGCAGTATCGACAGGAAATGATCTTGGTTTACCGGACAGCTTTGTCGAATACGCCGCACTCGTCGAGGCTGAGAAGAGGATTGAGAAGTTGAGGACGGCGCTTGAGGTCTACACAATGACAAACGAAATATTTCCTAAATATGGTGATGTCGCGAAAACTGCTTTAGCCGAAGACGAGGGGAGTGGTGGGTGAAAAGAAGCGAACGTGACGAACAAATTCAAATTGCGTTAAGTCACATTAAATATAAATTGAAACAACGTGGTGACAATCCGTCTGAATATAATCATAAGTTTCTTCTCGATAAGGCAACGAAAGTTATTGATGACTACCTTAAAGAGCATGACGGTAAAATGCCCTATAGAAAAGTCGGCGTTATCGAGAATGAACCATGACACTCCCCGTCCGCCTCCACAAGTTAAAGCAAGCCGAAAGAATATTGGAGAATGAATGAAAGTTGAAGACGGCATATTAGAGAACGTGAAAGAGATCAGGGGTTCTGGCTATGAGCCAGGACCAACATGGACGTGTCAAATGGCACACAAGTTTGTCATCAGCACCACCCGTAGACCGAACGCTTGGGTGAGGTTTTGGCAGTTTGTTTTATTCGGCTGGAGATGGGAATGGAATGGAAATGAAAAAACACGATCTGGAATTAAATGATTTTAACTTGGTCGGGTGGTCGGCTAGATGGGCAAAAAGTATCTAGACCATCAAGCCCACCCGACCAAGTTTTTTTGGAGGTTAAATGAAGTCCTGGCTACATAGAATTCAGTTCTTATACTGGGGCCGTGACGCATGGGTATGGCCTAAATACCACAAGTGGTCTGACCCCTATAACATCCAACTGCTTGACTACAGCCTATTATTTGGGCCATTTGAGTTGAGGGTGTGGCACAAGGGGAAGCGACCGCTATGCTGAAAATGCCCTGTAGGGTTTGCAAAAAATATTATTGCACAAAAAAAGCTCTTCAAGAAAATCGAGTAAGATTTTGCTCGCAAGACTGTCGAGAACTTTATTTAACTGTTAATAAAAAATTCAAGGAAATCAACTTAACGAATAATTTAAATCACAGCAAAAAACGAGAAGAAAAAATAAACGCTTTAGTTGATGCTGGTTTAGATGTCAAAAATATAAGTAATAAAAAACTTAATCAAATCTATATTAAATTGAGAAGAAACTTAAATAAATCGATTCCAAAAACAAAATCCAGGAATGATCGATTTTATAAAACCGAGGTTTGGCGCAAACTTAGATTTGAGGCTTTAATGAAATACGGAAGGCGTTGCGTATGTTGTGGAGCCTCTCCTCCTCAAGTTATTCTTCACGTCGATCACATAAAACCAAGATATTATTATCCTGATCTCGAATTAGACATCAACAACCTTCAAATATTGTGCGAAAGTTGCAATGTGGGAAAGGGTGCTAGATACGAAGATGATTTTCGCACAAACATAAATGAAACCAACGAAAAAAAACTTTAAACGAAATCAAAAGCAAACGTCACTTGAAAGACTGATTAAGGGCGATGAGCGTGGATGGGTCGCAGGTGACAAGAACATCTCAAGCGAGATAAGAGCTCTTCATAAGCAAGGCATGTCGGTTGAGGATATCATGCTCGAAGTTGGGTGCGGAATGGATGCGGTCAAAAAAGCAATAAAAGCGACTCCTAAGCGAAAGCCAATCGATGATTAAATTCACTTTGATTCTATTTATATTGTTGACTTCGTGCGTGACCAAACAGGTTGACAAATGTCAACCCACTTACGACCCTGACCTTGACATGACCTTCTATTGCCCCCCGCCGATGGGAGACGGAGATGAATAAAATGATGTGGATAGGTTTTGGCATCATGATCGTGGGCGCCCTTGTGATCTTCTCAATCAAGGACGACAAGAACCAAGAGATTGAGAAAAAAGTTAACGAGCTAAACGGCGACCTAAAACCAAAGCCACAATCCATCACACTCATCCAATCCCAGCTCGATGACCTAAAGCTAAGGCTTGCGTCTTATGACGAGGAGATCGAGAGGCTAAAGGCTATGTGCGACAAGTCCATCCTCACGAGTGCAGTTGAGCAGATGGCAAAAAAATATGATTACCTTGAGATGAAGGTGAGCGCGCAAAAGCCCCCCGCCTTCCCGGCAAAACTCCATGTGGTGTTAGAAAACCAAATACAAGAACCAGATAAAAAATCCCAGTTCTCTAAAATTAAGAAGCAACTTGACGGGCTCTAAACGCCTCTAATTTGACATCCCTTGTTAAGTCGTTCATACTGAATTTAAGACACAGGGGGTGTTCATGAAGACCGATATTGTCCTTCAGCGCCTCGACCAAGAGGTATTTAAATCCAACAAAGACACTGTTACTTTAAAAAAAGAAGATGCGAAACTTTTGTTAAAACGAGTTGAGCATCTTGAATCTTTAGCTTCTCAGTTGTTACGATCAGCCATGGAGTCTAACGCATCAACAAACATTGTGGTGCCGTTTAAAAAATAATTCCGTGAGCGGTGTCAGTGGCCTTAAAGACGAGTTCTTCATCTGCGTTGAGTGCGCTCACGAGCGGGGATACCTTTACACCGACAACAAGGACAAGCCTCAACGACACGGCAAGTGTGACGCCTGTGGGAAGTCTTCGTTCGTGTTTAACTTAGAGGACCTTGAGCATGTGATTAAGGGCTTAAAGGGCAAGACATGACAAAATCGTTTGATATTGTCAGAGAGAAAATCTCAGAAAACGGCGACGCCCTTTTTCATTGCTACATTAAAGTCCCCCGCCATGTGGTTAAAAAGAACTCTCGAGACATAAGAGTGGACCGCCGCACGGGGCGCATGTGGCCCGGAAAATCAAACGAGCTCTTATTTGCAGAGCGAAGGCTGGTCTCAGCATTTAGGACAAAGGTGTTGAGAGACCCTCATTTTAAAACCATCACAACCCCCGTCTGGGTGGTTTATTTGTTCTATTTCCCAAAGGATGAGTTCATTGTGAAGAAAGGTCCAAGGAAAGGGCGCATCTCTGGGCGCCTCCCCGATCTCTCAAATTTGTTCGAAATTGTGAGTGATTCTCTAGAAGATGCTGGAATCATTGAGAACGATAGATTGATATCAAGCTTCGATTTATCAAGGCGCCTGCCCGGTGAGACCTGCGCCCTTGAGGTGTTTGTCTTTTCTTATGACGTTGAACCAACGCCCCACCTTGAGGTAGTTAAGGAATCTTCGCCCAAATAAACCGCCTTTTTTTGGGCGTATTATTTAAGCTTAACCGATCCCAGCCAATCAAGGATGTAGGTGAGATAGGTGTAGAGCTTTGACTTTTCAACCGCGTCCAAAGCCTTGTCGTCAGCCTCGTTTTTTGTCACAGTGACGTAGGCTCTTAAGAGACTGAACAAAGGTTTGTTCACCACTCTCAATATGCCGATGATCGTGAGCGCGCTTGCTGTGATCGGGTATGAGCCGATAAGCCAAGTGAGAAACGTGATAGCTAGTTGATCCATTTTAATCCCCCTATTTCCATGGTGTTAAAAATCCCGTCGTTCTAAAGTTACCAGTCAAAAAGCTAATGTGGCGACGTTTTAAATAAACCCCGTCTGGCTCGCCCTGAATACCATGTGAAGTATTACCTTCAATTGTGAGTACAAACTCTTGATCTAACACCTCTTTCACAATTCCGACATGGCCTCTTGAGGTGGGGAGGTTGTTTTGAAACACTGTCCAGACCATCACACTCCCGGGCTCTGGTCGAGCGAGCCTTGCGCTCTGTGGAGTCTTGAGCCACAATAATTGAGAAGACTCGGTTGGAAAAAGAATGGTTTTTGAACCATACTTATTATCAATCTCTCTCACACAATATTGCAAAAAACTCACACACCAAGACTCTTTCTCAGCCTTCCCAATCACCGACTGATACATTTTAACTACTGGACCGTCGTTGTCCCCGCCTTGTTCTTGAACGCCGACTTGAGATGCGGCCATTGCGACGAGCGCGTCCATTAAAGTTCTTGTGTTCATTTAACAGTCCCTCTTCATCGAGCGATACAAGTTTCCCAAGGCGTTCACATCAGCCGTAAGCTTCTCAACTAAAGTCTCAAGCCTTGTGATCGTGACCCTAATCTTAATGTAAGCACTTACGAGGATCGTTGCGTTGGTCACAACAAGGCCAACTATTGTTAGGTCGTTCGTGTCGAGTGTCATTTTAAACGTCTCCAAAATAAAATAAAGCTAGATATCCGTGTTGGCCACTTCCCCCGCCTCCACCACCAATTGCTCCACCAGCACCTTGTCCACCCCCGCCAGATCCATAAGCAGTTGATGATGGCGTTGCACCAGTTCCGCCAACTCCAGCATTATTTGCGTTTCCACCATTGCCACCATTACCATAAGGAGATGCGGCACCACCGCCTCCACCTTCAGTTCCAGCAATCGAAGTTCCTGCAGATCCACCAGTAAATGGACCAAATGACTGACCTGACTCTTTAATTAAAGTAACTGTTTGCCGCCCTGGAATATTGTCTCCAATTCCTGTCCAGCCTCCAGCATTGAAATTTTTAAAGCTTGATAAAGGTGAGTAGGCCCCAGCTTGACTTGGAGACACATAAATAATTGACCCTTGAGGGCTTTGCATAAAAGATCTTACATCAACAGCAGTTGTCGAAAGCTGCGGCTTAAATCCAGCCAACCCGCCCCGCCAGATGTAACCATTAAATGTAGTGTTTGATCCGTTTGAACCGTTGCTGTTTGGAGCACCACCAGATCCACCAGACCCGATAACAATTGGATAGGTGGTCGATGGTGTTACGTTTATTTTTTCTAAATAATATTCCCCAGATGATCCACCAGCACCACCAAAAATACCCAAGTTTTGATTCCCACCACCACCTCCTCCGCCGCCGATACCGAGCGCCCAAACCCAAGTGACACCTGTATCAGCCGGTGATGTCCACGATCCGCTAGATGTGAACTCAACGAGCCTTAATCTTTGAGTGAGAAGGAAATTAATGTTTCCGCCAATTTGCTGAATCAATGATTCAGAAACGGGAGACCGGAACCTAGCGCCCTCAATCTGTACTGGGGTTGAGTTACCTGGAACATCGCTCATAAACAAATCTCCTTAAATAAATCTATAAAATCCGCCGGATCCTTCAGTTAAATCAAAATCAGCAAACCCGATTCCGTCAACCTTTTGTCCAGCTGCTGGTGTAAAACCTAAACTTGTCTCAACTGTGATTAAAGTTCCCACAACGGCTGAGATCGTAACCTCTGGGCTTAAGATCGTGTAATCATCGTTATGCACAATGAGTGTCGCGCCAACATGAAACTTAGGTGCGTCAACAAGGGCCACGTTAAAATTAAACGCGTCCACCCCACTCGTCACCAAAACCGTGGGATCAAGGTAGACATGAACAAGCTTTGGCAGATGCTGATCAAGTGGGTCAGTCGACGTCGGATAAGCCGCAAGCTCCACGATATCATCAGGAAGTGGTGTGAACGACAAAGCCGGTGACACGTTTAAAATGTGGTTGTTAACCGGATCAATGCTTAAGAGTGTCGTCTCCTCAAACCTTGTCGTGTAGTCAGGAGACCTCACCAAGATCTTATAGCCTATGTAATCAACCCACTTTAATTGCTCTTGAGATGGAAACGCAGAGCCAAAGCTTTCAGTAATCACAAGTTGTGAAGATGTGGTGCCGGCAACAAGAAGGCTTGACGGGGAGATGGTGGCAAACCTATCGCCCACAAGGGATTCAAGGCCACCGAGAAGTTGGATTGAGACTTGCCCCGTCTTTAAGTCGATCGAGCGATTGATGACCTCCATGAGCTGCTGGCCCATGTTTCTCTCACCCGTCTTCATGTTGGGAATTTGTAGCTGGTCTTGATCGGACAAGATGACCACATCCCCTGCCTCGATCAAGTTACCAGCCCCAAAATTAGTTTTAAGATCGATCATCACCGCAGCAGTTGCGTAACGTTGGAGTAAGAATCGCTCCCTGTTTTCGACAATCGTGTTAAAACCTAAATCAGTTCTCGCACCCTTCGCAGTCAAAGGGAGCACAGAAGAAATGCCGATCGAGTTGAGCGAGTCAGTATCAAGAGTTTTTCTTAACGACTCAGCCTCTCCAGCATCATTAAAATCATAAGTCCAATTGATCTCGTTAAAATATTTCCTGTTATTAAGACCGCGCTGCACCTTAATATTCTGTGGCTCAACAACGTTCGTGTGGTTTAAAGAAACCGTGCGGGCATCCGCAATCGGCGGCTTCGTTAAACCCATCGAAAGTTTCCCCTGCCTCGTCAAACAATATGCACCTACCGGAAGCATGATTTGATTTTCGATGAACGTCTTTCCCGCCTCAGCCTGATTGATTAAAAACCTATAAGAGTTTGCAGCGTTAAAAAGATAAGTGTTTTGATAAAACTGATGGCCCGCCACATCCACTTCCCACCCCGGAAGTTTACACCCGCATGTCGTTGGCCAAACATCATACTGGGACCTTAAGGTCAGAAGAGCCGGAGTTAGTGGTGAGGGAATGAAAGTGGTGTCGACAATCACAACCTTGTTCGTTTGTCCAAGAGAGTCAGCGAAACCTTGAACGATGAACGTGCCGTTGTTGGATGGATTTGGGTCGCCAGAGATTGTGATGAAATCTCCAAACGTCAGCCCTAAGTCTCTCACCCCGTCCACATTGTTATTTAGCACAATGCCGTTTGTGATAACTGGAACGTCTGGGTCTCCGGTCTGAGCAAGAGCTTGGATAGAGTAGTTCGATAAATAAGGCCCGTTCCATCCAGACATCATGAGTTTTAAAGCCATCTCTACAGCGCGCCCAGAGATTTGAACATAGGAGTCAACCGTCTCCCCGTCTGCGTGTGCGGCGGGGGTTGTGGACCTTGCACCTCTCACCACGTTTAAAAACTGGTTCACGCCAAACCCGGTCGCCTCAAACCCTGATTGCTGATACTCTATAAACTCGTCTTCAATCTTTAAATAAGTTTGGACAAACTGATCATAGGTTCCATCAGGGCCTAAGATCTTTTTATGAAAGTCCGTGTTAGCATCAACATTTATTGTCGTGGCAACATTCGTGATTGAACCTGATAGGGCAGTTTGAGCAGTGTAAAAAATCTGCTGCCGCTTCACAATGTTTGGGTCTGTGAACTGTAGGGTGATCACGCCCATGCCTGGATTTACTTGCGCCACTCTCCCACGCCACACAACATAGTAATCTTCAGGAAAAGAGTTTTGCGCATACCCAAGCCACACCTTCACTTCTCTTCCCAATATCTCAGGGATCAAAAGCCCAGGTGTCACCGCTCTGGTCATATATTTATCTTTATCAATAAACCCCATTGAGAGAGTCGAGATTGCAGCTCTCCCTTGCTCTGGCTCTAGGCGCTGAGAAATTGTGAGAGATGATGCATCAAGGTTTAATAAAACTTTTTGTTGCCTCTCGCCAGGAGATGACCCAACCGGAATCGTGCCGCCGTAGAGTAGTCCTGGATCACCGTATGAGACCGGGTCTCCGTATCTTAACGTTCTACCAATGGTGGTTGAGGTTAAGAAATCAAGCCCCTCGATATCGCACACGATTGCAAGCTTCTTAGAGTTTGAGTCGTTTGAGATTAAATAATTTACTGGTGGTTGAGAAAGAGAGCTGCTCATTTAAAACTCTTTTTGAGATTGGTGGGAGCCTGGCCGTGGCACGTGGGAACGCAAACGATGTGAAGTCCTAACGTCTTAAGATTTTCAAACCGAACCATCGACCAGACCCCCATAGAATTAAACACTTGTGATTGTTTCCCACGCAGTCCCGCTATAGACTTTGAGCTTATTTATAGTTGTATTAAAATACACGTCACCACCGAGATAAGTACTTAGATCAGTTGGATCAGCACTTGAATTAAAGAAGTTGACCACGCCTGCGTTAAACAGTGCTCTTAAAGAGCTGACGATAAATCGACCTCTCTGATCTCCAGTTGGCGCAGTTCCCGGTGTATAGGTCCAATCACCTGATGATCCAGACCCACTGTTTCCTGATGTGAAAAAGAAATCTCCAGTGTCGCCATCAGATGCCCCAGTCGTATGCGAGATGAAACCAGTCGTTGCACCCGTGTCACCAGCATTCGCTGTTGTTAGCGTCATTGATCCGCTACCTGTGAATCCTTCACCAGTTAAGAGATCAATCGGTGCGCCAGCCGTGTTGGTCGATGAGCCAGCAGTAAGAGCAATGTTTCCAGCTGTCCCGTCAACCGTTCCCCCGCCTTGAATGTTGATCGCACCACAAAGGGCTGATTGGGAGTTACCACCTTGTAGAGTTAAGTTTCCACCATTGCCTGTTCCGTTTCCAGAGCCCGCAGTAATAGTGATTGGCCCAGCGTTTCCTTCTTGAGTGGTTGAGCCTGTGATAATAACAAGCTGACCAGTTCCACCATGTCCAAAGTTTTGTCCGGTTTGAATTCGAACATAGCCAGTCGACTTCGTGAAGCTTGAATCAGTGATCGTGCCAGTTAAAAAAACCGCTGTCGCTGATGGGTCTGTATCTGAGACTTCATCTTTAGTTCCAAACAATCCCCGACCAGTTGTGCCCGGTGCGCCTACTGCGAAGAACCCAGGTCCGTCGTCTTCAAACTGACTTATGCGAGCCCAAATCTCGCCCTGACTCGTACCACTTCCAGTTGTGAATGGGCCTGCAATAATTTTATTTTCAACTGATAGAGTCGCGGTCGTTTTATCAAAAGTAAAATCAGAAACACCACCAAAGGTGCCACCGTCATTAAACTGAACGTCAGTGTCAGCCCCTCCCGGAGTTGAACTACTACCAGTGCTATCAAACAAAAACGTCTGACCAGTTCTTGTAATAGTCATGCCGGTTCCGGCCTTTAAAACAATATCCCCAAACACGTTCACAGCTTCTGTAAATTCTTGAACGGCGTGAAGCCCTTGGTGGGCGTGGTCTTCGTGTGAAACCTTAAACGACGTCCCTTTAACGTTTAATGACCCAACCGAAGTCGCAGCAATGTTGCTGTAAACAACTTTTCCAAACTGAGTCTCGGTCGCATCGAGCACATCAGCAGTTGCGTTGTCAGATGGGATCACAGCAAGTTGTGAGTAAACAGGACTTGTGGTGAGAGAGTTAAACAGCTCTTGATAATACCATCTCACGTCCGTTGGTGATGCGAACGAATAGGCCGTTTCTACTGACCCGATTAAAACGAAATAAGAGAGTGTCCACACGCCTGCGGACTCAGTGACACGACCATAAACAATGTTACCCAAACTATCAAATATCTGATCGTTCTCATTCGTGCCCGACGCATACCTTAACACCGTCTTGTTGTAAGGAGTGTTAACGACAACTCCTAAAATTGTTTGTGAAGTCGATGGCGCTTTGCCAGTTAATTCAGTTGACACATTAGTTGATGAGCCAGTCACACCTATTAAATCTGTGCCCTCTAAAAAGAACCCTTGAAACGGAGCTATGATGCTAGAGCCTGGAAGGTTTGGCCCCTGACCGTCCGTGCCGTCGTGTGTGTGACCAGTTAAACCGTCAAACGTTGCTGTCAAAGCATCGGATCTTAAAAACAAATTATCAGTTGGTGAGCCAACTTGGTTATTAGTCCAAGAAGGGAGAGCTGCAATATTGATATTAATCGTCTTGCCAGTGTAACTAGAGAGAGCGTTAAACTCTCGCTGAATGTTAATAATGCCAGGGCCTGACACCGATGGGTCTGAAATATTGTTTAGAGAGATTTTCCCAAGAGCTGTATCATCAGCATTCGCATCAAGAAAAGCCGGATTAGTTACTTCAGCACTCACCGCTTGCCCGTTGATTACACCCATTTTATTTAGCCTTCCCCTCGTTTTCTAAATTTCATTGCGCCCGTCGTATACATGAACGGATATTTCGGCACTTGCTCTTTCATGTTAAACCCTAAACCCTTACCATCATCAGATGAGGACTCTAAAGTCACTTCATGCACAATGGTTGGCGACGTTATCTCTGGCGTAAAGTCGAATGGTTTTTGCTGGATCATCCAGCTGATTAAATCGTTCCACTCAGTCAAAGCCTTTGACTCTGGCTCGTACTCAAACTCAACACCAATAAATCTCTGCACAGTCCAGGTGATCGCTTCCTTCTCACCGTTCGTCGACACGTTCACAGTTCCAAAGTTCTTCATAAAAACTTCTGGTGGCTGATAGTTCTTTCCAAACCATTCTGTGATTAAAGGAATACCGCTTGTTGCCGCGTTCGTGTAAGAAGTGGCTCCAGTAAAGTCAGAGCTTCCAAACGCGATTAAATCTCTCACTGATGATGCGGCCAAGGTGCCGGTTAAAAATAAAAGTGATAGAAAGGTCCCGCTCGTTGAAATCGTAATTCGATTCTCAGTCCCTCCAGCAACGTTTCTGTTTACTGAGACCGTGTAAATATGGGCAGGGTCTGCTGCCTGCATTGCGGCCTTTATGGCAAGAGCGAGTGAGGTGAGAGAATAAAAACCAACCTGTAAAACTCCATTTAATTCTGGGCCAGCGAGCACAGCCCTAAACGGAATATTTTGATTGTTTGGTGTTATCTCTAAACCATAAAGAAAAAGTGATTTCGCCCTTAACGCCATTACGGTTGCCCTATCTGTTTTAGATTAAAGTCCGTGAAGTCCCCCGACTCTCTAATCATGTCCATCAATCTAGTTCTCGTTTGTTCAGTCTCGTAGTAAGAGCCTTGGATGTTTACGGTGACAGCCTTCTTGTGCGTTTCCTTAGCTTCTGGTTTTTGTGGCTGATCTTGTGTTGCGACTGCGGCACTACCGCCCCCGCCTCCACCACCCCCGCCTTGGAAGCTTGATCCTTTGCCCCCTGCTGCTGAGCGAATGGCCGAAGCCAAAGCGATCAGCACCCCACCTTGTGCGATCTCGATCGGGTTAAACGTTCCAATACCTTCAGCCAACATCACTTCCCCATGAGCTTGCGCCACGTCTGCAATCGCTCCAAACAAGAATCCTTTCATCGCGTCGCCAGCGTTTTTTGACCCGTCACCAATTGCTTCAAACGCTTTGACCGCGTTGTTCTTAACAGCGCCAAAAACAACCTTACCCATGTTGCCGAAGTTTGAGGCAGCTTGGATAGCTTTTTGAGTCTCGACGTTCCACCCTGCACTCATGCCTTGTGCAACGGTTTTTGATTGATTGGCCACGTTCTCTAGAGCTCTGAGTCTCGCCTGCTCAAGCTCCATGTTATTATTTGAGAGTTTGTTTTTTAACGTCTCATCAATATTTATAATTGCTTCGTTATACTGTTCTTGAGAAATAAGACCTTGATCGAGACCTTGTTTTTTTAACAGATGCTTTTGAGTCTCAGCCTCTTGTTCCATCGTTCCTTGTTTTTCTAGGAACGACGTCTCAATGGCGTCTGCATCGGTAGCGTACTGAATGTCAGACTCAATTCTTTTTAGCCTAATCTCTTCAATCTGTTTCTCAAACTTAAGTCGATCTTCCTTAAGTTTCTCAGTATCAATTAAATTTACTTTTGGTTTTTCTTCAACCGCAGCAGTCGGCGCTTCGTGAGCTTGTTTTTTAAGATCACGCTGCATCGCTTGTTCTTCAAGTTCATCTATTTTCTCAAGCTCGTTTTGTTTTGCTTTTAAGAGTTGGTTAGTGAGAGTGAGCTGAGCTGAGTCTTTAATGCGATCATAGAACTGCGCTTGCTTCTCAAGTGCCTTGACCTCTCCCTCTAAAACTTCTCTTCGAGCTTCTTCCTTCTCTTGACCTTCGCCAAACGTGGCTTGAAATCTTTTTGCAAGACCTGTTACCGCATCTGAAACAGCAGACACGGACTCTCTGACTTTATTGCCCGCGAGGCGATCCCACGCGAGAACTGCCGTATCTTTAATTTGGTTTAAAGCGACATTGATCTTGGTCAGTGAGTCAGTGGTGTTATTAGTGTCGGTCGATATACCCTTAAACTTCTGCTGACCTTGCTCGAGAGCAGCGTTTAGAACAGCTTGTTTTTTTCCAGCGTCAGTTAAATAGTTAACGCTTATGCCAAGGGTTTTCGCATACTCTTTTTGAGCCTTGTCCGTGTCAACGATAATTCCAAATTGTCTTAAAGCTCTCGTCTGTCCACTGGCTAAAGCTTGGCTAAGTGATTCAAAGTTTTGGAGCAGCTCCCCGCCAAAAACCTTTGTGGTCTTTCGCGCAAGCTCCATGATCTCGGCCATGCGACCAGCGTTGTCGCCTAAAACAGTCATAGCTTTAGTGGCTGAAACGAGAGTGTCCGTGTCGTCGGCAAGTCCACCAACGGCCTTCATCAATTGATTCTTAATCACGTCAGCCGACACACCTGCCGACTGAGCTATGGCATTAAACGATTGTTCAACACGCTTTAAGTGCTCGGCCTCTTCAGTCAAGTCGATTGCAGACTTAACGGCGAGAACGGCAGCGGCAGTTATTCCCGCTACAACACCAACGGTTTTTAAGGCCGATGACAAGCCCTCAACTGAATCTCCCTCGCCAAGCTTTCCAATAAGACCAATAGACTCCTTGAGTTTTTTTACAAACTCAGCGTTGTCTAAATCTAATATGACCTTAGCGGTGTCTGAACTACCTGCCACTTTCTAACCTTTTTTTTGTTTGCATTGCGGACCACATCACTCTCGATGCCGTCTCCCAATCAACTGACCTCGCCCCTGGAGTTTCTTTTCTCTTCGGAGTTAAATCATTGATGGCTGATGATGAGAGTTGAGAATAAAAATTCTGAAGCCCTTTGACGTACTCAACGGACTGATTTGGAGTAGCGGCTATGCCGACGAGTTCGTGCATAAAATCAGCCTTCTCTTTAAGCTTCAATTCTCGAGCTGCCTCTAGGGTCGCGAACACTGCTCGTGCTGGCGTCCCTAATGTTTGCTCGACTGACCATCCGAATTCTCTGGCGCACTCGGCGATGATAAGGGCTGAACGGATTCGTATATTGGGATTTTTTGACGGCTTTTTTTTTGAGTCTCTCCCACCTTCACCTGACCCGTAACCATATCGATCACGAGTTGATATAAAGCAGCGACTTGAACTTGTTCCATTCCTAAAATGTCATCGACCGTCATTGTGTCACAAACACTTTTTATCACGCTATGATATCGTTTAGCCAACTCTCTCGGAGTTAAGGCTTTGTCATCGTTAAGAGCTGACATCATAAGGCTTTGAGCGTTGGTGAACTTTAAAAACTCATCAAGCCTAATTGGATTAAGCTTATGAAGTTTTCCCTTATAACGAAACACGACGGGCTCGGACACAATCGCATCCAAGTCCGCCACTGGTTCAGTTTCTTTATTCTTCGTCCTAGCTGGCCAAAGCTTCATCGATCATTCCTTTATAAAGTAGCGTCGCCAAGTCTGAAGATGCGTCCTGGAGTAACACTCAAATCAAGATAAACTTTCCAAACGATCTTCATCTTCGCTTGATCAGCCGGGCCAAACGTATAAGAGCTCTCTTCACTTGGCACTGCCTTATAAAAATTCCAATCCTGATTCTTCGAAGCATCAGCCTCAACGATCGGGTGAAGTTTTAACACTTTCGCGAATGATGAAAGCATTCTTGTTGCAACTTTGTCCTTCCAATCAATGAAGAAGTTTGGAGTGGTGCCGCCAATGTCTGCATTTGGGAAAAGCTTTTGAAGAAGCTCTTTATCTCTGGTCTGAGTGAACGATGTCTCGATCGTCACTTCCATCCCAGAGATCGCCTCGTCAAGCAAAGCTGATCCGGTTTGATCGGCCTTCAAAGGCGCTTTCTCGTATTTAAAATTGATCACCACGTTATCAAGTGTTCCACCAAGATCATCGCCATCCCAGAAAACCTGACAAGGACCAATGTCCATGTTACTGACTGCTATAACTGCGTTACTCATGATTCCCCCTTAAAAATTCGTTGGATTTTCCCAATGTTTAATTTCTAACTCTAAAGAAACTTCTTTTCTAAACTCTCCCAAATCATCTCCACGCTCTTTTGTGTAGAGAGGAGAGAAGCTGCATCTAACAACTCTCACCCATATTTTTAAATTGTTTGGAAGATCCTCTAATCGTCTCCAATGAAGGATGTCAAAAAGAGCTGCCTGATATCGCTCGGCCTTAATGGTTAATTTGTCTGCCTCTCGATCCTCGATCACAACTGACACAAACAATCTTAATAGAGCATTGACGAAGTTTGCACCCGTCTGCGGCTCAGGCACGTCCATCGAATCAACGACGGCGAAGACGGCAGGGCATTGATAAGTGTGTGCGCCGTCGAAAATAAAATAAGACTTAGGTGGCTCGGTCGTGACTTGTGGGTCATTCCTGTTTGTTCGAACTAAGGCCAGAGATGAGGCGATGTTGGCCTTAATCTGGTCGAGTACGAGGTCTCTAGAAATTTCTACAAGCTGCGCTGGTATCATCTTATAAGACCGAGTGACCCTTTCATTAAATAATCATTTAAGTTCTTAACTAGTTTTTGCCTTGTCTCTTCGCCAAGCGTTGTGATGTCTCTCCCACCCTCTTCAACGTACTTCGCGTATGGAACGAACGTGCCGGTCTCGAGCCGGTTTCTTGAGACCATCTTGTAATGATCCCCCGCTCCCGCCTTCGCGCTCGTCAGATTCCCGTCGAGAGTCATGCTGAACGCCAGTCGACCCGTTGCGATTAATGACTGTCGCCCCCCGCCTGGGTAGTCGCGAAACCTCTTTAATTTTGATCGCCTTGTTTTTTCCTGAATCGGCGCCCAAGGTACCCCCTCGCTTTGACCCTCAGTTATCCAACGCTGTTTTTGAGCCTTAAGGATTTGCGGATAAGCAACGCGGTTAAGCCATGCATCCACTGTCCTTGCTCGATTGAGCATACTCTCGAAGTGCTCAGTCAATGATTTTACATCGACCTTAAGCTTCATCGATTAGGCGGCACGTCCCGCACCCTGCCTGCAATAGAGACAGAGATAGGAGCCTTCGCCTGGCCCTTTCGACCATCGTAAACATCGTTTCGTAACTTTAAAGCCAAATCATATTTCTCTTTCGAGATCTTCATATACATTGAAACCGGATCAAAACGCTTGCCGTCCGGAGCATCATAGAGCTGATAAGTCTCGGCCAAATTTACGGCCATCTTAGAGACAAGTTTTTGATAAGCCTTGTGAGCGGCGTACTCTTTCGACGCTGGTCTTAATGACTCTGGGATCTGAGTATAGTCAACCCCAACCCCGATCCACTCGGCTGAATCAACCAAGAACTCCTGAAGCTCAGCATCCAAGAACCATTGCCAGTAATAAGTGGCCGTGAGAGATTGACCATCTGTGGGAGCCGTGTTGACCACAAACTCGCCCGACGTCACATCGTCACTTATAACTGTTACTGGTGAGTCGTCAACGAACACCCCGACCGGACCAGTTGGTGAAGTGAAGTTAGACACCCGTCTCATCTCAAAGGTTTTAAAGATTTTATTCACACCGTTAATAATGTTTAAAACTTTTTTTCGATAGGAAAGCTTGTCGGTTGGACCGTCAGAGATGATTTTTCTAACATCTGAAACAGCCGTAAGCCAACTCATAAACCAAGCTCCTTATTTCTTAAAGCTTGCTGGTCTGCCTTAAACGCATCTGGGTCTTGTCCCTCAAGACGCATCTTTCCTTCTAGCTCAGCCTCACCGGGCTTGATGAAAGTGTATCGAATGCCCTTCTCGTGAAGGACTTTAAGCTTTCGCTCACAAATCGCAACGTCTAAGAGTGTGACCGGCATGTCTAAATAAAGCGGCCCTGGCTTTGAGTATGGATAAAAAAGATCCACAAACTGCATTTTCCACTCTGCCGGAAACATCTCCTTCCCTTTTGGGATAGGCTCATTTCTGACAGAGAAATCATCTTCTGCAATAAGGTCAGGGACCTTTGTGAATCTAGATGATTTGTTTAAAACTTTTTTGAGTCGCTTGACTCTTAAGTCTTCTTCGCTGGCCTCGACAGTTGTGCCGGCATCTCGATAAACGGCTTTCACTTTAGAATTTTTCAATTGCGTTCCCCTTGTTAAGTCCTGACCAGATTCCAGCATTGAAAAAACCTCAAGTCAAAGATGAGCCGAGGGGCGACAATTCCCCCCGGCTCAAAAGTTTTTGGAGTGTATTAGACCGAACCGTTTGAACCCTGCCAAGCGAAGCGAGGATCAATGATATCGGCGTTCATTCTTGTGTAACATTTTGTTCTAATGATATCGCGATCAAAGCTTTGACCTGCGTTTGGAGCCTCTTGCTCTACAGCAACCGGCACCTTAGCAAGCAATTGGAACCATGGCTTTGTTGAGTCAACCAAGTACCAAGCTTTTGAATTGTTCGCAAACACACCGTTGTGGTCAGGCATGAAGCGAGAAACAGTTGCATCGGCAATACCTTGTAGTGGGTTGATTGCAAACGCACCACCAACTGATCCGGCAGCAGCCGCTCCAGATGGATAGTAAGAGCTGTTTAACAATACAGCCAAATCAAAACGGTAGAAAGGACTGATCAAGATTCTTGATGGGTTAACCATCATGACAATGCCGAGCAAGTTCTTTTGCTGCATTAAAGCTGTGATACCGTTTTGAATTGCAGCTTGAGTCAACGCTGTGAAGGCTGTCGGTTTGTTAAA